>MDTA01058457.1_pt1 | contig 16337 bp, 19 predicted proteins | sample 811151 | NCBI WGS metagenome assembly MDTA01 (sample SAMN05326648, study PRJNA326480) | marine metagenome | isolation source: seawater | place: Indian Ocean: South | collected 2010 | reverse complement strand
CTAATCGACATGGACGAAAACGCCTTTGCCCGCCTCGGCATCCACCCCTTCGTACCCTTCATGGCGAGATTGCTTTTGGAGAGGGAAACCTGACCGCCTCCGGTTGACCACATGGGGCGCGATATTAAAGTGCGTCCAGGGAAACGCGGAGACGACAATGGCATTGAAGCCCGGAGAAAGAGTGCTGGTGGTCGGGTGCGGGCCCGTAGGTATGGTTTTGACCCTCGCGCTGTCCCAAAAAGGAATTCCTGTTACCCTGCTGGAACGGGCCGACGGGCCGATCGACGATCAGCGCGCCGCCGCTATTCAGCCATCGTCTCTGGAAATGCTCGCCGATCTGGGTGTCGTCGAGGAAATTCACGAAAAGGGCCTGATTTCACCCACCTTCCATTACCGCGACCGAATGTCCGGCGATCTGGTCGCCGAATTCGACTTCACGCAGATTGCGGACATGACTGAATTTCCCTACGTCATACAATACGAACAGTTCAAGCTGGTCAAAACTATCATCGCGGAAATCGGTGACACGCCGGATGTTGAATACCGTTTTTCGTGCGAGGTTACCGGCCTGGAACAGACGGCCGACGGCGTGAGGCTGACGTTTAATAACCAGGATGGAGAGAAAGAAATACTGACGTCATCCTGGGTGGTCGGTTGCGACGGGTTCAGCTCCGTGATCCGCCAGGCGGCGGATATCGAATTCGTTGGTTTCACCTATCCGGAAAAATTCGTAAAAATCGGATCGGATTTTGATTTTCAGGAAGCAGGCATTGCATATTGCATCCGGAATTTTTTCTCCGACCCTGACGAATGGTGCAACCTGTTCAAGGTCAATGGCTATGGCCCGCCTGGCATCTGGCGGACCGTGTTTCCCACCCGTAAGGACGAAACCGATGAAGAATGCCTGTCGCAGGAAGGCATTCAGGGGCGGTTACAAAAATTTTTTCCGAAGGACGGTGACTACAACATCATCTATGCGGGCCTATATCACGTGCACCAACGCGTAGTCGAAACCTTTCACAAGGGCGGCGTTATCCTAGCTGGCGACGCCGCGCATGTGAACAACCCCATCGGCGGGCTGGGCATGAACGGCGGCATCCACGACGCCATTTCGCTGGCGGATAAACTTGTCAGAGTTATCGGTGGCGAGCCGGAAGATCTGCTGGACCGGTATAGCCGCCAACGCCACAAAGCGCAGATGGATGGGGTCCAAGCGACATCCATTGCAAACAAAAAGCTAATGGAAGCGAAAGACCCGGCTGTCCGAAACCAGCAACTGGACGATGTCCGCCGCACGGCTGAAGATCCCCAAAAAGCCCGCGCCTATTGCCTGAATGCCGGTCTGTTCACCAGCCTCGAAAAAGCGAACGCAGTTACGTGAGTGGGAAAACACCTGATAATCCAAATGGCGTCGGGGCAAGCCCACTCCGGAAGGAAGATGCACGCCATCTTGCCGGGCGCGGCCATTTTGTTGCCGATGTCCCTTTAGATAACGCGGTCCACGCCGCGATCCTGAGGAGCCCGGTCGCCCACGGGCATCTCAAAAGCGTCACTGCCGGCGACCTGCCAAAGGGCTTTCATCTGCTGACCGCAAAAGATTGCCCCGATATCAACCCCATTCGGGCGGTGCCGCGGGTTCCTGGGTTCAAGGCATCGGATTTTCCAATTTTCGCGACCGGCAAGGTTCGCTATGTAGGCCAGCCGATCGCCATCTGCCTCGCCCCGACCGCCGCTGAAGCGGAAGATATCGCCCAGCTTGTCCAGGTCGATATCGAGGAACTCCCCGCCATCATTGATACGCGGGAGGCCGCGGAAAGGACCGATACGGTCCTGCACGACGCCTGGGGCGACAATGTCTACATCCAGCGCGATGTCGACGGCGGCGATATCAAGGCGGCTCGAGCAAACGCGGATATCACCGTCACCAACGAATTCCGGCTCAACCGCCATGGTGCAGTGCCGCTTGAATCGCGAGCAGTATTGGCCAATTGGGACGACCGGCGCGACGAACTGACCTTGCATCTGTCGACACAGGGACCGCACATCATGCGGGTCGGAATTGCGGAATGTCTGGGATTGCGAGAACGTCAATTGCGGGTAATTTCGCCCGATGTCGGCGGCGGGTTTGGGTCGAAGAACCGTCTGATGCCCGAAGAAGTAATGGTCTGCGCGGCAGCGCTGAAGCTGGGCCTGCCGGTCCGCTGGCTGGAAGACCGGCGAGAGAACATCACAGCAAACAACCAGGCGCGGGAACACTGGTACCGCGTAACGGCGTATGCCGATAAAAACGCCCATATCCTGGGGATTGAAGCAGATCTTATTGTCGATGCCGGCGCCTATTCCATTTGGCCTTCGGGGCCATTCATGGAAACCGGTATGGCGGCACGGAACCTGCCCGGCCCCTATCAGATTCCCGCACTTTCGGTAAAGACGTGGACGGTATCGACGAACAAACCGCCGCTAGGCCCCTATCGCGGCGTTGCGCGGCCAGGTGCCTGCTTTGCCATCGAACGAACCCTAGACGAGGTCGCGCGTGCCGCCGGGCGCGATCCCTACGACGTCCGCCGTGAGAATTTGGTGCCGCCCGACGCCATGCCGTTCACCGGCGCCGGCGGCATGCGTTTTGACAACGGAGATTACCCACAAAGCGTCCAGAAAGCGGCAGAGGCTGCGGGTATGAATTATGTTCGCGCCGCACAACAATCCGGCCCGACGAACGGGCGACTGAACGGCATCGGCTTCGCTAGCTATTCGGAACAGACCGCGCACGGCACCCAGGAATGGAAAATCCGCGGCACCCCAGTTATTCCCGCGTTCGAAACCGCCACCGCCCGAATGCATGCCGACGGCACGCTAGAATTGCTGGTCGCCATCCACAGCCACGGCCAGGGCATGGAGACGACCCTGGCCCAGGTTGCCTGTGAGGAACTGGGTATTGCGCTGGGAGACGTAGTGGTGCGCTACGGAGATACCGCGGTGTCGCCATACGGAAACGGCACATTTGCCTCCCGGTCGATGGTGATGGCGGGTGGCGCGTCAGCCCAGGCCTGCCGCAGGCTGGCCGGAAAAATCAAACGTATCGGCGCCCATCTTTTGCAACGCGATGGGGAAACAGTCGGGCTTCGCGACGGGCAGGTATTCGACGGCGATGCCTCAGTTTCGGTGGCCGAAATCGCCCGCACCGCGCATGTCCGTCAAGATTTACTGCCCGAAGGCATCGATCCGACGCTGGAAGAAACCTCGATTTACCAACCGGAAATCACCTCCGGCGTGTTTTCCTATTCCACCCATGCAGCAGTTGTATCGGTCGATCCGGAAACCGGGGAAATCGATCTTTTAGATTACGCGATTGCTGAAGATTGCGGCACCGTTGTGAACCCGATGATCGTCAATGGGCAAATTTGCGGCGGGGTAGCGCAGGGCATCGGAACCGCCCTGTTTGAAGAAATACCCTATGACGAAACCGGACAGCCGCTCGCCAGCACTTTTGCCGATTATCACTGGCCGGGGCCAACCTCCCTGCCCGCTTTTCGTATCGCCCACATAGTAACCCCAGCTCAAGGAACTGAATACGGCATGAAAGGTATGGGCGAAGGCGGAGCAATCGCCCCACCCGCGGCCATTGCCAACGCAGTCCGTGACGCCCTGCTATCTGGCGGCATTGATGCAGAAATCGCGGAAACGCCCATGACGCCACGGCGGGTTTATGCGGCGATCCAAACCGCAAAAGGCAAATGATTTCCGGAGAATGCTTTGAAAGGAACGAACATGTCTCAATTCAACAACATTCTCGTCCGAACGGATGGTCCGGTCGCCACACTTTCCCTGAACCGCCCCGACGTGCGAAACGCCATGAACCCGGCCATGATCGGAGAGATTCAGGCAGCATTTGAAACCTTTAATACCGATGACGAGATCCGCGTCGTCATCATTCGCGGTGAAGGTAGAGTTTTCTGCGCGGGCGGCGACCTGAACTGGATGAAAGACGTTCTGGGTCAGAACGAGCAGGAGGTGATGGAGGATTCCCGCCACCTGCTGAATATGTACAAATCCATCGACCAGAGCCCTAAACTAGTGGTCACGGCCGTCAACGGCGCAGCAATTGCCGGTGCGCTCGGCATTGTCGCCTGTTCGGATGTGGTCATCGCCGAAGCGGAAACCAAACTCTGTGTGTCAGAAGTAAAAATCGGCCTCGCGCCGGGTATAATTGCCGCCTATATCCTGCCGCGGATCGGGCCGAGTTGGTTCAGATATATTTCAAAAACCGCCATCCTGTTCGATGCGGCCACTGCGCAGAAAATGGGATTGTTTCACGAGATTGTCGACGGCGAAGACGCGCTGGATCAACGGATCGCGGCCCATGTAAAACTTGGGCTTGGCGCTTCGCCCGATGCCATCGAAAGAACGGCCAATCTGATCGGCGAGCTTGGTCACAAGGCAGATGAAGAAATACTAAATACTGGACTGTTATTTAATGCAAAAGCACGCCTGTCTCCAGAAGCCCAGGAAGGCATTGGAAGTTTCCTCGAAAAGCGACAGCCGGCATGGGTACCCGACTGATGAATTCAAAATCCTAGCCGCCGAAATTCGGCTCCTGACGATTTTCTTCTCCAAACGGCGCACGTTCATTAATCGCATAAATCGCTGCGGCAATTCCCCCGCTCACAATCACCCCGAATACACCAAATGCGATTCGGAACGGGCGGACCGCTATAGTCGCAGCCTACGAACACTGGAAAATCGCCCCTTATCGCCAGTAACGCCACACGGGGATTTAAGACCACCGTTTCATATTGTCACGGGGCTGCTCCCCACGTTTCAACCCGGTGAGTCAGTCACCGGTACCCAATGCTGCTGCTATGACCTTGTCACCCGGCTTGAGCCCTAGGCGGGATGCCGTCCCCGCGTTTAGTTCGAGCACAGCAACCACAGGTCCGCCGGAGGTGATCGTCTCCTCCGAAAGCGGGACTGTCCTCTCCACAATTTTTTTAACCACGCCATCACGGCCTATAAAAAGCATGTCGAGCGGCAGGAAAGTGTTTTTCATCCACATGGCATTGGGCTCTTCCCGGCGGTAGACGAAGAGCATCCCTGCGTCGGGGGCCATTTGGCGCCGCAACATTAGCCCCTGCAGTTGCTGTCTCTGGCTGAGGGCTAATTCGACCGTGAATTTATGCGCCTTCCCGCCACTTTCTATCAAAATCGGCGCCTTCGAGAATGCGACAAGGTTACGTTGCGCATCGACCGGTATCGCCCCTAAACCAGAAATAATAATGCAGAGCAGATATATGGATACCCAACGGCGCATAATGGAAATTTGGTGCTTTTTTACGAAAACGTCAGCTTGCAAAGCTAAATCAGGTTAGTGACCTGACTTCGGTCGCCTGCAACCCTTTCGGACCGTCCGCCAGCCGAACTTCAACCGCCTGACCGGTAATCAGACCGTCCAACCCCGCGCTACGCAGGATAACCATATGAACGAAGACATCGCCGTCGGTCCCGTCTGGACAGACGAACCCATACCCTTTGTGCGGATTGAACCATTTCACGGTCGCAGAAACGAACTCCCCTCCCTCGGACGCCGGAATGTCGGGCGTCGGCATATCATCCCCGCCGGCTGGCAAAAATCCCGTCTCTTCCGTCGCAGTCGAGGTATCAACAGCTTCGATCGTCAGGCACTGCAGGCCTTTAGCACCTTTTACGGCCACGCATTCGATCGTCGTACCGGGAGGCAACTGTTCATACCCGGCCTGCCGCAAAACGGTCATGTGGAGGAACACGTCCGACGATCCATCTTCCGGAGATACAAACCCGTATCCCCGAACGACGTTAAACCATTTTACGGTGCCACGAATGCGCGTCGATTCAACTGATTGTGGAACCGCTGCGTCCTCGCTCACCACCTACTCTCCCCCCATCGTACTGAAACGCAACATGAAAATCGCTTATAACACCAGATGTAAACATACCGTTAATATTTTTTGACCCGAGTGGAAAGCTTCACAAACCGGTAAATTTGGGCAAATTCCGCGAGAGGTTTCGGAAAGTGCCGCTAAATCGCCGGTTTTCATTGAAAAGTGTAATCCTTAATAATAGTTTGCTTCTGCCTCCTCCGCGGTAGGCAAAATACAAAGCCGTGCAAACGGCTTAAAAATAAACAGGTTCGAGGCAACGCGTTGGTGCACGCGGTTTCACTGGGATTGATACTTTTTGGTACTTGGCTGCTGATGTCCGGAATTCTTGACCCGTTCATCTTAATGCTGGGTCTGTTTTCCTGCGTCGTCGTCGTAAGCATCGCAATTCGCATGGATGTCGTCGATCATGAAGCAATCCCGCTCCATATTACGATTGGAATTCTTCTGTACTGGCCCTGGCTTACCTGGGAAATCATCAAAGCAAACATCGACGTCACCAAGCGGGTTCTGGGGTTTGCGCCTATCAGTCCAACCATGGTCAAGATTAAGGCGACGCAGAAAACCGACCTCGGCCTGGTCATATTTGCTAATTCCATCACGCTTACACCGGGAACGATATCCATCGATGTCGAAAAGGACGGCCAGATACTGGTTCATGCAATCTCGCGGGAAGGCACCGAAGGGCTTGAAGGGGGCGACATGGACCGCCGGGTTACATTTTTGGAGGCGGCGAAATAATGTTTACTGCCGCCACAATTGCCCTGATGATTACGATGGCCTTTGCCGTCATCCGCGCCTTCGTCGGCCCAACGTTGTATGACAGAATTCTTGCGGTGAACATGTTCGGTACGAAAACGGTGCTGATTATTGCCGTTCTGGGCTTCCTGATGGGCCGTCCGGAGTTTTTAGATATCGCGCTGGTTTATGCGCTGATCAACTTCATCGGCGTCATCGCGCTCCTGAAGTATTTTAAATACGGTAACCTAGCGATCGGTCCCGGTGAAGCGCCCAAAAGCATAGAAAAAGGCCAGGACACGTGATGGAAGATGTCATAGACATCGTTTCCTGGATCTGCCTGATAGGCGGCTCGTTCTTTCTTTTCGTGGGTGCAATAGGCGTCCTGCGCATGCCGGATATTTACACCCGAAGTCACGCCGTCGGTATCACGGATACACTGGCGGCCGGTTTGATCCTGATCGGCCTGATGTTTCAGGCCGGATTGACGCTGGTGACCGTCAAACTCGTGATGATCCTTTTGTTTTTGCTTTTTACCAGTCCGACATCTTCATTCGCCCTGAATCACACCGCCTGGACCAGCGGCCTTCGCCCCATCCTGCATAGCGACGCACCGGTCGAACAAGACGGTGAGACTGACGGGAGGGAATGATGGAAGAGGCCGTCAATATCGTCATTCTTGCCCTGATGGCGGTTACCGTTATCGGCATTGTATTCATCCGAAACCTGATGGCGGTGGTCATGTTAAGCGGCATTTACAGCCTGCTGGCGGCGTCGGTGTTCGTCGTGCTAGATGCGGTGGACGTGGCCTTTACCGAAGCCGCCGTGGGCGCCGGCATATCCACTGTTCTTTTCATTGGCACGCTGGCGCTAACGACGCGCATCGAAAAAAAACCTGCTCACAAGCCGTATTTGCCCTTTATCGTTGTCGCAATTACCGGTGCGGCGTTAATTTACGGTAGTTTCGACATGGCCCGGTTTGGCGACGCAGAAGCAGTTACCAATAAGCATGTCGCCCCCTATTATTTGGAAAACACCAAGAAACACACCGGCATTCCAAATGTGGTGACGGCCGTTCTCGCCAGTTACCGCGGGTACGATACCCTTGGTGAGGTGGTCGTGATTTTCACAGCCGGTATCGGTGTCATCCTACTGTTGGGAAGCTGGCGCCGGGGACTGACGCCCCCGGCACCCCATAAAAGGGACGAGGCGTGAAAGACTATCTCGTCCTGAGAGTTATCACCAAACTACTGGTGCCGTTTATTCTGCTCTTTGGCCTGTATGTTCAGTTCCACGGCGATTTCGGACCGGGGGGCGGTTTCCAGGCTGGCGTCATTTTTGCCGCGGGCTTCGTGCTTTACGCAATGGTTTTCGGAGTGGCCTCAGCGCAGCGGATTCTTCCTGAGGGTATCTTGCGCGCGGGCATAGCCGGCGGTGTCCTGATTTACGCTTCGGTCGGGCTTCTCGGACTGATCTTGGGCGAAAACTATCTGAACTACAGCCCGCTTTCCCATGTTTCCAAAGAAGGTCAGCACCTGGGCATATTTCTGATCGAGCTTGGCGTCGGAACGACTGTTGCGTCTGTGATGATGACCGTGTTTTTCACTTTCGCCACCTGGCGGGAAGAATAGAGGCGCGGCCCGTGGCGGATTTCGAAGGCCTCTACAATTACTGGATCGTCATCGTGCTGGCGATGGCGGGATTGTATATTGTCATCGCGCGCGGAAACCTGATCAAAAAACTGGTCGGGTTGAATATTTTCCAGGCATCGGTTTTTGTTCTCTATATTTCCTTCAGCAAGGTTTCGGGTGGGACTGCGCCGATCCTCGAAAAGGGGATAGACGTCTATTCCAACCCGCTACCACACGTTCTGATCCTGACCGCAATTGTCGTTGGCGTGGCGACGACTGCGTTAGGTCTAGCGCTGGTCGTGCGCATTCGCAAGGAATACGGAACGATCGAAGAAGACGATATACACTCCCAGGACGAGAGCATGTGATGCTAAAAGCGCACCTGCCTGCCCTGGTAATCATCATCCCAATGACCTGCGCAGCGCTTTGCGTCCTGCTACGACGCAAGGACTGGGCGTTTACAGTTGCGCTTCTCGCGACCTGGGCCTCGTTCGCCGGATCCTGCCTGTTGCTTGTGCGGGTGATTAATGAAGGAGTCATTTCATACGAAATGGGCGGATGGCCGCCGCCGTTCGGGATCGAACTGCGCGTCGACGCACTGAACGTATACCTGTTGATTATCGTTTCCGGTATCGGGTCGGTCGTCGCGCCATATGCCCGGAATTCACTGCTACTAGAATACGTCGAAGACCGGGCCTATTTGTTCTACTCGGCATATTTACTGTGCCTCTGTGGTTTGATGGGCGTGTCGATTACCGGAGATGCCTTCAACCTTTTCGTTTTCCTCGAAATCTCGTCGCTCTCATCCTACGTGCTGATCGCGCTCGGCTTTGATCGCCGGGCGCTCACCGCCGCGTACCAGTATCTGGTGATGGGAACCATCGGCGCGACTTTCATCGTGATCGCCATCGGACTGCTCTATCAGGCGACCGGTTCACTGAATATGGTGGATATTTCCAAGCGTCTGCCAGAAGCCGGATACGATAATACAACAGTGATTGCCGCTTTCGCATTTCTGGTTGTCGGTGCAGGTCTGAAGATCGCCCTGTTCCCGTTACATCAGTGGCTGCCAAATGCCTACACCCATGCCCCCAGCACGGTCTCGGCATTTTTGGCCGCAACGGCGACCAAGGTTTCGGTCTACATTCTTTTGCGCTTCGTGTTTACGGTGTTCGGCGTCCGGTTCTCGTTCGAAATTTTGCCGACGGCAACGCCCTTCCTGATCCTGGCCATCCTGGCGATGTTCCTCCCGTCGATCGTGGCCTGTTTCCAGAAAAACGTGAAGCGGGTACTGGCCTATTCGTCGGTTGCGCAGATCGGCTACATGATACTGGGGCTGGGCCTGGTCAGCGTCGCCGGACTGACGGCCAGCATTGTGCATCTGTTCAATCACGCCCTGATGAAAGGCGCACTGTTCCTTGTCCTTGGCTGTATATTCTATCGCATCGGGTCCTGTCATATAGACCGGATGGCGGGTATCGCGCGCCAGATGCCGTGGACCATGGCGGCATTCGTGGGGGGCGGCCTTAGTCTGATCGGGATACCGCTCACCGCCGGCTTTATCAGCAAATGGTACCTGATCCTGGCGGTGCTGGAGAAGGGTTGGTGGTATCTGGCTGTTCTGATCGTCACCAGTTCCCTGATCGCAATCATCTATTTATGGCGGGTGATCGAGGCCGCCTATTTTCGGGAACCTCCGGACGACCTGAAAGAAGTCTCGGAAGCGCCGCTAAACCTACTGGTACCAGCATGGATTCTCGTTCTGGCTAATTTCTACTTCGGCATTGATACATCAATTTCGGTTGGCGTGGCCGAGATAGCCGCCAAGGCGCTTATGGGGGCGGGCTGATGCTGGATACGGCGGACTATATTGCTCTATCAATACTGCTGCCCCTGATCGGCACGATCATGATCTGGATGTCGGGCCCGCGACCGAACCAACGGGAAGTGGTCACGGTGATTACCGCGACCCTGACCTTCGTATGTGTCCTTCAGGTTTTACCGCCGGTTCTGGCGGGCGAAACGCCCACCCTTACGGTTCTTCAGGTGCTTCCCGGTTTGCCGCTCGAATTCGTCGTCGAACCGCTTGGGATGATGTTTGCACTGATCGCCTCGTTCCTTTGGATCATTACGTCGTTTTACGCCATCGGCTACATGCGCGGTCACAACGAACCCAACCAGACGCGCTTTTACATGTGTTTTGCAATCGCCATCTCGAGCGCGCTGGCCGTTGCATTCTCCGGCAACATGCTGACCCTGTTCGTGGCGTATGAAGTCCTGACCCTGTCGACCTATCCACTGGTGACACACAATCAGAACGAAGAAGCCAAGCGGGCGGGCCGGGTTTACCTGGGCATCCTGATGTCGACCTCGATCGGACTGCTACTGGTCGCAATCTTGTGGACCTGGTCGGCAGCGGGGACGCTGGACTTCACCAAAGGCGGCATACTGAGAGGCAAGATAGACGACGGGCTCGTAATCGTGATGCTATTCCTCTACATGTATGGCATCGGCAAGGCTGCGTTGATGCCAATCCACCGATGGCTCCCGGCTGCCATGGTTGCGCCGACACCGGTGAGCGCCCTCCTTCATGCCGTGGCAGTCGTGAAAGCAGGCGTTTTCACAGTTCTCAAAGTCATCGTTTACATCTTCGGGGCGGACTTCCTGCGCGACACCGGTGCGAGCGTATGGCTTATGTACGTCGCCGGAGCAACGGTGCTGCTCGCCTCGCTGATCGCCATGACCAAGGATAACCTGAAGGCAAGACTCGCCTACTCCACGGTGAGCCAACTCTCATATGTTGTGCTCGCCGGGGCGCTGGCAACCTCCTTCAGTATTGTCGGTGGCGCCATGCACATCGCCATGCATGCCTTTGGAAAGATCACACTGTTTTTCTGTGCCGGCGCCATCATGGTCGCGACCCATAAAACCGAAATTAGCCAAATGCGCGGACTGGGTTGGAGAATGCCTTTCACTTTCAGCGCATTTCTTTTAGGTGCACTGAGTGTGATCGGACTGCCACCACTGGGAGGTGCCTGGAGCAAATGGTACATCGCGTTGGGGGCCGCGGATGCCGAGCAGATAATCTTTATCGCGGTTCTGATGATTTCGTCGTTACTGAATATCGCCTACCTGATTCCCGTATTTGCCCGCGGATTCTTTGGGCCGAGGGAAGAGGAACAGGCGCAGATGACTGACAAACATAATGGCCATCACGATCACGGAACGGCCAGGCCGGTACACGCCTCGCCCAAACGCATCGCCGAGGCCCCCGTATTCTGCGTTGTGCCCCTCTGGATCACGGCCATTGGCTGTTTAGCCCTGTTTCTCTATGCGGACCGGCTTTACGCCATGCTCGCACCGATCGTGAAATGAGGATTATCCGATGACGGACACGCCCCAGAACCGCGATGCGCCCTCCTCTGGACCGAAAAAATACCGGCTAGACGACCCCAATAATGCGGACAAGATCTACTGGCTGCTCATCGCGATCTGTGCAGTACTTTTCGTCGCCGACCTGTTTTATCACAAGCATCCCTATTTCGAGGTTGAGGGCGGCTTCGGCTTCTACGGCTGGTTCGGGTTTATTGCCTGTGTCGGGCTGGTATTCGTCGCCCGTCAAATACGCAAACTGTTCAAGCGCAATGAAAATTATTACGACGAAAACCGGAACCTCGGAGGGGATAGCTGATGCTTTTGGGCATCCCACCCGGATTGCTGCTTATCGGCGGCGCGGTCCTGATCCCTCTAATGTCTGGGCATTGGCGAAAAGCCTATATGACGATCCTGCCACTCGCCGGTCTTTGGGCGCTGGCGGGGATCGAACACGGGATCTATTACGAGTTCACTTTTTTTGCATACAAAATCGTACCGGTCCGTTTCGATTCCCTCAGCCTGATCTTCGGCTACATTTTCCATATCGCGGCAATCCTCGGCGTTATATACGCTTGGCATAACGACGACACAATCGAACAGATGGCTGGACTGGCCTATGCCGGCGCGGGTATCGGCGCCCTGTTCGCCGGCGACCTGATTACGTTATTCATTTATTGGGAAGCAATGGCGATTACGTCGGTCTTCCTGATATGGGCGCGGCGGACAGACGAATCCTTCCGGGCCGGCATGCGGTATTTGCTCATCCAGGTCGGCTCCGGCGTATTGCTGCTGTCAGGCGCAATCATGTTGGCCCAAAAAACGGGATCGATTGCCTTTGAACAAATGACTCTGGACGGCCTCGCGACTTGGTTGATCCTGATCGCTTTCGGCATCAAATGCGCCTTCCCCTTTATGCACAACTGGCTTCACGACGCCTATCCGGCGGCGACGATCACCGGCACCGTGTTCCTGTCGGCTTTTTCGACCAAATGCGCGGTCTATGCGCTGGCCCGGGGCTTCCCGGGGACGGAGTTGCTGATCTACGTGGGGGCGGCCATGACGGTATTCCCCATTTTCTACGCAGTTATCGAGAACGACCTTCGGCGGGTTCTGGCCTACTCCCTGATCAACCAGCTTGGTTTCATGGTTGTCGGTGTGGGCATTGGAACATCGCTGGCAATTAATGGTGCCGCCGCGCACGCCTTTGTCCACATCCTTTATAAATCGTTGCTTTTCATGTCGATGGGCGCTGTTCTTTACCGCGTCGGCTCGGCGAAAGGGTCCGACCTGGGCGGTTTGTATAAGTCGATGCCATTCACAGCGGTATTCTGTATCGTCGGCGCGCTCTCGATATCTGCTGCACCTCTATTCGCGGGTTTCATCGCTAAATCTCTGACGCTCTCCGCCGTTGGCAAGGACGGGTACCTGCTTGTCTGGTTAATGATGATGTTCGCTTCAGCTTGTGCGTTTCATTATTGCGGGATCAAGGTGCCCTATTTCGCTTTCTTCTCCAGTGACAGCGGGAAGCGGTGTAAAGAGGCCCCACTTAACATGCTGGCGGCAATGGGGATCACGGCATTTCTCTGCATTGCAATTGCGGTGTATTCACCCTGGCTATACAGCCTGCTGCCCTATCCAGTGAAGTATGAGCCCTATACCGTCAGCCACGTTATCAATCAGAGCCAGTTGCTGATGTTCTCTGCACTCGCATTCGCAATACTCATCCGATACAAAATTTATCCGCCGCCAATCAACTCCACGAACCTCGACTTCGATATCACCTATCGCAAATGGCTACCTGCCGCCTATCGCTGGTTCCTGGCCCTGACCGCCGACGGATGGCATAGCATTCTGCAAGACCTCCGGATCGGGGTCACACGGTTTGTCAAACACATGTTTCAGCACCACGGGCCGGAAGGCGTGCTTGCCAGAACCTGGCCCACCGGTTCCATGGCGCTCTGGGTGGCGGTCCTGCTTGGCGGGTTCTTGCTGATATACTATTTCTAACGTTTTATACGGTGTTCTTTTCCGCTGCGATTCGGGTCACACAGATTTCGTAAAGGGTTGGCCTCGCGGTTTTGGATAAGGGTCCCAAACACTCAGGACGGCGGTCCGGTAGACGAACCACCAACCTTATTTCGTGAAACCATAATTCGGAAATTATGCCGGTTCAAACAACGTTGCACTAATTGAAATAGCGTTTTAGTAAACAATTTTTGGAGCGGATGTCATGACCGACTACTGGCTGAACAAGCTAATCTTCGACCTTCAAGGACCGGATGGCAAAGAGCGCTGGAACAGCAGCCGTGAAGAGGTCATGGATAACTATGAGCTGGCACCGGAAATTCGGACTGCACTGAAGGAAGACGATATTGCCGTCTTGTTGCCTCTGGTTAACCCCTATCTGATGAGATTTTTTTTGCTGATGCTTGGATATGACGATGCCAAATCTATTGAAGTGCTGTCCGCTCTGCAAAGCGTCGAAGACCGGGAGAGAATGAATGGCTAAAGTCGTCGGCAGCTTTGCTGCCTCTCATGCACCCAATATTGCGCGGGCCTGGGACAGTCTGAAAGACGAAACGCGTGACTGGCTTACCACCCGTTACGCAGATCTCGGGAAACGGGTTCGCGACCTCAAGCCCGATGTGTTGGTCATCCATTCCAACGATCACTGGATCAACTTTTTTCTGGAAAACATGCCGGCATTCCTTATCGGAATCGGCGACACCCATGACGGCCCGCCGGAACCGTTTATGAAACCCATTTTCGAAGGCAAGGAAATGCCCGGTCATGCCACGCTGGGGCGACATCTGCTCGACTTCGCTATGGAATCGGATTTCGACCCGTCGTATTCTCACCGCATCAAGATCGACCACGGGATCGGCATACCGCTATGGCGCATGGGGCTTAACCCTCTCCCCCCCATCGTACCGGTATTCGTCAACTTGGTGGAAAAACCTTTTCCGACACCGAAACGCTGTCTTGCCTGGGGCCACATGATCCGGAACGCGATTGAGGCGTATCCTGAAGATTTGCGCGTGGTTGTGTTTGGTACCGGCGGGCTCAGTCACTCAATCGGAGAAACGACAATGGGCTGGATTGACGAGCCCTTCGACCACGCCTGTATTGAATTATTCAAATCCGCGTCGGACCAGGAACTGGCATCAGAACTGGATCGCATGCTGGCAAAAACTGGAAACGGCGGGGCTGAACTGAGGTCATGGTCAATCGCCCATGCCGCAGCAGGCGGGAAAGGTTTCGACCTAATCGATTACACGCCAATGCCGGAAACACTCATTGGTTGCGGTCTCGCGGAATGGAAGGTCGCGGCCTGATCCTTAACTCTCTGAAACAAATCCTTTAAATTGTTTCGCAGTAGCGGCCGATAGCGGAATAACAACACTTTATTAACCTTTTCCGCGTTAACTATTCCTCGAAAAACCCGCGCGCAAATCCCTCCGGGAAGATTAGTTTCTGTGATGAAGCAATTGCTGCTCGCTAATGCCGTATTACCGGCCAGTATTTCTGCATTTTCCGCATCCGAATAGGACGAGTTCAGACGCGCCCATTTCATCACATCTTATCACCCGACATTTCCATCATTCGATCGCGAGGTACGCGGTCTAACGCCCCCAGAAGAAAGCCTGGTGCTCGACATCGGGTTCATGAATTCCAAGCGCTTCCCAAAATAGATTCGGCTTCCCATTCCCGACCGGGTCAAGATTAACTTCTAATTATCCCACCATCTCTTGCCCCGCCATTGCCAACGCACTAAGTTCCAATCACACACAAATGCCTCAAAAGACTGGAGATTCTCGCCATGGAAATGACCGGCGAATATAGGATTTCAGCCCCCAGAGAAAAGGTATGGGAAGCCCTAAACGACCCCGAAGTTCTCGCCAAATGTATTCCCGGATGCCAGGAACTGAATAAGGATTCGGATACGGAACTGTCAGCAACGGTCAAATCCAAGGTCGGTCCAGTGTCTGCCACGTTCAAGGGCAACGTGAACCTGACAGATATCGATCCGCCGAACGGATACAAGATTTCTGGCGAAGGGACCGGCGGTGTGGCGGGCTTCGCCAAGGGCGGTGCGGATGTCAAACTAGCCGAAGACGGCGGCGAGACGGTCCTTACCTATGTTGCAAACGCGCAGGTTGGTGGAAAATTGGCCCAGATCGGCTCACGCCTGATCGATTCGACCGCCAAGAAAATGGCAAACGAATTCTTTGGCAAATTTGCCGAGGAAGTCGGTGGCGGGGACAGCGAGACGGAGCCCGAAGACGCTCCGGCGGCCCAAGAAACGACATCCGGTCCCTCGAGTGCCGAACCCGCACCCGCGGCACCAACCAGTGAAGCGGGCGGCGGCATCAGTCCCGCCATTTGGGTAGGCGGACTGATCACTGTGGTGGTCGTTGTTCTTTTGGCACTCGCGGCCTGAACTGCCCTTCCAAAAGTGCTGTAACCCGCTTGACCTATGGGATTGCCAGCGGTTTACTGAGGTAATAGCGCAATTCCGACCGAACGCAAATATCGTCTACAGGGTTGAAAATTACCCGTCAGACAGCCAATAACCACCGGACAATGGAATGTCCGGCGCAAAAATGGAGACTCCTATGACGACAACCACTGTCTCGATGACGGTGAATGGCAAACAGGTTTCGGCGGATGTCGAAAACCG
>MDTA01202548.1_pt1 | contig 16341 bp, 14 predicted proteins | sample 811151 | NCBI WGS metagenome assembly MDTA01 (sample SAMN05326648, study PRJNA326480) | marine metagenome | isolation source: seawater | place: Indian Ocean: South | collected 2010 | reverse complement strand
TTTAGTTGCTAAATCTCTAACTTTATTTAAAAAGTTATTTTCTGGTCCAAAATTCCTAACTACTTCCATTTTAATAACTCCAATATCATTATTATTGACTATGTCTTCTAGTTCCTGAAAATTGTTATATTCAAATGGATGAACAGATCCCTTCAAGTTTTTAGGTACACCTAAAGGTTGTAAGCCTGGTAATAAGTGCTTAGATAAATTGTCTTTTCCATTATTATGATTTACAGATAAATACCAATCATGCCATCCATGATAGCCACAAATGGCTACTCCATCCTTTCCTGAAGCTGCTCTTGCAATTCTTATAGAAATGGCATTAGCCTCACCTCCAGTTCTAGCAAATCTAACCATATCAGCCCATGGATTAATTTTAATAAGTTCCTCAGCTAGATGAACTTCTTCTGGACAGTTCAAAGTTGACATATTACCTTTTTTAATAATTTCTTGTACTGTTAGATCAACTTCTTCATTTCCATATCCAAGTGAGTTTGTTCCAATACCCATTATTGACATATCGATTAACTCCTCATTATCTAATGTCCATACTTTACATCCTTTAGATTTTGAGAAATAAGCTGGCCAATTTTCAGGAAGAAACATTTCTGGTCTTTTAGATAGGAGCATTGTACCTCCAGGTATAATCTGCTTAGCTTTTTTGTATAGTTTTTGTCCTTTTTTCATGTTAATCTTTATTTAGTGAATTTATGTAGCCTTCATCTCTAATAATTTGCTCATTAATTGAGTATATTTCTTTTGAACTATGATAGAGTTTGGTATAATCAATCCAGTTTTTATGGTATCCCAAAGTTTGAATTAAAATTTTAATAACTTCAAAATCTTGAGGGTAATCAACAACCATTCTTGTCTTATTATAATCAAATTGACAGCTGTGATTATCAGACTTAAATAAATTTTTACCTTTAAAACTAGAGTTATTTTTAATAAATGGAGTAACATGTTCTCTCTCAGAAGATAGTTTTGCATGGTTCCAAGCATATTCCAAAGCAGAAAACTTGAATATCTCAATATCTTGCCCATCAGGAAATTGATCTAAAAGCGTATTAGAATAGTAATCTATATCTTTCTCTTTTGCAGCAACTATTAGATCATCAATTAATAACGGGTCAATAAGAGTACAATCTGATGTTAATCTGACTACAAATTCAGGATTGTGTTTTTTTGCTGCATTATAATATCTGTCTAAAACGTCATTTTCCTCTCCCCTAAAAAATTCTACGTTTTCATTTTGGGCAATTTTTACAATTACATTATCCTCTTTTTTTCCTGTTGTTGCAACTATAAGTTTATCTATCTGTTTAGATTTTTTTATTCTTTTTAAATGAATTTCCAATAAAGAGATATCATCAATTTTTTTTAGAATTTTTGAGGGGAATCTTGATGATCCAGTTCTTGCTTGGGTTATACATATTGTTTTCATAGTTTACCAGTTTGATGGGTTTAATAGACTTTCTTCATTTACATTAATTCTATCCGTAAAAGATTTTTGAATATTATGAGTTGAAATAGAGATTTTAATATTATTAACTAACTGAGATAAATTATCAACACCTACAATTACTTGATCAATAGAGCTATTTTTGGTAACATAATTTAATGCAAGTTCATTTAATCCAATATTATTTTTTTCACAATATGATTGAAGGTTACCTATGTATTTTTTTAATGGTAACAATTTTTTTGGAAAATTAGATTCAGAACTAAAAAATAGTCCTTGTAAAAAAACAGATCTAGCAAAAATTTTAATTCCATTATCAGAGGATATTTTAAAAATTTTATCAAATTTCTTTTTATTTGAAAGAATGTTAAAGGGTATTTGAATAAAATCAAAATTATAGTTCTCTAATATGTCGATAATATCAGAGAAATTATAAAGTGATATTCCTGTTAGATTTATTAGTTTATTATTCTTTAATGAATCTAGCTCATCGTATAAAGAGTTATTTATCTTTAAATGATTATAGTCGTGAATCATATAACCATGAATATAATCAACAGACAAATCATCCATCATGTTAAGTACATGCTCCTCAAGATTGTGATTTTCTATTTTGAGTGTGGGGTTCAGCTTAGAAATTATTTTAAATTTTTTGTTTGGAAATTTTTCGTGAAACTCACCAATAATTTTGTGAGATTTACCATACGCCTCAGCTGTATCAAGTAGCCTTATATTATTTTCATAAGCAGTATCTAATATTCTATGACTTTCTTCAGATTCTAATATTCCAGTGGAATTATTAATTCCATATTCTTTTCCCAATTGAACTGTACCAAGTATTAGTTTTTTATTACAAATATTTTTATACATCCTAACTGATTGTGGACTTGAATTATTATAAACTTCAGGGTATCTTTCTCTGTCGTATTCAATATATCCAAGTTTTTGATATAATTTTAAAGCATTTTTATTAGATTTTTTTAGGCCTAATGTAATAGTATTTAATCTAAGTTGTTTAAGACAATATTCTTCAATAGTGGAAATAGCTTCATATGCATAACCTTTACCCCATTCATTTTTTTCACCAATCATTATTCCAAGCTCTGCAGTTTTTTTCTCTTCATCTACAGGATCAATCTTAATATTTCCAATATGAGAGTTTGATGATTTTATCAAAATTGCCCAAAATAAAGATTTGTTCATTTGATGACCTAAAATATATTCTTTAAGATTAGCTAGTGTGTAGTCTCCTCCCGATTCAAGGTACTTATATACTTCTTGATCATTAAGCCATCCTAAATAGTTTTTTGTTAAAAATTTTAAACTAATAGGTTCTAAAGACAATCTCTCAGATTCTATAAAATCTATTTTATTCATTAATTAATTTTTTTATTGATTTTATAACTCTATTCTGTTCTTCATAATTTAAACTATAATAGATTGGTATTGATAAGCACTCACTATAATAGTTTAAAGAATTTGGATATAAATTCTTATCATATCCTAGTTTTTGATAGTAAGGGTGTAAGTTTACTGGTATATAGTGAACTTGCGTAACAATTCCTTCATCTCTTAGCTTAGTCATAAACTCAGCTCTTGAGATTTTAATTTTTTTAAAATTAATTCTTACGACATAGAGATGGTGAGAACTTAACTCACGATAATCCTGTTGTATTAAATTTATATTATTCAGGTTTTTAAATGCCTCATCATAAATTTTTACAAGATCTTTTCTTCTCTCTATAAACTTTGATAATTTTTTTAACTGCGATCTCCCAAGGGCGCACTGAATATCTGTAATTCGGTAGTTATATCCTAGTTCTTGCATCTCATAATACCATGGATTTCTAATACCATTAGTATTTGCATCTTCACTCTTAATAAATTTATCATCCAATTTATTTATGCCATGACTCCTAAATCTTAAAAGCTTTCTATACAACTCCTCGTTGTTAGTAGTGATCATTCCTCCTTCTCCAGCCGCAATTGACTTTACTGGATGAAACGAGAAACCTGACATGTCAGAAAATTTACAAGAGCCAATGTATGAGCCATCATTGTGTTTACCTCCTAAAGCATGGGCTGCATCCTCAATTATATATAAATCATATTTATCCGCGATTATTTTAATCTTTTCCATATCAGATGAAAGACCAGCAAAATGAACAGGTATAATTGCCTTAACATTTGGATTCTTCTTTATTACATTTTCCAGGTTATCAGGGCAGATATTAATTGAATCGTTACTTATATCTGAAAAAATTGGATTTCCTCCACAATATAATACCGAGTTTGATGTTGCAACAAACGTAATAGGGGATGTAATTACTGAATCATTATTTGTAATTCCAATAACAGAACAAGCAGCATGAAGCCCTGCAGTCCAACTCGAAAATGCGACTGCATATTTAGAACCAACATAATCTGATATGTCTTTTTCAAATAGTGAAACTTCGTCTCCTTGAGTTAAGTTTTTATATCTAAGTACATTTTCGACTGCTTTTATATCATCTTCATCGATAAAATGTTTTCCATATGGTATTATATTTTTCATATAATAATTATTTATAAATCTTGTAAGTTGACAAGCTTACTAAATTTAGATTTAGAGTTATTTTTTAAATCATCAAATCTACCTTGTTCAATAATTTTTCCTTTACTAAGTAGGTAGATTTGATCAACTTTTTTGATTGTTGACAATCTATGAGCAACTATAATTACAGTCAGCTTACCTTTTAATGAGTCAATACTTTCCTGAATACTCTTTTCTGACTCAGAATCTAAAGAACTTGTAGCTTCATCAAGAATGAGTAATTTAGGCTTTCTAAAAATCTCTCTGGCAATAAAAATCCTTTGTTTTTGTCCACCTGAAAGCATAACCCCTCTGTCACCTACCAAAGTATCAAATCCATTTGGTAAGGAAATAATGAAATCGTATATGTTGGCCTTCTTCGCAGCCTCTATTATTTCATTTTTTACTGTATTACCTTTACTAAAATTTTTCCACATTGATATATTATTTGCGATTGTATCATCAAATATTACATTATCTTGAGATACATATCCAATTAGGTCTCTCCATGACTTTTTCAATATTTTAGATGAGGGAACACCATTAATAAAAATTTTACCTTGACTTGGCTCGTTGACTAATGTAATAAGATCAATAAGTGTTGTTTTTCCAGCTCCTGACTCACCAACTATGGCAATTGAGCTCTTATTTTTTATATCAATCGAAATTGAGTCTAAAACTTTTTGATTTGAATTTTCATATGTAAAACTTAATTGTTTTATTGAAATTCCACCATTTAAATTATCAATCTTATTTTTTCCATCAATTACTTGATTCTCAATTTGATTTCTAAATTCTTGATCGACAAGCTCCATGCTTCCTATATACTGAAAAGTTGCCTGGAAAGAACTTTGAACAGCCAAAGTTGAATTAAGAGCTCTGTAGAATAATGCAATTGATACAAGTACTGGCTCTAACTTGAATCCAAAGTAAAAGATTTGTACTGCAATGATAACCATAATAAATAATACTGCAATTGGTTCTCTAATGGACTGAGTGAAGGCTGCAGCAATACCAGTTTTAATTTGAGTTTTAGTTAATACTGATACTGATTCTTCAATGCTAGCTTTTACTGATCTAAGTTGATTAGTTGAAATCAAATACTTATATCCATGGATAAACTGTACAAGCCATTTTGTTAAAATTCCATTTTCTTCGGCATTTATTCTTGACAATTTTTGAACATATGTGTTCAGTCTTAGAAATAATAATAACAGTAGTCCCCCCAATAATACCGCAATTAATCCAAAACTAAATGTCATAAAAAACGCAAGTGTCATAAGAACTATAGTATTTATAAAGTGAGAGCCTAGTAGAGAAAGCTGTTTAAATGCCTCCAAAGATCTTGTAGGTTGTTCATTAACTAGATTGATTAGTTCTCCAGTGTTTTTTGAAGTATAATACTCATACCTCATGTTTGAGTATAAATTAAAGAGATTAAGTTTAATTTTTTTTAGAAGTTCCCCTATTAAATATGCTGTTGTTCCTAGTGATAAAAAAGTAATAATTCCTTTAATTATAAAAGCAAAAGATATTAAGATTAGAATTGATGATATAGATTCTGAGAAACCAAGAAAAGAAATTAAGTCATTAAGCAGTTTATTAATTCCAAATTCAGATTGATTAGACTGAGGATTTGCCGAGTCGATTGATTGTAATAAAGGCAACAGCATTAAGATACCAATTCCTTCAAGAAATGAAGATATAATACCTAAGAAATATATTATATACATTCTAAATCCTAAGTATGATTGAAATATTTTTATATAGTTTAATATGTCAAATAGTGGCTTAAACATTATCGATTATTATAAAACCAATTCACAGTCCTCTCGATTCCAGACTCAAGATTTATTGTTGGATTATAGTTTAAAAGTTTTTTGGCCTTCTCTATTGAGGCTAAAGAATGAGGAATATCGCCCAATACCGGATCTCCAAAAACAACATTTATTTTATTAATTTTTTTATCATATTCTGATAAATTTTTTCTTATTGCAAAAAATAAATCTAGAATTGATGAGCTTTCTCCAACCGCTGTATTATATATTTGATTTACTGAATTCTTGTTTTTAGTTAATAATGCAAGAATATTAATTTGAGTCACGTTATCTACATGAGTAAAATCTCTTGAATATGAACCATCTCCATTTATAACTGGTGACTTATAATTTAATAATTGATCAATAAATTTTGGTATTACTGCAGCATATGGTCCATTTATACTTTGTCTTCTTCCATAAACATTAAAGTATCTTAATCCTATCACTTCTATTTTATAAATTTTATTAAATAACTCAGCGTATAATTCATTTACATATTTTGTTAGAGCATAAGGGGAAAGCGGCTTGCCAATTTTTGACTCTTCTTTAGGTAATTCATTAGAGTCTCCATAAGTTGATGAGCTGGCTGCATATATAAATCTTGAAACATTATTATCAATTGATGCTTTGAGAATATTGACAAACCCACATATATTAATTGCATCTGTCAAAACAGGATCCTCAATTGATCTAGGAACCGAACCTAATGCTGCATTGTGTAAAACAAAATCAACATCTTTAGTTGCCATTAGACATGTATCATAATCTCTGATATCTCCTTTAATGTTTTCAAAATTTTCATTTTCTAAGGCATATTTCAAATTATTAATATTGCCTGTCATATAATTATCTAACGATACTACTTTTGCACCAAGGTCTAAAAGTTTATCACAAAGATTACTGCCAATGAAACCTGCACCACCAGTTACTAAAATTTTTTTGTTTGTTAGTTTACTGTTAATCATAATCTATCAGTGATTATATTTTTTGACACAACACCCTTGACGTCATAAACAATTGACATCTTATCTCTTTTCAATAATTTAAAATTTAATTCTTTAAATTCTTCATGAGCTACAGCTAAAATAATTCCATCATATGGACCTTTAGGTTTGTCAACCAGATTAAAATTATAGGTCGTAAAGAAGTCTTTTTTATTAATATATGGATCATAAATTTCTACATTATATCCATATTCCTTTAGGTAATTATAAAGGTCTATGGCCTTGGAATTTCTATAGTCAGGACAATTTTCTTTAAATGAGGCTCCTAATATTAAAATTTCTCTATTTTCTGAGTTATTTTTAACTAATTGGTTAACCTTATTAGCAATATGTTTTGGCATGTAATCATTTATTTTTCTTCCCGCTAAAATTATTTCTGGAGTATATCCTAATTGATTTGATTTTGAAGATAAGTAGTATGGATCAACACCTATACAATGTCCTCCTACTAATCCAGGCTTAAAGTTTAAAAAATTCCATTTAGTTGATGCTGCCTTTAGTACTTCGTTTGTATCGATATTCATCAAATTAAATATTAAAGCAAGCTCATTTATAAAAGCTATATTTATATCTCTTTGACTATTCTCAATAACTTTTGCAGCTTCAGCTACTTTAATTGATTCAGCTTCATATACCCCAGCTTTTACTACTGAGGAATATAAACTAGATATTGTTTTTAAACTCTCAGAATTTGATGCTGAAACTACTTTAATAATTTTTTCAATTGTATGGACTTTGTCACCTGGGTTTACTCTTTCTGGAGAATAACCACAGTGAAAATCAATATTATACTTCAGATTACTGTCTTTGGATAAAATTGGAACACATATTTCTTCAGTACATCCAGGAAATACAGTACTTTCATAAATAACTAAATCTCCTTTTTTCAAAAACTTTGCAACAGTTGAAGTAGCAGAAATAAGATATTCAAGATTTGGTTGTTTGTTCTCATAAATTGGAGTTGGAACAGTTATTATAAATATATTAGAGTTAGCGATATCTTTTGAGTTAAATGTTAATTGTAATGATTTATTAATAACTTCCTGTAATTCAATAGTAGATACTTCATTAGTCTTATCATGGCAATTTTTAAGACTTGTTATTCTTTCTTTATCAATGTCATATCCAATAACTTTATGTTTCTGTGCAAATAGAACTGCTAATGGGAGTCCTACATATCCCAAGCCAATAATACATATGTTTTCTTTTTCAATCATTTTCCTATAGAATATGTTTCAAAACCAATTTCTTTAAGTCTTTCAATATCTAGAATATTTCTACCATCATGAATTTTGGGATAGTCTTGCATCGTAGCAAATATATTTTTCCAGTTTAGTTTTAAAAACTGATCCCATTCAGTACAAACTGCAATTAAGTTTGAATTTTTAGATGCATCATATGGAGATTTAAATACTTTTAATCTATTTAAGAAATATTTAATTTGAGTATTCTTAAATTTATAAGTATTTAGTAAGTTTGAAATATCTGATTTTATACGTTCTTCACTTACCATTGGATCATAAACATTAACTAGTGCTCCATCAATTAAAAGTTCTTTTGTTAAATAAATTGAAGCTGATTCTCTTGAATCATTTGTGTCCTTCTTGAATGACCAACCATATATAGTTATTAATTTATCTTTGATTGAATTATCTAACGAATCAATTATATTTAATGAAAATCTTTTTGTTTGATATGAGTTGATACTTACAACTCTCTCCCAGTAGTCTGCTACTTCATCTAAATTTAAACTTCTTGATAAATAAACTAAATTTAAAATGTCTTTTTTAAAGCAACTACCACCAAAACCAATTGATGATTTAAGAAATTTTTCACCTATTCTTTTATCCATTCCAACAGCTTTAGAGACCTCATCTATATCAGCTCCTGTTTTTTCACATATTGCAGAAATACTGTTAATGGATGAAATTCTCTGAGCAAGCATTGCATTTGAAACAAGTTTAGATAATTCTGATGACCACACATTAGTAGTAATTATTTTTTGTTTTGGAATCCAATTCTCATAAATTTTTACTAATGAATTAACAGCACTTTTTCCAGTTTTTGTATCATCCCCTCCAATTAATACTCTGTCTGATTTAAAAAGATCATTAATTGCAGTTCCTTCAGCTAAAAATTCTGGGTTAGACAAAACCTCAAAATTAATATCCACATTTGTATTTGATTTTAAAACCTTCTTTATCATTTCAGCAGTTTTTACAGGTAAAGTTGACTTCTCAACTACAATCTTATCTGACTTGGAAACCTGAGCAATTTTTTTTGCACATTGTTTTACAAATGTTAAATCAGCTGCATATCCTTTTCCTTTACCCTTAGTCTTTGTAGGTGTATTAACAGCCATGAAAATCATTTGAGACTCATCTATTGCTTTATCAATATTAGTTGAAAAAAATAAATTCTTATTTCTTGTTTTTTTTATAACCTCTGATAGACCAGGTTCAAATACGGGGATATCATTTAAGTTATTACTATTCCATAATTGAATTTTTTCTTTGTTAATATCTACAACTGTAACTTTAATTTGAGGACACTTTAAAGCTATTACAGCCATAGTAGGCCCCCCTACATATCCAGCCCCAATACAACATATCTCATTAATTTTCATTTCCTTTAATTAACCATGATGAAGATTGAATTTTTTTTCCCAAACCATCAATTAACTTAATTTTTAATTTATTACAAATGCTTTGCTCAGGCACACTATCATTATTTTGATCACCGCCATTTCCAAAGAGTATTGTATACTTCTCATTATAATCATCATAAATTTTTGAAATAGACTTTATAACTGAACTATCATTATCAATTGAAAGAAAAACTTTGTCGACAACAGTTAGTTCATTAACTATAAATACTCTTTCATCTTCCTTCATAAATTCTCTTGAACCTTTAATCTCTCTTTGTATATCATTATTGACAATGACCACAAGTTTATTAGCAAATTTTTTAGCATTGTGAAAATACTCTATATGTCCTTTGTGAATTGGATTAAAATATCCTGATACTATTATTAGCTTTTTTTTCATCTATTTTCTATTATAATCATCTTGAATTCTAACTATGTCATCTTCACCAAAATATTCTCCAGTTTGAATTTCAATAAACACTAATTTTTCATTTATAATATTTTCAATTCTATGTTTAGCCCCAAGAGGTATTGTAATTGTATCACCTTTCTTAAATTCATTGGTAACATCATTAATAGTTACCTTGCATACTCCACTAATAATTACCCAAGTTTCTGCTCTTTTATTATGGTATTGATAAGAAAGCCTTTGACCTTCATTAACCTCAATTTTTTTTATTTTATAGTCTGAGCTAGATTCAAGCACAAAATAATTACCCCATGGCCTTGTCTCTTTTTTTATATTTTCCATCATTTTCCTTCGTTAAAAAGTATAATGTGTTTTTTTTCATAAGTTAATTTTGAAGCAAGATAAAAGCTTACTTTTCTACTAATCAACTTTTCTATTTTTTCTTCAAGCTGAGATATGTAATTAAAATTAAGATCATCTCCAATCAGAAAAACCTCAATATTTCCAGAATCTATTCCTTCAGCATAATCTCCAATCAAAATAATTTTCTTAACATTACCCATTTTAGAAATTACTGCTTCAACAATATCTTCAAGGCCAAGATGCTTATAAACAACTTTTCTTAATGTTTCATACAAAGGGTGTTTGGAATTTACCTTGTATTCTATTTTATTTTCGTTTTTTATCTTTTCAATATAACCTGCATCAAATAAATGATTTAATTCTTTTCTGATTGAATTTGTAGACTCCCCCATTTCATTAGCTAGTCCATTAAGATATCCCTTATTTGTTTGGGATATAAAGAACTTAATTAAAAGTCTTAATCTAGTTTTAGAAGTAATTAACTCATTTAACATAATATAAATTAAGTACCAAAAGTACTTAAAAATAAATAAACAAACAACTTAAACTTAGTTTAATTCAAATATTTATTTTATTTAAATGATATTAATGTATTTTTGATTTATATGGAATTTAGCATTTTTTTAATTGCACTATCGTTAAATTTTATTTTCAGCATTTTGTTTCAAAACTTTTTTTTGAAAAAAAATTTTATAGATCAAATAAATGACAGATCTTCCCACAATTCATTAGCTACAAGATCTGGGGGGGTATCAATGTTTATTATTGTTTTCTTAACTTCAGTATACTTTTATATAGTTGACAGCGAGGTTTATGATTTTTCAATTATAATTCCACTTTCGATTCTATTTGTTATTGGTTTATACGACGATATCTATAAGGTTGATTTTAAGTTAAAGTTTATTTTTCAGATTATTGCTGCAAAGATTTTAATTGACTACGGGTATATAATTGATAATTTTCATGGAGTATTTGGACTATTTGAATTAAACAGAATCTTTGCTCAAGTGTTTACAATTTTTATTATAGTTGCAATAATCAATGCTATCAATTTTATAGATGGAATTGATGGTCTAGCTACTACAATAGTTGGGATGTTTATTATTTTTTATGAATTTTTTTCAAAATCTAGTTCTGACTTTAGAGTTCTTTCAATAATTCTGGCTGGGTTATTTATACCTTTTTTATTTTTTAATTTCAAAAAGAATAAAAAAATATTTCTTGGAGACTCAGGTTCGATGTTTTTAGGTGGTTTGGTTAGTATTTATGTTCTAAATATTCTTTCGAGTAATTACTTAATTAGAGAGAATTATGATTTGAATAAAATATTATTTGTAGTCTCAATTTTACCATATCCCATTTTGGATATCACGAGGGTATTTTTCTTGAGAACCTTAAAAGGAGTATCTCCATTTATTGCTGATAAAAAACATATTCATCATATTATTTTATTAAAAGTAAAAAGTCATTTCAAAACCTTTTTAATTATATCAGTCATTTCATTTTTATTTACTTTCTTGATTCAATTAATATTTTAATTCTCTATAAATGAAAAAGATCCTATTTTTATTTTTTTTAACCGTACTTATCTCATGTAATAATTTTGAAGATTGTGATATAAAAATAGTAAATGAACTTGTAGTTAAAAATGATATTGCATATACAGGAAAATGTGCGTTCTATGATGATGCAAGTGGTAAAATTATGAGCTCACATGAGTATAGGGAAGGAAAATTTCATGGAAAATGGAAGTTTTACTTTCCTAATGGAAAGTTAGAGACAGTAGGAAAATTTAAAGATGGTTTAAGAGTTGGAAAATGGAAATACTTTTATGCTGATGGAAATCTTAAACAGATCTCAATCTATAAAGATGGTGAAAAGAATGGGATTTGGAAGGTTTACGATCAGGAAGGCAATTTAACTATTGAGCAAGAATGGCAGAATGGTATTGCGGTGATTGATTCAACAAAAAACTCACAACCCGAGCTAAAAATTGAGGGCTACAATGTTACACCAATAAAAAATGATTAGTTACAAAAGTTATTATATACATCAATTGATGATGAGTCTGAGAAATTTTTTTCAACAGCTTTTTCTAAAAATTTACATCCTTTGTCTAAGCTATCTAATTCAATAAGCATAATTCCTTTATAAAATTCTGATTTACCATCTCTTGATTTAAAGTCATAAATAACTTTATCAAAGTACTCTGATGCTTTTGAAAATTGATTATCAAGATAATATGATATTGCAGCATTCTCATAGTAAGGATACTCTTCTTTTGCATATTGTAATGCAAATTCAAAATGTAATGCAGCTTCCTTATAATTTTTTTCTTTGTAAAATTTATCTGCCATTTCTGCAAATGCTGCACCAAAAGATAAATCTTCAATATTACTTTTAGCAACAGTTTTGATACCTTCAATCATTGTCTTATCATAAGAAGGGAACTCTTTTTCAAATTCATCAATTAATTGAAGTATTTCAGGATTATATGGATCAACTAATTGAATCTTCGAATCAAAGTAATTCAGCCAATGATTTCTATTGCTTTTAGCTTTACTCATTAAAACTTCAAAGGCTCTTTTTAATTCTACAGTATCTTTTCTTTTCACTAAAGTTCTGAAATAAATATCTCTATGAACATTATTATTAGGCAAAGTATAAAATGCATCTTTAGCGTAAAAAAAAGCGCTATCAAACTTCTCCTCCTCAAAATATAAATATGCTAATTGAGCTTCTGGAGATTTAATATACGGATTATCCTTTATAGCACTTTTAAACAATCTTTTAGCTTTATCAATTGAATCAATATTTTTATAATATCTTCCAATCAGCATTTTTATTGGCTGAGTCGTACCGTCTATTGAAGGAAAGTTAAGATTAACTTTTGCAACCTTATCCATAGAATATCTTAATTTACCCTCTGTAAAGTCTGAGTTTAACCAAGGTTGGTGTAGAGATTCTTTAAAGTTTAACCAGTTTATACCAATCGTAAAGATTATCAGAAATAAAAAAAGTATCATTCTAGATATCTTCATCGACAGCTGTTTTATTTTGTTTAAAAATGACATATGATACCAAAACAAACAAGAAATATACGTGGGACAAGGGCCTTGCTATTGGAAAATTTAACATTGAATCAATTATATATGCAATCATTATTAAAAGAATTGAAAACTCAAATGATTCTAAATTTCTTTTTACAAGCCTTAGTATTATTTCCCACATAGGTATAATAAAGATCATTAAAAACATTAAAAAGCCTAAAATACCTATCTCTGCAGCAATTTGTAAAAAGTCATTATGAGCATGATAAGGGATAATATATCCTCCAATATTTTGGGAGTCATAATAAATAGACTTTAATTTCCAATTTCCAATTCCTATACCAAATAATGGATTTTCAGATATACTCTCAAGAGAGTGTGAGTAGTAATTTAATCTCTCATTTATTGAATCATCACCACGGTTTATAGAAATGCTTGACAACCTATCAGTTATTTCTGAATTATTAGTTTTAATTATGCCGTATTGAACAAAAGAAAAGCTAAGTAGAAATATTAAAACAATATTTACTGTTTTCATAAGACCTTCCCTGCTTTTCCAAAGAAAATATAAAACTGTTATCATAGCTAGTGAAACAAATGAGGACCTAGTTAATAATATGAACAAAGCTGAAAATGCTATGAACAGTATTGTATAAAGTAAAACTAGATACTTTTTGTTATTCATTTTAAATAATGCATAATACAGAAAAACTATCTTCATTATAATAGAATTAGCACTTATATTAATATTTCCAGCAAAAGTTCTTAACAAAAAATTATCTCTAGTAAAATTAATCTCTTTAATATATACTAGATCTAGAGCGTTGTAAACTATAGAAAATGTCTCTATAGTAAGTGAAAGTATTGATATGAAAATAACAAGCTCAATAAAAATATTATTAATTTTTATTGCCCAAGAATAAATAAAAATTAATGCAATTAAATATGTTAAGTATTGAGAAAATGTTGTTATGGCAGCACTTAAATTAATTGCAAACATGATTGATATTAGACATGCAAAAATGAATAATGAATAGAAGACAATGATTTTATTATTAAAAGCTCTTTTTAAAAGATTATTTATGGAATATTCTAATCTAAAAAAATAAATAAAAGAGAATAAGTTTAATAATGATATAAATAAGTATTGAGGAATTTTTCTGTCCCATGACATATATAAAAAATTAACATCTGGAAGAAAAAATGAAAAAAAATAGCATATCAATATAATTACTGGTAATATTCTTTGCATCTAATTTGTCTACAAGTATTTATAATAAGTCAAAAATAAAAAAACCCTCCTAAAAAGGAGGGTTAATTTTTGTAAAGTTATTATAGTTAGATTAACCTAACCAAGTAACTCTGCTAAAGTTCGTCGCAGCAACAGCATTCGAAGTAGCGGCAGCAACTGCAGCTTCTTGATTTCTAACATCTGTTACGGGCTCAAGTGAACCAGCGTGGAGCTTATCGTTACCCCAATCAGTGTTAGTTGTTTTTGTTGTTGACATTTGAATAGCAGCCATAGAACCAGCAGCATTTACAGCTGTAGTCACACTTGGAATAGCTACTAATGCGTCATTAGCAGTTAATGTAAGTATAGTTGATACACCATCATCAACAGTTGTGTTGTTGTTTGTAGCGTTTGTAGAACCAATAGTCCAATCAATCATAGCAGCATTATTTCCACTAGATGAACCCGTTCCACCAGCAGTTACAGAAACTCCAATAGAAACACCGTAACCTCCACTATCTTCTTGGTTCATTGTCCAAGCAAGAGCCTGAGTGTTAACAGCACCTCCAATAGTAGGAGAAGTCATTGTAGCTATAGCTGAAGCAGAAGCTGTACCAGATGAGTGGTACTTAGCAGCCCATGCAGCATATACTGCAGCACCTAATGCAGTAGCTGAACCACTAGAAGCAGTTGCAGTTACACTATTAGATCCAATTGTTACAGTAACTATATCATCTGTACCAAATCCGTGGTTAGTTGCAGATACACCAGCAGCAGCAGCTGTTGCAGTTGTATATCTCTCACCAATTACAGCAGCAGTGTTTCCAGAACCATGCTCTCTAAGAGTTATGGCAGCTGTAGAGTTTGCTCCTCTTTTTGCATCCATAGTTACACCAGCAGACGTAGCTCTAGATAGGTTGATTGTTGTTTTAATTGCATCAATATCAGTAGTAGGGTTACCACTCAATGCAAGAGCTGTACCTTGTCCAGTTAACGTAGTATCAAATAATGCAACGTTGTTCAAAGTAAACTGAATTGTACCTAAAGCAGTACCGGCAGTATCACCAGCATCAACATCAGCTGGAGTAATTATATACCCGTTTATTTGCCCAATCGCAGACTTAGCACCATCAGCAGTATTTGCAACAGCAGGTATCATCTTTAGTACAGTAGCTTCGTTAGTAGTCGAAGAAACACTAGTAGCACCTAAAACGTTTAATGTAGTAGTTGTAGTACCAGTAGTTTCAGTATCAGTTTCAGTAGAAACCGTATCAAAGCTTACTTGTGCAGTGTTGTCTGCATCTGCAGCAATTGCAGTTAAGTATACTTTCATAGTGTCCATACCTGAAGTACCATCGTCAAATGAACCAGCATCACCAGATGCACCATCTGATTTGTCAGTTTCACCATCAGAAGTGTTAGAAGCTGAAACAGCAGTTAAATCATTATCATACATGTTTACAGTTGCAGAAGTTGCACCACCTTGGTCTTTAAGACCAGTCATGTCCAACTCAACTAATGCGTCATTTCCAGTAACTGTAAATGTAGAAACATCATCACCTGTTGTGTGTAACTTAGTTAGACCTAAGTTATCTGTTACAACAAAACTAACTGAAGTGTTAGCAGTTGAACTTCCTTTATTCTCCATGTTTGAAGTGTGGTTAAAGTCAGCAACAGCTAGGTTGTTTGAACCAGTTAATGAAATACTTCCAATTAAAGAGCCTGAAGCAACAGTTAAAGATGTTAAATCAGTTGCACTTGAAATTGTTAAGTCTGTCAT
>MDTA01034115.1_pt1 | contig 16341 bp, 11 predicted proteins | sample 811151 | NCBI WGS metagenome assembly MDTA01 (sample SAMN05326648, study PRJNA326480) | marine metagenome | isolation source: seawater | place: Indian Ocean: South | collected 2010 | reverse complement strand
TACTACGTGATGCGCATCCCGCGACGGCCGCTGAAGGTGACAGCGATGACACGCCATGTGAACGCCACCCAATGCCTGAGTTCCGCGGAAGGTCGCCCCTTCTGGCTGCTGCTGGCTCCACCCGACACTGAAGGGCCTGTGCTCGATGCATCCAAGGCCTGGCTGCTGCGCATCGAAGCCGGGGAAGGCATCAAATTGCATCTGGGCACCTGGCATGCGGGGCCTCTGTTTGACGCCGACTCCGCCTCTTTTTTCAATCTGGAACTGAGCGACACCAATCAGAACGATCACGAAACCCTGAAGCTCAGTCGCAGCATCAACCTTGAACTGAACGAGGCGTTACAACGTTGAGCCAACACCTGAAGACAACGTTGCCTTGAATTCTTGCTGCGAGGACCAACTGAGCTTGTCTCAGCCAGACTCTCTCGTTGGCAAGAACCACCCGCTGACCCAACACAGCGTTGAAGATCAAAATCATCAAATGCTTCAAAAAGCTCCTTTTCATTGCCTCTCTGACCAATGAACATTGGGCCAACACTTGGCGCAATCAACCACTGAGCGAGTTCAATGAATGTGCTTTTCAATCTGAGAAATCAAAAGCCGCAAGACCATAAAAAAAGTGAAGGAAGGAATCAGCATTGGGTCGTTTCGTTTCCACATCACAACTAAGCATTGAGCGTTGCTTGAAATCCTCTGCAATTCCTTGATCTGCCTCAAAAAAACATCTGAGCCAGCACCATATGAGTCTCCACAATTGACCTCCAGACCACAACAGTTGCTCCAAAGAAAAGCTTTCCAGACATTCTCAATCAATCAGGTCATCAAGTGCACTGACTTCTTTCAGCGCCTGGTATGACCGCCCAATCGGTGTGCGTCGCCCAGAGACCCCAGATCGCCATCGCCCGCAGGTAGTGGCAAGCCCGGAAGGTGTTCACCGCCGTGATTGCCTCCGGCGTGCGGAATTGCAAACCACCGCTATACACCTGCTCCACCACAGCTGAGCAGATCGCTTCAGCGGTTTGGCCTTCGCCCATCAGGCGGTAGTAGCTAGCGATGCCGAAGTTGATGCCTGTCCACACCTCCAAGGGATGGGTGCCATTGGGATCCAAAGGTGTGCCATCGCGGCGCAACCCATTGGCGACACCAAGCTTGCCGCCATCAAAGGCTTCAAAGCAGGCTTCCTTCACGGCTTTAAGCGTGCTGCGGCTGTTGGCTTCACTCACCACCGGCTCCAGCCCCAGCAGGCGGGCATAGAAGTCCCCGCACAGCTGATCGGCCATCACCACTGGCGTGCCACTTTCAGCATCGATGTCGTAGTACTCGCCGTTCCACAGCAACGTGTCGAAATTGCTGCGCGATTGCTCCAGCCAACCGCTGAATTGCCGCTGTTCAGCCGAGGTGTCGAGCCCGGTTTTGAGCTGCAGCGTCTGCCCGATCGCCAAGGCCGCTTCCAACGCGGCGATCCACAACGCACCGCAGTAAGCACTCACTCCCTTTAACGGCCAGTCATCAAAGGTCTGATCCGGCGCACCGCCGTTATCGGGCAGGCCGTCATCGTTCACATCGAAGGTTTTGAGGTAACGCAAGGCCTCCACTGCGGAGGGCCAACACTCCGAGAGGAAACGCAGGTCTTGCCCACTGGGCGAGAGCTTGTAGGTGCGCCACACCTGAAGCACGTAATCGCTGCCCAGATCTTTCCAGAGATTGCAATCCTGATAAGCCGTGTAATTGGTGGCATCCCAGGGCACTTCATTGGGAGCGCCCAGATCATGAGGTGTGGCGCCCTTCACCTTGCGGTCCGCTTCCACCCGGCCCTTTCCCTGGGTGAAATACCAGCCGATCGGACGCTGCGTGGCATCGGCAGCGGGAATCGCACGGGCAAAGCTGCGCAGCACGGCCTTGTCGAGCTCTGGCCACAACTGCAGCAGGGCCAGGGAGCCATACAGGCGCACATCCAAACTTTCATACCAGGCGTAGTCGAGGCACTCGAGCACGCCGAAACGGCCGTGGGGATCCTCTGGCGACGCCGCACTCCACAGGCTGCCGCCGCTGCATAAGTCGTAGAGCTCGTTGAACAGCGCCATACGCAACGGCTCCGGCAGCTCCGTGCGCTGCAGCACCGGCTGCTGCCAAGCTTCGATCTGCTCACGCCACCTCTTCCAATCGCGCAGGGCTTCAGCGGCAATCGCCGCGGCCTGATCACCGCCGGTGCCGAAGAAATCGGTATAGCGGCGCAGGGCCTGACTGCCGGTGGCAAAAGCCGTCACCGGCAGATCCCAGCTGATCGCGACAGGGATCTCGATGCTCTGGCCCGGCTCGAGATGGCATTGCACTGTCAGCGCCGCACTGAGCGGATCATCGGCCCCACTCCGCCGATCGTTGTTGCTCTCTGGAATCGAGCCATCGGCGCTGAAGCTGCTCCAGAGCTCACTGCCATCGCCGGCGGGATTCCAACGGCTGCAGCGCTGAATGGTCATGCCTGGCTGATCGTTGGTGGCAATGCACCACTGGCCTTCACCCTCAGCGACAGGATTGGAGACAGGACCCTCCAAGACGACACCTTTGAGGTTGCCATCGTCAATCCAGCGGTTGCGTTGCCCGTTGGTTTTGCCAATCGCCGGGGCGTAGTTGTGCTCTGGGCTGCCGTCGTCACGGAAGTGCACCTCGGCGGAGGAATCGGTGTTGGTGAACCAGCCGGTGGTGTTGCGCCAGCTGAGCAGCAGCGACAGATCCAGGGGCTTGGTGGTGGGGTTGCGCAGGGTCCACACAAACACCGCTACCGGATAGCTGGTGCGCTGGTAATCGCCCGGCAGAATCGGACTGAAGGCCTCACAACGCACCTCGGCGTCATACACGCCCTCATAGTTCGTCCAGCTCAGCGGATAACGGGCGGCATAAGTGCCGGTGCTGTGCTCCGCCGTACTGGCGGGATACCAGTCCCAGGCCTGGAGTGGTTCACCGCTCTTAGGGCGTGAGGCATCCCCATCAGGCTTCACCGCCAAGGCATGGGCGCGCTTGCTGCTGCCGTTGCTCTCAAACAGAGCAAACTGACAGTCGGGCAACACCCCGAACCAGTGCTCGCCGCCATCCAAGTGCCAGAGGTTGACGTTGCCATCCGGCGCCCGACCGATGCAGCCTGCTCCGAAGCCCCCCAAGGGCATGCCGTGATTGGGGCCATCGTCGAGATTGCTGGCATAGCGCACCGTATAGGGCTGCTCCCAGCCCAATCCGAAGGGCTGGCTCCAGCTGGCCTGCGGGGGCTGCCACGCCGTTGTCTTGCCTTGACGACCGAGCAAAGACGTCAGAGCGGAGAAACCGAGCGGAGCCATGCCCAAGGCCGAAAGTCGCCCCACACTGGCAGACCTGGCGGGACTGGCCAGGGGCCGTCTACCAGCCGTTCAGCAGACCCCCGCAGTCATCTGGATGACACCCATCCAGCTCACACCTCATGCAAGCCGCCAGCTTCGCTGTCGAGCAATGCATCGAGGGTGACGGCGGTGCGCACCATCGCCTGATAGCGGTGCAGCACGCGCCGATTCCGATCCAGCCAGCGCGCAGCGTCAGCGGGGCCTTCATTGGAGGCTGCACCGGTCAAACCGACGGGGCCCTCGGCATCCATCAACTCCAGATCGTCCTCCCGGGCGATCAAGGCCAGCAACAGCTCATGCAGCCGTTGACGGCGCACCGCCGATGACTCAGTCCCAGGCATTGCCGCATTTGTTGCGTACGTAATCTTCCCGCAGCTCACGGAAATCGCGCGACTGTCGCGACAGCTGAGCGCTAGCAGCATCTGCCTGTTCCCGGTTCTCGCCCGTTTCCTGCGATGCCGCAATCAACATCCGATTGCGGGCCATCGAGGCGCCGATGGAGTTCATCATTCGTGTGATCAGGCTGCAGTCCTCGAAAGCCTCCACTGAGGGCGAGGCCGCCACCAACAGCAGCAACACAGCGAGGCAAGAGCGAACCACAGCAGCCATCCGGAGTGCAGCGTCAACGTACTGCCCGTGCTGGCCACTAAATCCATTCAGGCAGAGATGCGGTCAAAACGCGCATTGATGGGCATGGTGACGCAATGGAGCCACAGCACTTTGGCTTTCGCAGCCAAGGCCACTTCGCCAAGGCCAATCAACAGCTGTTCGCTGAAAGCCCCAGTACGACGCTGAGCCAAGCCTTGAGCCAACGCGCTCTGCGACAAAAGCGCACGCAACACAGGCCCGATTGATGTCGACCTTGATTTCGGTGGCCCTCTTTCTTGTCATGGTGGCGTTGGGGCTGCATCCACCGGCCATGCCGTTCGGTCGGCTGAAGCACAGACCCGCTTGGCTGCTTCAGGTGTTGCTCACCACCTGTTTTGGCATCCCCGTTGCAGCCCTGCTGTTGCTGCGCTCACCGCTCGGCCAGGGCCTCTCGCCTGCCATGGCGACGGCCTTGATGGTGATGGCAATTTGCCCCAGTGCTCCGCTGATTAGCTTGAAAAGTCGCCAGGTGATTGGGAATCCGGCGTTGGCCACCAGGCTTCAGTTGTGCTCATCGTGCGCCGCAATCCTCAGCGTGCCGATCTGGATCCACCAGCTGCCGATCGACGCAGCCGAGACCGTCTGGAGCATCTCCGCCAAAGACGTAGCCGCCCAGGTCTTCAGCGCTCAAGTGGTTCCGTTGCTGGTGGGGATGAGCTTGCGCCAATGGTGCAGCGATTGGGCCGAACGCTGGAATCCCATCGTGCAGAAAACCGCTTCCACCCTGCTGCTGTTGCTGTTAGCCGTGGTGTTGATTGCAGCGTTGCCCAAGGTTTCGCTGACACTCATTGCCGACCTGCGCGGAGCCTTTCTGATGCTGCTGCTCACGTTGATTGCTCTACTCCTTGGCTTTGCAGTCGCCGGCAGAGACCGAGCGGAACGAAGCACGATTCCGCTCGTGATGGCCATGCGCAATCCAGGGTTAGCGCTGCTCTTGGTGCAACGGATGGCACCTGAAGCAAGCGAACTCAAGGCGGCCATAGTGGGCTACGTCTTAATGACGGCGATCGGCATGACTCCCTTCCTCCACTGGCGCAAGCGCCTGGCCGGTCCAGTCCATGACGTCAGCCAGTGAAAGCCAACCAACAAAAAGGGGATGACTCCATCCTGGAGTCATCCCGCTGGAGGGAGTCAATCACTCCGAGCCATCACTGCTGAGCAACATCGGTGGCTTTGGGATAAATCTGAATTGTCACCTTGTCGATCTGACCGCCATAGGCGCTGTAACGGCGAGGGCCAATGGTTCTCACCGTGACCGCCGAGCCACGATCAAGGCCAACATCAGCACCTTCATCAATGGAGAAACGCGAAGCAATCGTGTTCTCCATACGGCCTTCAGCGACCACCTCACCATTCAATTTCAGCCGAACGTCAGCGCCCTTGCCGACGCCACCGCCGTCGTAGTCGAGCTCAAAGCGAATCTCGGATTTACCAGCAGGCAACGGCTGGTTGCTGGTGAATGTGAACAGCTCTCCCATGTAGTTGTAAGTGTAGGAAGGCTTGTTGTTTTCAACATAAAGCGACCAACCACCAAATCGACCGCCCTGAGAGAAGATCACACCATCTTCTTCGCCCCCTTTCACATCCACATAGGCCGTCACACTGTTCGAGACGTTCTTTACATTGATGATCGAATCTTCGACCATATTCCAGGCGTAGGGATACAAATCCATGGACGTCCGATCACCCAGCAGGGTCGGTCGACCAGCGACGGATGGCACCAGCCGCTCAAGCAAACGATCATCCAGGGGCAACACCTGATTTTCAATCGCCTCTTCCATGAACTTCGCCTTCATGGCCTCCAAGCGATCGGGATATTGAGCCGCTAAATCGTTGGAGAGGCTGAAATCAACTGTGGTGTCATACAGCTGCCAACCATCATCGGCCTCGACCGTATTCATTCGGTTGGGTGCTTCCCATGGGTACATCACCGTGGTGCGCGCCATCCAACCGTCGTGATAGATGCCACGGTTGCCAATGATCTCGAAATACTGCGTGCTGTGCCGTTCTTCAGCGCCTGGGTTATCGAATGTGTAAATCAGGCTGGTTCCCTGCATGGGAATCTGCGGGATGCCATTGATCATGGTGGGCATCGGTAGATTGGCCGCCTCAAGAATCGTGGGGGCCACATCATTCACATGCGAGAACTGTGAACGAATACCGCCACCTTGCCTGATGCGCTCAGGCCAGTGAATCACTGTTCCATTGCGTGTTCCACCGAAATCACCGGCCACCTGTTTGGAGAGAGCAAACGGTGAATTGAAGGCGATCGCCCAGCCGAGGTGATACATGGGATAGGTGGTCGGCCCACCCCATTCATCCAACTTTGCCTCCTGTTCATCCGGCGTTTCTTCAACACCATTGAGGTAATGATTCCAATTCCAATGGCCGCTCATGTCGCCCTCAACACTGGCACCGTTGTCACCTGTGACATAAATCACCAAGGTGTTATCCAGCTCACCGAGATCATCGATGGCTTGGATTAATCGACCTGCTTGGTGATCGGAGTGCTCGGTAAAGGCTGCAAACACTTCTGCCTGACGGGCATAGATTCGCTTTTGCTGCGGCGTCAGACTGTCCCATTTGGGAACACTCGCGGGCGCTTGCGCCATCTGAGTGCCCGGAGGAACAACACCTGCCTTGATCTGGTTCTCAAGATTACGTGCCCGCAGAACATCCCAGCCCTCATCAAACTTGCCTCGGTATTTAGCAATCCATTCTTGACCCACATGGTGCGGAGAATGGGCACCGGCTGAGGAGTAATAGATGAAAAAGGGCTTATCTGGCTTGATGGCCTTTTGTTGACGAACCCAGCCGATCGCCTGATCGGTCATGTCTTCAGTGAAGTGATACCGATCTTTCTGCGGTGCATCCACAACGGTGACACCATCATGGATTGTGGGCTCCCACATGTTGTCTTCCGCACCCACGAATCCGTAGAACTTCTCGAATCCCTGGCGCGTTGGCCAACGGGTCTGAGGGCCAGCAGCCGTGGTTTCACGACCCGGGGTTTCGTGCCACTTGCCAAAGGCCGCTGTGTTGTAGCCGTTGAGTCTGAGGATTTCCGCAACCGGCACGGCGTAATCCGGCACAACGGTGGAATTGCCCGCATAACCAGTGGCAATCTCTGGAATTGAACCGGTGTTGACCTTGTGATGATTCCGTCCGGACTTCAACGCTGCTCGCGTGGGCGCACAAAGAGCCGTGGTGTGGAAACGGTTGTAGCGCAGGCCATTCTGGGCGAGCTTTTCAGCGGTAGGCATGTTCACCACCCCGCCAAAAGCGGATGGTGCTGCATAGCCGACGTCATCGAGAAGAATGATCACCACGTTGGGAGCACCAGCGGGTGCCGTTACCTCCCACTGCGGGGGCATCGGCACCTCGGAGGGGAGCACCTTGGTGACCTTTTCAGGCCTTGGCTCTGCAATGGGAAGTGTCGTCCGGTCAAATTCACGTGCCTGGGCTTGACCTTGCGTCATGTCGACGATCGACACACTGGTCGCCAGCAACAAACCACCACCCACGACCATCCGGCGGAGCAGGTGAGACGTTTTGATCAGACTCGACATGGCAGACGTTGGAGAGGCAACGAGGCCTTGGAACTTCTCCTTGCATAGCCATGGGTTGACGTTGATGGAGTGAACATCAACAACTAACGCACCATTCGGATCAGCTCCAATGGTTCTTGTCGATCAATCACGCACCAGCACCACAAAGAAGCCGTGTCCACGATCCACGCAACGGGGAGTGTTCATTCATCAAGATTTCTCATCTGTGCCTCTGCTCGCTCGAAGAGCTAGGGCGGTTTGTGTTGGCCTAGTGGCGTGGACTGCCGCAGACCTCCAACTTGCGCTGAACGTATTGACGATGGTTTGATCAACGACAACCGTAATCACACTGAATCCGATACACAGCGAAATCCCATGTGGCAGGTGGCGGTGTCCGTCGTCTGTCCCATCAGTGCAGCTGGTCGGAAGCGGTGGCAGTAGTTGTCCGCACACAGGAATGACCCGCCCTTGATAATCCGTCGTTCCTGTTCACCTTTGGGAACCGGGAACAGCGTCGACGTCCATTCCCAGACGTTTCCACACATGTCGACCAAGCCGTAGCCATTGGCAGGGAAACTGCCGACAGGCGAGGTCCATAACCAGCCATCGATCTGCTCATTCCTCCAAGGGAATGGCCCTTGCCAGACATTGGCCATCCACTGGCCATCTGGTGTCATTTCAGAACCCCAGGCGTAGTCTTGCTCCACCAAACCACCACGGGCTGCCACTTCCCATTCATCAGCCGTTGGCAGACGTTTCCCCGCCCACTGGGCATAGGCCACAGCATCCTCATAGGCAAGATGCACCACCGGATGCTCCATGCGGTCGTCGATGCTGGTGGACGGTCCCTGGGGATGACGCCAATCCGCTCCTTCCACCAAAGCCCACCACGACAATGGCTGGCTGCGATCCACGTTGGCCGGCGGTGGAATGAACACCGCCGATTCAGGGCATTGCTCTTCGGGGGGGAGGTTGGGATACAACACAGGATCAGGTGGCTTTTCAGACACCGTCAAGTAGCCGGTGTCTGAAACGAAGCGGGCGAATTCGGCATTGGTGACCGGTGCCACATCGATCGCAAACGCCTCCACATGAATGGTGCGCACCGGCGATTCTTCGGGATAGAACGACTCCGAACCGACGCGATAGTCCCCAGCAGGAATCACCACCATCGGAGCACGTTGATCACTCATGGCCGACCCAGGATGAAGCAGAGATGATGATCGAAAAACGTCGACCGCATTGACCGGTTCAAGGGTTGAACGCCATCAAACAGCGAGTTAATGCAATCAGCGAAGCAGCATCAGCTGCCCGTGGGGAACAGGAACTGAACCTGTGCGCGGAAAGTCCAATCGCCGATGAGCGTCTGACCCAGCACTTCAGGTTTCACAGCGTTGTAATAGGCACTAAGAGACGCATTAACGGGCTGGGTCCCCAACTTGAACACACGACCCACACCGAGGCCAATCGGAACCGTCCAGCCCTTGCTGTCTTCTGAGGTCCAGTCCGCCGTAATGATCGGGGAACTGGTGAGATACCAACCCTTGGGCAGGTTGTAGTTGAGGAATGGCTGAATCAACATCTTGTTGACATCACGCTTGCCTTCACCGGCAAACGACCAGATGTTGTTAATCAGACCTCCCGCCACGATCGGGCCCTTGGTGTAAACCAGAACACCGGTGGGGCCGGCACTCCAACGTTGGGAACTTAGGCGGCTATCGGTTGCGGTTGGCATCACCAGGGTGGGGCCAACACCCACGGTGAAATTGCCCTTCAAAGTGGGCACGAAGAACACCGAGGGATTGATATCACCAATCGCCTGAATCGAGGTTCCACGTGCCCAAGGCTGGGAGATGAAGGGAACGATCGTGCGCGTTACTAAGGTGAGGCCATCATTCACCTTGAAGGGGACCACCGGCTGAACGTTCACCACGTTCTGGGTTTGATTCGCCTTGAAGTTGGTGGAGATTGGTGGATCGTTTGGATTCGGCGACGGAAGCGTGACGTTCGGTGCCCATTGGGTGTTAGGCGTCGAATTCCACTGAATCGGAACACTGATCAGGCTGGCTATCGGATTCTGGGCCGCCTGCGCCAGAGAATCGTTCTCCTGCGCAGGGGATTCGTCAGGGGCAGCGGCGACGGGTGGATTGCCTGTGCCTGAAGGCTGCTCAACATCCGGGGCCTGAGCCAGCTTTAGCTCAGCAAGCTCCAGGGGAGTGAAATCAAAATCAGCCGGGTTGGCGACCAGAGTTTGGGGTTGGCCCTGCGCTGCGACTGAGGTGGGAACCAACAGGGCAGCAAGACCGAAAAGCCAGGAGACGTTGCGAGTCATGCGCAGACGGAACAGCATCAATCAGGCTTCAGCAATGGGCGTTATCTAAAGGTTGATTTACCAGGGACCAATGCTTGCCGCAACAATTCCGTACGGTCGGGACCAGCTTGAAAAGCAGAGATTCCCTGCCGCCCCTACGGTTCGCGCAATGGATTGATGAGTGCGATGCGAGCGCTGTCTCTGGCTCTTCTGGCATCCCTGAGCAGCTTGAGTTTGGAGGTTTCTGCCAAGCCCCTCGAAACCCTCACTGCTGGCGAGACGAGTGCCGCAGTCTTCACGACTCCGCTGGTGCTCAGCCAAGCCGAAGACCTTGCGCCTGAGGTGGCACCAACAGAAGACGAAGACGATTCCTGGCGGGTGTATCTCGATCTCTATGCCTTTTTAGTGCCCACCACCTACTCGACCACAGAAATCAACGGCAACCAATCCAAGGCGGCGCTGTCTCTCTCCGATGTGATCGACACCCTCGATGAGGCACTCACCTTCAAAGCACAGGTGGAATATGGCCGCTTTGGCTTCATGGCCGGTGTGTATCACGGCAGCCTGTCCGACAGCCAATCGACATCCTTCTACACGGAAACCAACAACCCTTTGCGGAATCAGCTCGGCGTCCCTGGCTATCTGCGCGAGCGCACCCTGCGTGTCAAAGGTGATCTAGATCTCGACGTCGACGCCAACCAAACGGTCGTCGATCTCGCCTTCCGCTACCGGGGGGGAGCCATCCAGAAACCACGCATGGAGAAAGGCAGCAGCAGCTTCTTTGGCCTGGTCGGAGCCCGCATCATCGATGCCAACATCCACACCAGCTGGACACTGGACAGCGAAGCCTCACTCACTGTTGAAGGACGACGCGTCAGCAAGGAGTACACCCGTGAGCTGCAGAAATCTTCAGACGAAAGCTACGGCAACACCTGGGTTCAACCCCTGATCGGTGTGTTTGGCACCTACGCCATTAGTGAAGACTGGCAAGCCTTTGCTTACCTTGATGTAGGTGGATTTGGACTGAGCGGAGAGCAAGATCTGAGTGGAACCGCCCAGGCAGGCATTGCCTATGCCCTGGGGAACTCAGCTCAAGTCTCCCTCTCCTACAAGTATTTCGGTCTTGATTACGCCGGAGGAGGTGGCAACGCTTACAGCGTGGATCAAAGCGGCGTGAACCTAGGCCTGCGCTGGCTATTTGACTAATTCCACCGTCTCATCCATTCGGGAGTCACTGGGGATGGCCCCTTTATGAAACCGCGCCAGCCCTGGGCATAGCGTCTGTGAAGAGCCATGCCTGCAACGCTCAAATTTTTTCAATCGCTCCCAACGTCCAGGTGCGGTCAAACCACTCCTGGCCTGGGCCATACAGACGGAAGATGCCAAACCAACCCTTGCCAGGGACTGTTTTCACCCAATTGGTCTCCAAGCCATCCGGCGCTTCCGGGCCAAAATAGAGCGTGACGCTGCCATCGGCGTTCTCGACCATGTCGGTGTTGCGCTTGTTGTTCTTGCTGGGGTAGGGCATTGCCTCGCTCTGCAGCATCGAGCGAGTTTGTGGGTCGTAAACCACAAACGACCAAAACCGTTCAGCCGGAGGATTCGCGGGGATGGTGAGTTTGTAGCTGTTGCCGCCGTCGAGATAGGCACCGCTGCTGTCTCTGGAAACGAAGGCGTATTGCGAACCGACGCCCGGAAGTTCCAGAGCCATTGCCGGGGTATTCACCGTGGCGAGATAGAAGAACAGAGTGCGTCCATCCATATCGCGTCCACCATTGCCACCATTCACGAGATATTCGTGACTCCCCCCAGGGAATCCGGTCTGCCAGTAACCAGCCTTGTCCGGATAGATATAGGCCTTGGGGTCCTGGGGAGCAAACAGGATCGAACGTGCGGTGGCGTTGCCAATGGCAACCGCTTCGGTGAGCAAGGCCTTCTGCGCAGGCGATGGATCAAAAGGCTTGCCTTTCTGAATGCCAATGGCCGAGGCCATCCCCAGCAATTCAGGTGAGAACACCTCTGACGGTTCACGCTGAATCACATCATCCAGCTCCTCGTAAAACTTGAAGTCGTTGGCATGAATTGTGTTCACATTCAAACCGGTGAGGTTCTTGAACGTGTTGGGGGCGGGATTCATCCGCTGGGCATACGGATAGATCTTCAGATCGTTCTGAAATGCATTTTTGGCCGTCTCCGTGCTGCCTTCAGCATCCAAGAAACCACGCAGAATCACCCAGTTGATCAGACTCGGCGTGTTAGCCACGTAATAATCATCGGCATCAGCAGGAGCCGACTGACCAGGCCCAAGGATCAGATACTTGCCGCCACGGCCCTTGTCTGGACCGGGACCGCCCATGTCGATCACGAAGCGGAAAAAGGCATCATTCACCGTGCCCGGGCCCGTTCCGGCGGGCACTTCAACCACCATCGGGCCGTCGCTTAGGTCAATGAAGGCGGAGGCGTACACCGTGTCGGTGTTGCCTGTAAGCCAAAGAGAGTCTGAACTCATGAGATCTTCAAACACACCGATATCACGGTTCGTCTGAAGGCCATAGCCATCACGATGGCCCACATGCAGCATCTCAAGCGAAGCTGCAGGCATGAAGTTCAGAAAGGTCTGCACACCGCGGCCCAAGTCCACCTGACGGCGGGCCTTGCGCATGGTTTCATCGTCCGGGAAACCATCGAAATAATTGAACGTGCCGATTCGGGTGGTCACCGAATCCGGCGTCAATACATCCACAGGGATTGGTGTGTTGTAGCCCTTGGGCACGACATCAGCAGCTTGGAGCGCAGAACCACTGCATGCCAAAAACAAGGCGGAAAGGACAGTGGAAGGGAGGTGCTTGAAACGAGTCATGGTTGAGGTTGGAAAGTGAAATCGATCGATTTAAATCTCAACCGAGAGGCTGAATATCATTGAGCTGCCAGGTCTTATCGAACCACGGCTGCAGAGGGCCATAAAGCCGGAAAACAGCGAACCAACCCTTACCAGGAACAGTCTGAATCCAGTTCGATTCCTTGCCTTCTGGCGCTGTTGGGCCGAAATACAAATCAATGGTGCCGTCTGCATTCACGACCATGTCTTGGTTGCGCATGCTGTTCTTACTCGGAAGCGGCTGATCGGTCTGTAGCTCAGAACGGGTCTGAGGGTCATAGACCACCATCGACCAGAAATCCTTGGCGGGGACGTCAGCATCAACCGTGAATTTGTAGGTCTTGCTGCCATCGAGATAGGCACCCGTGGCATCCGTGGCCACCACCCCGTATTGAGAACCAACGCCCACCATCTTCAACACCATGGCCGGCGTATTAACGGTGTAGCCCCAAAAGAAATTGTTGCGAGCATCGAGATTCCGACCACCCTTACCGCCATCAATCAGCCATTCATGGCTCCCACCACCAAATGGCGTAAACCATTGCTTCCCCTCATAAAAATAGACATCGGGATTGCGTGGCTTGCCCATATCAGAACGCACATACGCAACACCAACCTGCACTGCTTCCTCCAGCACAGCGCGATCCTGCGCACTGGGTGCAAATGGCTTTCCTTTTTCCAGACCAATCGCCGAAGCTAAACCCCTTAATTCAGGATCAAGCAGGCTAATCGGCTCTCTCTGAATCACCACATCAAGCTCTTCATAGAAATGGAAATTATTGGCATGCACTGTATTAAAAATCGCCTCTCCCCCCTGGATAAAGATCATTTCCGGAGGGTTGTCTTTGCGCGACAGAGGGTAGAGCCTGAGGCCCTCTTGATAATTCGAAACAGCCTTGTCAGGCTTCCCCTCATCATCAAGGAAGGCTCTCAGAATCAACCAGTTGGAGTAACTGGGAGAGCGAAACACAAAGTAGCCATCGGTACTCGCCGGCTCCGCATCATCCGGGCCTAGAATCAAATAGTTGCCACCCTTGCCCCGGTCTGGACCCGGTGCACCGGTATCCGCAACGAAACGGAAAAAAGCATCATTGATGGTGCCAGGGCCTAAACCTGCTGGGATTTCGATCACCATCGGCCCTGTCTCCTTCAAATTGAAAAAGGCGGAGCCATAAACCGTGTCAGTGTTGCCAGTTAAAAAAAGCGGATTTGACGTAAGCGGCGCCATCAACATCACTTTGTTGTAGGCATCCACCCCCATCTCAGCATGGCCTGCACGAAGCATTTCAATGCTGGCAGCAGGCATCAACGTGAGAAAGGTTTCATAAGCACGGATGAACTTGAGATTGTCAAAACTAGTGTCAACCGTGGCAGCATCGGGCATGCCATCAAAAAAACGGAAGGTGCCCACGCTGGTGTTCACCTGGTCAGGCGTAAACAGCTCTTCAGGGATCGGCGTGGTGTAGCCCTCAGGCACCTGCGCCTTCACGCCATGACTGGATGCCCCAACAGTGGCCAATGCCAATGCAGACAGGAGCAAGGCTGAGGAACGCCTGCGCCATTGGCGGGAAACACCTGACATACCCAAGTCATCGACAATTCTGTTCATTCTTTTTCTAGCCACAAGGCAAGAAATGAAAAACAAAATCAATCAAAAATTGCCCGATTGGGAGCAAGCAATAAAAAAGGCATTCAACAACGGAACGAAAGCTTCTTAACGTCGGCATAAAAACAATGATCAGGACATTCGATGGGTCTATCTGGCAACTTGCATGACAAGGCCTCAGCACCTGTCAGCCAGAAGGCATCCTTCCTTCAGGTCCATACAAAAGCCCGGGTGTGATTCCAGGCTTTCCAAGTATCGGAGTTCACGTCTGACTTGATCTGAAGCTCGGCCAGCCCCATGAACCGTCAAGATCATTGGGTGTCAGGATGTCGATCCGCAGCGTGGCATTTCAACCCTGTTCAATCTCAAGTGTGGTGTCTTCACTGCTATTTCCGCCCAGGTTGATCACCACATCACCATCAGGGTTGGTTTTGGCGAAGGTGCTGTTGAGGTTGTCGTTCTTGCCTACAGCAAAACCTTTCTTGTCTCAGACGGTGACCGACCAAACCGCCCCACGCCACAGCGACGCCAACACAGCAGAGACATGACGCAACGGACGACGTGGCGCAGTCATGGCTGAAACAAGCGTTTGCCGACGTCTTAGCCACAACGACCTCTACCGTCAGGCCTCCGTGGGGGCGATTATCGACACTTCCCACCACTGGGATTAGCCAATGCAGCACAGGCCTGGAATAAAACCAGGGCCTGGGTCGTCAGCCCAGCACAATGGCTTGATGATCGATGTGATCGGCACCGACGCTGGCGCCCCAGGCACGCTCCCGCCTGCGGCTCAGCGTTTGGTGCAGCAGGCCCAGCTAGTGGCTGCACCGAAGCGGGTGCTGCCGGCGTTGCAGCAGTGGCCGGGATGCCCCCCCAACCTGCGCTGGATGGCTAGCGACGATCCGATTGCTCTCAGCGACATCTTGCTGAAGCTGGAGCCGGGTCAACAGGCTGTGGTGCTGGCGAGTGGTGATCCGCTCTGGTTCGGGATTGGCAGGATCCTGATCGAACGATTGGGGCGCGACAACCTGCGCTTTCATCCAGGGCCGAGTTCACTGCAGCTGGCCTTCGCACGCCTGGGCCGGCCCTGGCAAAACGCTGAGTGGATCAGCCTGCACGGACGCGACCCAGCACCCTTGGCGCGCCGGCTGCAGCAACGCCCCAACGCCTTAGCGGTGCTCACCGATCCCAGCCGCGGTGGTGTGGCCGACGTGCGCAGCATTTTGCACACCAGCGGCCTGGAGGCCAGCTACGCCCTTTGGCTCTGCGAGGCCCTCGGCCATGGGGATGAACGGGTGCAACAACTGGCTCCCACCGATGCGATCCCCAGCGATCTCAACCCCCTACACCTGGTGGTGCTGCTGGCGGAGCCCGCGGCAGACCCAATCCCAGATCAGCTACCCCTCTTCGGCATCGAAGACGGCATTTACCTCCAGCACGACGACCGTCCCGGCCTGATGACCAAGCGGGAGGTGCGCATCCAGCTGCTGGCCGAGCTCGACTTGCCTCCCACGGGTGTGCTGTGGGACCTGGGGGCCGGCACCGGCAGCGTTGGGCTGGAAGCCCTACGTCTGCAACCGCAGCTGCAACTCATGGCGGTGGAGCGTCGCAGCGGCGGCGGCAGACTGATCCACGCCAATGCCCGGCGCCTGGGAGTGGAGCCTGCGGCGGTGATCGAAGGCGATGCGCTCTCCGTTTTGGAGCAGCTGCCCGATCCCGATCGGGTGCTGCTGGGCGGCGGCGGCCGTCAACGCCAAGCGCTGTTGCAGGCGGTGATCGCGCGCATGAGGCCTGGCGGGGTGGTGGTAATTCCCATGGCCACCCTGGAAGCCGTGGGGGAACTGCGGCCACTGCTGAGCGAAGCCGGCTGGAGCGTGCGCATGCACCAACATCAGAGTTGGCGCGGGATGCCTCTGGCAGAAGGGACGCGGTTGTCGCCGATGAACCCGGTTCTGGTGCTGCAGGGCCGCAAGCTCCGGCAC
>MDTA01067627.1_pt1 | contig 16342 bp, 24 predicted proteins | sample 811151 | NCBI WGS metagenome assembly MDTA01 (sample SAMN05326648, study PRJNA326480) | marine metagenome | isolation source: seawater | place: Indian Ocean: South | collected 2010 | reverse complement strand
TTGCGACGGCTCTTGCGACGGCTCTTGCGACGGCTCTTGCGACGGCTCTTGCGACGGCTCATTCGGCGACTCTTGCGACGGCTCTTACGACGACTCTTACGACGGCTCCTGCGACGGCTCTTTTTTCTCATTTACTATATACACGAAAATGTTTTAAATCGAGTTTCAAAAAAGGTTGCACCTTATTAAAAGAAATGTCCGTCGTTGATTTCAAATCTATTCTCGGTGCTGTACTTTGCGGAATGGGGTTATTCGCAGTCTTATCAATTTACGAAACGAACAAAATCGCAGAGATTCAGGCCGCAGGACCAGAAGATGATATCGTTCCCCCACCAGCCCCCCTTCTCTTTTGCGTGAACCACAAACTAATTATCTCATTTTTGATCGCATGTATCATACTTGGTTTGGCTAGCTACGGATCCAAACCGCCTCCTCGTGTCGCACCCGAAGTTCCCCCTGCCAAAGTTTAATCCTTGCCAACAAGGTATACCAATCCGAAAAAAACCGAAAGAGCCATGATCGTAGACATGGTGTTCTCATCGACAGAAGATTCACCTCCGAAAAATGCGAGAACCGCGACCAAACCGATTGCTCCTAAAATCCGTTTATCGCGATCACCAGTATCAACTTCGGGTTCTTCATCCTCTTCCTCATTGGCATCCTGCTGTTTTTGTTTGGATACAGGAGCTTTTGCACCCGCATTTGCGACCGTCGGTTTTAATTCAGGTTCTTGATCATAGGTTGTATCGGTAGATGCCAAAAGCAACTTTTCGGGTGGAAATTCTTCTTCCTTTGACTCGACTGGACGTTTTAAAACCTTTTCTTTCGTTATCTCTTCCATCTTGTCGAAATAAGTTGATTGCTTCATTTACTTTGCATTAGGTAATATTTTTATAATTGTTAATTGAAACGAATGCCGCGACGTTCAAGGAGGCGATCTAGGAAACGTGTTCGGTTGAAAAGGGGGGCAGTTTCGAATGTCGTAAGCATAATCGCGGCGCTGGCAATCATTGGCGGAATCGGAGCTCTTTTGTGGCATCTGCGTTCGAAAGATCCATTTAGGAATTCGTACCACGAAAATAAGGGAACACTTTGCGAATCAGAAAAATACAACTGCTACAGGATGTTCCGGTCGAGCAAAAATTTCACGCGAGATCGACGTGTAAGGGAACGCGCCCGGATCTGCGACAACGACCCCGAATGCTACGGTATAAGTTTCTATTCCAACGCCGTCGGTGGCGGTGGCAATATATGCCTTCATCGCGGACCTGACCTTCGAATGCGTAGCAGCAATTATTTGGATTCCTGCTATGTGAAAAAAAGAAACTAATTTAGTAATTATTTTTTCTTAGCAGTTTCAAAAGGAATAATTGAATCTCTACTCCTCTATTTGTACCGATACGGACCACGCCAGTTGGGATTTCATGAAGGATCTGAAAGTTATGATATCTGCGGAAAAATCAGCGGTACGGCTTCCAACGTTTGGATAACGAATGAAATTGACTGCGAAGAAATGATACGGAAAAGAGTGCAATCCTACGTAGCCGTCTTACACGTTTTCACAGTCATATACTTTGCGGCGGTTTTCGTCAATTTTGTCGGGAGATGGATATCAATTCTTGTTACGAAACACTTTCTCGGCGTCAGCATCCAACCTCTTGGCAAATTTCGAAGGATCTCTTTTGATGGCGGCTAGTCCAAAATGTTTGGATTTGCCTAGTGCTCGAGAAGCAGCGAGGAACTGCAGTATTGTATCCTTTGTTTTTTCATCCACGTCGGGAAGATCAATTTCAAGAGTTTCAAAGTTTGTCCTATTAACATTTATACCCTTCCGTCGCATAGAATCGATGATCGCCCAAGTCAGAACGGCATCCTCCTCGTTGCAAAAATGTGTCGCTTCACCCTTTTCGCCTCTGGCAACCACGTGGAGGCCATTCGGGGTCTGAATGCATACGTATTTGGAACTGGGTTTTATCTGTTTCGCCATTTTGGTACAGAAGTTGTAATGCTTCGGCTGCGATCGAAAAATCGGATCAAACTCCGGAGCTAGATATTTTTCTTCAAATGTAGCCGGGGTGGATGTAATGGTGACCCAGCTTGAACTGACCTTGCGCATATCCAGATAGTTCTTCAGAGAAGAGTTACAAAGCATATTTAAAATGTCGAGAGAAAAAAAAATCAATGTTTGAACACATAAATAAAAAAACGTTGCGATAGGAAAAGGCGAAAACAAATGATTGCATCTCGGATGTTCGAGAATCTTCGTCAAAAGTATATCCAGAAACAGAGAAAGCGCATTGAAGAGTCCTCAAAACTCTATTCAAGATACAGCATACTCTACCACGAATTCGTAATTGTACGTGACCTCCATGTTCACCTGGCGGGCTCAACATATTCCGTGCATTCCGCATCGGACTTCGCAGCAGACGAACTCAAGAGCTACCGACGGGCCATGGACGCCGCGGCAAAATTTTTCACATACGCAATCGACTCGTACGACATCGACATGGTAGTTCCATGTCGGAATATCGATATTCAAGGAATGACGAGAGAGCGAATTAACAACGAATTCCTCACGCCGATCCACCCGGATATATCGAATTTCGTATGTACCACAGTTCACCCAGGAGCGCAGGATACCATCGAGGTCAAGCTGTATCCCGACCTTTTTAAAAGGTATTCCGATATCCGAAAATACAGCACAAAGATGAAGTGTTTATTTTTCCGCTACTACCCTCGCTACTCTGTACGACCAACGGCGTTCAATCGAATGTACACGCCTAACAACGCAATGAATGACATTGGGGTCCTCGAAGGACCTCTGATATTTAGCAAGGCGGAACATGCGGGATGTTTCAGGAAGTGTCTTCAAATGCATACGGTTCTTAGTTCGGAGCTGATATTCATGATTTTGCAGTTCTTGTTCCCCAAAATTATGAGAACATTTAGCAACGGTGGTGGTATATTTTTTAAATGATTAAAGTTTGCGGTAGGCAAACGCACCGAGGAGGGAGGAAACGTAAACCTGGAGGTTTTCGTCACCCCTCAAAGTCAGTGACTTGTTGCCCATCAAATAAGATGTGACCATGCTAGTGACGATGGGGATTGCGAGATCCCGCTGGGGAACCTTTTGACCCTTCAACATGAGCTCAATTACGTATACAACAATCATGCCGGTGACAGCGGCCTGAACTATCTTTTCATAGTTCAGATCCATGTTTATTCTGGGCAACATTTTTATATTACCCAAACTAAATATGGAATTCAATCCAGATGGGAACGATTTCGAACACCTGCAAAACATATTTGACACTCTTTCGAAATTTTCGGCATCGATGCGGGAGTGCGGGTTCGACATAAAAACCAAGGGTGTGGATACGATCGAATTGCATGGTAATGGCAAGACAGTTACTATGAAAGCGGAAGTCAACGGCGTGGACGCATCGGACGACAACATTTTAAAATTGATTGAAAAAATGGGTTTTACTATTAATTCAACTACGATACCCGTCGGAAACAGATGGAAAAGGGCTATAGAAGTAAAAAAAAGCTACATGACCCCACTCATTTGAAAACTGGACATTTGTTCCATACGAACCAACCGGATGTCTCTACGAATTTCCTGTTTGAATCTCAGAGACATCCGATGATACGTACTTGCCATGTAGCGCTGGGCCGCGAGTGAATACGCCTTCGACTGCAAATAATTTTCGAAAATCGATTTCAATTCCTTCGCATCAGAGGCAGATAGAATTAAGTCCGCGAAGTAAACGTAGCATATGTACAATCCTAGCGCTCGCACTGTTATCTTCTTGCGGGGGAAAAAGAAGGCTGCCGATTTTTCCAGGTCGTCGTGAGCCACACAAATGTGCTTCTGCGGTCTCGAAAACATAGAAATATGTTTTCTTTTGGCATTCAGGAAAATCACTTGCAGTTTCTCGTGAAGTTCCGCGGTCAAAGAATGCAGCTGGCTGGGTCGGACCACACGGGAACTCGTCACGTTGTAGTACCTTTTACAGACGGTTATTAGGGATAGTAGCGCCACAGGTCGCCGAATGGGATCTTTTTTCGTCTCGTTGACGTCTTTCAAGTCGAATTTTACGGCCTTGGCCAGGTAGTCGTTGTGGTAGGTCATACCGTGTGATGATTGTCGAAATTTGTGCGGACGCACCGGATTTTTTTTTGCACTCGGCAAATTTATGATTGACTCAAAAAAAGTTTTTTTGGGTCAAGTTTAATTTTTTTAATGGTTGGGACCCCGGGAAAGAATTTTCTTTCCCATATTCCAAATTCATCTCCATGATGACCACCCAGGCGAAAATGATGGCGTCCTATATCGAAAAAATTATTAGCATCGATGTCGGATTCGACGACCAGAAGGCATCCCAGGACAGACTGGATCTCATTTCGAAGGACATGATCGCTTCTCTTAACTCCCCGTTCGTGAAACAGGGACTCGTAGACGTGTTCACGAAACTCGAAGACGAGGGGTCGGTAGGGGAAATCACGTCGAACCTTCTTCAACACGGATGCATCGAAGAACTTGAGCGTCACATCAGATGCACTTCGAAAGACATGCCGATATGCAGGGGGGTCATTGCTGCCCTTCGGGAGGTTGTATAAAAATTGTTTGGTTTAGTTAAATGCTCAGTAGCAAGGCCAGAGGAATCAACTCAGAACTGGTTTTCCTGCAAAATCGAATGCGTGGTGAAATTCCCAGATCCGTTTCCGCAAAAAAATCAAAAAAATCCTCTCCCAAAACATCAAAATCCAGAAAAACAAAAAGCAAGAGTAAGTCGGAAAGATCGAAAGGACCCATCCAGAGAACGCTGACGCCTTATCCGGTCGAAAGTAAACGCAGCACGGGTGCCAAACGAGATCGTTCGTTGATTAGGAAACTTGCCGCTCGCCCGCAATTTGTTGCGGACACCGGCGCGAAACGCGACCGCGAGCTCATTCGGCAAATGGCCAAAAATTATGTAAATAAAAAAAATAAATCTAAAAATAAAGACATGAGTGCGACAGAATCGTACGATACGCCCGCAACTATGACTGGGAAAAATCCCCTCACTACAAAAATGCATTTGTTGCAGCTAGCTGTATTTCTTTTACTTTCCGGTGCGACCGTATTTGCATACTTTTACTACAATGCCAATCCCAAGTCGTGCAAGAAGGTTAAGTGTCCAGAGGGGAAAACCAGAACACCTGAAAACCCACTGAATGTCGTGGCCATGCAACTTACGCAACAGGGCTGCACAAGACAGGAAAAATCAAAAAAAGTGCGGCAAATAGTGGAAGACACGCTTGAAAAAATAAACTATTCGTGTGATGCATAAATTTATTGAATCGGCTGTTTTTTTTTTATTTACACAAGAAAACATGAACGAAATTTTCAAGGCGATTCAAAAATTCGATAAGTTCCAACTTATTCCAACAAGGGCACCCAAACTGATTCGCCAAAATGCAACCATGCGCTGGGAAACCAGTCGAGAGAGATCACATCCCACCAAGTCGTTCGCCGGCGAGGAGTACTATTCTGGGAACGATGAAAAAACTCGATCCCCCACCCCCTCGCATTTCAGCTTCCAAAATTCTGTTCGGTTCGATGCTCAACAAGTGTGATGTGTTTTCTATGTCCGGGTCGTTTCTTCGATAGTTTACGTTTCCGTCTGGTTCGATCGAAACCAGGAAAGTCAATTCTCGTTGGCGGATTTGACGTCGCCTAATCGTCCCATGAGGAAGGATGCTGATAGAACCGCAATCGGAAACGCGCCACTCCCCGACGAAGTTAGTATGTTGAAAAAAACGGTGTTGGGCCTCATCCATACATTTCTTATCTCGCTCTCTCCATATGGAAATGAGGCGTTTTCTGTCTGAGAGGGGAAGCTCCGGAAATTCCTGATCCAAGGCCAGTTTTTTGAATTCGCGACGCAAACGCTCTTCGGAATTCACGGACTCCCCCGAATTAGGGAGGGAGTCGATGTGCTTAATATCTTCTACAATAGCATTGGCTTCCATGTTACAATACATGAGTAAAAAAATTCTTTTTGATAGTTGAAAACGAACGCACCACGTGCAACCATGTACAAAAACAATTTCCCAATTTCGAATTTACATATTTGTGTACTTCCGCGTTCGACAAGATCCTCGAGGTCCGCCATTCGCAATACTCTTGAACTCGCTTCTAAAAATAAGAAATGTGTTTATGTATATTCTGATAAAAACAACGTTTCTCCCGGTTACTCGACGATTGTCAAAACCATCTTCCCGGAAGCAAAAATGATTCATGTCAAGGTGAACAGCAATACAGCAACACCAGCAATTTCGAACGATTCTCTCCACATTTTTTCGAGCGATCTGGTTCGTCACAGCAAGGAGGAGAAAATGCTGTTTTTCCCACAGCAGGCGACAAAAATCCAAATGGACAACAACTCGCTTATGAATTTGTGCATTCCGGCCGTCAACAAGTTGAGACGCTATTTGTCTTCGGACAAACGGTTGTGCTCGGATCCACACACTCTCATATTGGCCGCAAAAGTCGCTAAATCAAAGAAACTTGTCGGTCGCGTTCTGGACTATTTCGACTCCGAACAAGCCTTCGCCACGAAAAACCGCTATCTTGTGCAGGTTAAACCCATGTCCAACCTCACCAGTTTTGCAGCACTTGCATTTCATATTCCGTCCAAACACACTGAAATAATGACCAAGTTCGAAACGGATTTCATGTTGGGGATGCTTAAATCCCACGTACTTCGAGATCTCTCGAGAAAACGTTTCAAATTCACGTTTCCTGTCTGGCACCGACTGTCGCGCATGAAGTGCGGCGTTTGCGTATCAACGCTCTTAGCAACCGAACCGTTTTGTGAAGCCTGTTCGTTAGAAGATGGCGTTACAAATTCATCCGCTCTCTTCATGCAAGCCTGCGAACGCTGTAAATGTTCCGGTCGTGCAAGGTGGCACACGGCCGGCCGGCAGCAGGAGTTGACAAAATACACTTTTTCGGTTGAAGTTATCGAACCTCGATCCTCGTGGCGAAGCTTTGCGGCGCATCGGGCTTCCAGTGTAATTAATTTGAACCAGAAAGATATCGGAGCGTGTCTCGAAATCAATGCGAAACAGACGGCACTGTTTCTTCCCAGTAAAACCAAAAGCTTTTGGGAAAGTGAACGCTATTTGGAGAGTCTGGGACAAGCTGCTACAAAAGGGGGTAAAATGGACCTGGACACAGCCTTCAAGACGGGGAAACTTTACCTGTTCAAAACCCAGCGATACACTTGGAGGCGTTGATTAGTTCATTGCATATTCCAATGCCAAATCGCGACACCTTTCCATCAATTTCCAAAGTTCGTCTCTTTGTTTTTTACTACGCATCCAGCACGTTCCGCTTATCAAACCTGGGTCGCGTTTTTTGAACCCTTGTGCAGTTTCGACAAAATGATCGTAAAAATCGGATATAGCCTTTTCGGGGTTCTTCTTAATGTGAGCAAGAATGTTCTTTGTAGGTAGTCCATGCACGCTCTTGTACTCAACAATCGCCTTTTCTGCAACTCTCTGGAATTCTTCCAAAATTGACATTGTTACATCACATAAACAAAAATTGTTTCGAAGATTAAATGCTCCCTGGAGCACTGTACATCGAAATTTCCGACTATCTGGATGCTAATAGCCTTTTAAAATTTTTACATGCACTCGGACGAAAGTTCACTACGAATATGCAAACTCAAATAAATATCTATACGAATCAAATAAATGAACTGGGATCAAAACGGGTGAGAGTAGTTTCCTTTCTCACTCGGCTTCTGGTACACCCGACGAGGGACGACCCCCCGCCATTCGACAACGAGGAAGGAATGGAAATGTTGAAGAAATATAAATGTTTGGTAAGGGGCTCAAGGATACAGGGAAGAAGGCGTGAAGTTTTGGTTCGAAAATTGTCGGAATTGCTAGATACCCGCATGAGACTCGATGTTCCATACATTCCTATCGCTTGTCCCCTCGACATCATTGTCGCATTTCACTTTTCCCGTCTCGATACGATCCTCGAATTGGGGGGATATTTCAAATACACAGAAAAGTGGCTTAGCGCTATAAATCGACGCGCAACGTTCGAGGTTATCCTACGGATGCAAAAACAAATCACATCAGTAAAATCGGACGAAACAAAAAGTAAAACATCAGAAATACAAAAATCCCGCTAAGTCCAAACACAGTGTAAGTTACAACCCGATCTGCAGATTTAAACCCGTCCATGAATTTGAACCCCAATCCCGGGGTTTCTCCGCTCTTAAACCTCTTTTGTTCTTTGGCCTCCAAATCTTCCGCACGCTGCTCGGCATATCGCAGTCGTTCCAAACGCATAGCCCGCGTTCGATCGATGAAACCGAGACCCTCACGCTTATCGGCCTTTTCCAATGCGGCTCGAATCTTGTCTCGACCTTCGGGACCAACCGCTTCCAAGTGACGTTCGTCAAAAGCCACCATCATCCTTTTGTTGCCCTTTCTATCCTTGACGTACCCCATGAAACTCTTCTCACCCGGGGGGAAGTAATTGGATTCGGATCCCTGCAAAAAATCATCCACCTTTTGCATTCGGGCCCGTTTAACCTTTTTTTCTTCTTGTCGTTTTTTGCGTCGCTCTTCTCGATCACTCATTTAATACTAACGTAGAAAATGTTATACGAACAAAATTAATTTTACTATCTCGAAATAAATGCTTTTCAAAAATCCACGAACCGTATGTCGAGATCTCAACCAAATATGGAAATTTCCTCTTCTTTCTTGCATTCCGAAAATTATTCCAAAGGATATAGCCTACAAAATTTGTTTTATGGGGGGGACCCTGAGTCCAAACAACATAATTATGAATTTGACACACTGGCACCAGTATGGGATTGGACACACGCATGGAAATTGCCGCCGAACAGTCAAAAACGAGGAAATTGTAAATGCCATTGAAATTCTGAATAACATCCCCGACCGAACGTACCTCGTCGGAACGGTCTTGTTGTCGGCCTACGCAAAGGCCACAGAATTTATGAACGATACTAAAAAGGTCAGTTTCGATTGCAAGGACGAGGAATGGGAACCATTGCTGAAACGTATCGTTCGAGAATTTTCACCGAAAGATGTAGAGAAAAAATTGGTCATCAGGAAATCATTCTACGGAAAAATCATCATGTACACGCCCAACCATCGTTATTCCATCGACGCCTACACCCATTCAAACCGAACCTGGAAGTACCTCATGAACATCCCGTTGGCCATCATTCGTATAAGCCACGATTCCGAGAAGGTCAAACTTATGACAAATCTGATTAAATCTTCGCTGAAACATTATCCCCACGAAAGTCACCAAATTCATCAGACGGGAAGATTAGCCGAATACGAGGAAATTTCGTTCCAGCGACTCATGAAATGCATCAACAAGGTAAAAAGGAGCAAAACGGTCGGGTTTCGCAAATTGTTTCGAAAGACCCTGACCAGCACAGTTGTTATCAATCATCTCATGAAACGCAACAGTCATTTGAGTTGCAAGGAAACAATTGAGGGATCGTGGGTTCGCGACATTTATGGCCTCAACCCGATTAAGAACGCAAAGTTTCCCAAGGATCTGTTGCGAACAATGTTCGTTCGGTGCAGGAATATGGATATATCTTCCCGACTAATTCGAGAAACGTACAATTTTCTCAAGGCCATATCACGACAAGAAATAACCATTTCGAATATTCCGCTACATTATCTCACACCTAAAGCTTATGACCTCTTCCACGACATTACAAAAACTGAATATGTTCAATTCGATAGAAAGCAGACGAGGGCCCTAATTGACAACAATGTTGATCTACTGGTGCATTTGATTCAAAAAAAGAAGGAACATGTGTTGAATGAAAACGGACTTCGTTTCGAAGACTGCCACAACGGATTTTCTAAGGCTCTTATGTACCTTACTGGCGAAGCATGCAAGTCTCATCATGAACGGTCTCATCGAATTCAAGACATTAAAAAAACCAAATCACTTTTGAATTTTTATTACAACTTTACGCGTTCACGGATGAACGTCATGAAGGAGATGCTCAGTATTCGAGAATGATCGCAACGATATCCCCAAGGAATTTCAGAGTCTTTGAAGCCTGCTTATCGGATGCCTGAAGCTTAACGTACGCGCGCCGGAGTTCTTCCTCCGTGCTTTCGATGGGGTAGTCGCAGTAGGGACCCTCGCGGAAAAGAAAATCGAAACGGACAAAAGCCCCAATGCGCCGCATTTTTTTCACCGAAAACGTTGTAGACAGCGGCGCAACCAACATCTTATTGAGGAGGTTTTCATCGTCGACATCGTAGAGAGTTTTTTTTTTCCAGCGACCCCAACATTGCATCTCGGTTTTCTCGGTAAGGTGGCCACCATGATTGTGGCGAACCTTGGACCCGGAGCGAGATAGTATGTTTAGGTTTGTTGATAATATTGGTCCCCTAATGATGGTTGTAAGAATATAACGGAATGTCTTGGTCGATCTCCCGGTCTTATGAAAAACAACATATTTGGTTTTCCCGCTCCGCGAGCGCATGCGCTCTTTGAACTTGAAGGTGACCAGACAATCGCTTGTACGTTTCATTGGAAAAGTGGAGGCATTTGGTTGGGAGTTTCGTTGTCACAAAAAAAAAATAAAATTTGACCCATAAAAAATTTTTTGACTAGTGAAAAATTATATTTGCATGTTGCAAATGAGAAGGCGCAGCTCTCGCAGGAGCCGCAGGAGGAGTAAGAAACGACGAACGAGTCGGAGGAAAAGTAGGAGCCGAAGAAGGACAAGTCGAAGAAGAAGCATCACTGCTGTATCGGGAGACACTCTGTTTTCTGGACTATCTTCTGGAAAACCTTCTCCCATACTAGATCAGTTTGGACGGGATCTCCGAACTCTCTCGCCCTTGTTAAATCTGGGTGGGGGGCAGTCGCCCCGGCCATTCGATCTGAGTGGGGGTCAGTCGCCCTTGGCACTGTCACTAAATCAGAGTGGGGGCGGAATTAAATTTTGTGCAATGAGCGAGGAAAATTTCGCCAAAAATTACAAGAATCAGTACGGTCCACCGAAAAGATCAACTTTAGATAAAAACAGTCGGGATTACAAACCTTCCTTAGGATGGTTTTACGAGGAAAGAAAAGGGCGGGATGGACGAAAGAAACTGAAAAGAGTTCAAAAACAAGTCACACTTTATCCCTATCCGATTCACAAGAAGGATTCTGATCGTTACATTGACAATGTGAACCCAAGTGGGTATAGATACTATACTCGGCCTCAAATAATAAAATTTTGCGCTCATGAAAAGCGAAACAACTGTTCCGGAGACACATACATATACAGGAGGAAAAGCGGCAGATCAAAAAAGAACCGTAGGAAAAGACTCACGCGCGCATGCGTCGTTTACACGACAAATGATGACAACCGCGCATTTATGTCCAAATCGGAATACGATTCTGAAATGAAAATGGAGAGGAGTAAACACGGGAGAGACAAAACAACAAACACCCCAAGATCAAGACCAACAGGCACAAGGTCACTCGCATCAGGAAACACCGCAGGGTCTAGATTCACTCCGGTTAATTATGGTAGCGAAGAATATGCTCAAAGCTTGAGTATACTTGATAATCCTACTGAAGCTCTTTTAAATCAAGCCACTGCCGTTGCACTTACTGCACTAGAAAAACGACAAAATCGTAGTGAAAAACGATCCAGAAATGAACAATTCGACGGCACAGCATTTTTAGATTCTCTTTTAGGCCAATCTAGATAGGTTGTCCACTCGAAACGCGTGCCGTAAGTTTCAGGATCTTGTCGAGGCGATCTACTACAAAGTCATTTTTCACATCCTTGGGAATCTTTTCGGGGATGTTCTCCATTGCAAAGTCCGAACACTTGCACAGGTACAAATCATTCTCCTTGGGGGTTTCGGGTTTGCCCTCTTTTGCCCAGCGCTTCAGGGTCTCCACGCAGTCTCCGAACAAATCCAAATCCCTAGATTCCAACTTTTCCAGATAGTTAGACAGCTTAACCAAAAATCGGGCCTTGCTCTCACATGTCACCGTGAACTTCAACAGATCTCGTAGCGGAAGAAGAACTTCGTCACAGGATGCCAGATCGCGAAGCATGCGATTCTTGTTCTCGCGATCAACCAAATGGTTTTGAAAAATTGCATTCAGGGCCGTGCGATCTCTTTTCGTCCAGTACATAAGACTGCCCTCCGTCGATTCGTAAATCCCAATCAATTGGAAAACGCGCTCCTTTATATCCTTGCTCGCATCTTCCCGTGAAATTTTCATTTCATTAGCATGGTCCTTCAGGAGGCCGGGCGCGATGTACAATTCTTCGTTGGACATTTATTACCGATAAGAAAAAGTCTCTCACTATTTTACACATTTAAAAATGTTTTCAATCGATACCAGCGATGAATTGCCAGGAAATACTATCAAGCACCGGGAAAACCTATGATCTCGTTTACAGGGGACAAAGTGTGCCTCTCATGGAGCTCAGGCACCGCTTCTTTACTTCTACCAACTTCCCCAAACTCATTGGAATTCATCCGCACACTTCAAAGCATCAACTATATCTGGCAAAAACCGGTTCCAATGTTCCCAGAAAGTTAAACGCGAATCGAATGAGGGGAATCCGAAATGAAAAAGTTGCAATCGATCTTCTACAAAAACAATTGGGACAGCGGGTGTTCCAGCTAACGGGGTGGCACAGGCATCCGAATTTTAAAACCTTTTTGGCCTCTCCCGATGGTGTTTGTGCAGACGGTGCGCTAGTCGAGGTGAAGTGCCCCAAGAATAAAAACCATGAAATCCCACCCCACCACGAAGCGCAGATGAGGTGGGACATGTGGTGCCTCAACGCAAGGAAGATGTACTACGTTCAAATGGTCAAAGGGGACATCCATGTAGATATACTGCATCGCGACGACAAACTGGTTTTAGATAACCTGTCGTTGTGTCTGAGTTTTATCGACATTGTCAAGTCCGTCAATGAACAATGCTAAAATTAACTAAACCGACTCCGAACTCGAACTTTGATCGTGTCCTTGTTGCTTACGCAGAGGATCCTCGTTTTCTCTTCCTTTACTTCCGGCAATGCCTTCTCGAATGTAGGAAGCGACTGCTTTCGCTCTGCCAATGTCACCTTGCGTATTTCACCCGAAGTGCTCCCGAAAGAACCCAGCGGATCCACGCGCTCGCGATGAACAGTCCACCACCTACCACCGGGATTCATCTGGAATTTCGGAATGGGATAAGGCGACTTGATCCAAAAAACATTCTCCTCCACACGATCCGACGGATTACCCGAACACGTTACCAAAACCATCATTGCGAAATCCTTTGTCAACTCTCGGTACGTTCGGTCGAAGTCGTACCACGATCGAAAGCAAATTGAAAAGTTTTCAAATAATGCCTTGCGATACGCCGTAGATTTCTCCTGCGCGGCCAACACGATATCCACGTTCGCACGGAAAATCGGAGGACATACGCGCAAGTACTGTGTCGTGATTATCAGAGTTATGCCTAAATGACGACCGTTGCACACTAGCTGCTTAATTTGTTTCGCTTTGAAGAAATTGCCATATGCCAAATCATCAATGATCACCAGAATGCGATCCGGTGAACGTGATCGAGATACAGCATTCTGCTTGTCGATCAGGCGCTGCAACACCTCGAAATCCATGTCATTGTAAATAAATGTGCTGGGCATATGCGCGCTAAAATCTTTTATCGTATTATTAGAACCCACAAAGGCGATCGCAAATTTGCATTGTTTAGAGTAGTGACGCATCAGATTCATAGTCGTGACTGTCTTACCAGAACGACGACGACCGATCAAAAGTATGGCCGGACATGTCGGCATTTGGTTCAGATCATATTCCAATATTTTCATCTTTTATTAACAGTTACAAAATAGAAAAGACCAATTCACGCTTCTAATTAGACATGCTCTTGCGCAACTGGGTCGCCACAGCGAGGTGACCCTTGCGGTCGCTCGGGCTCTGCGACATCGTAAACTTTCCGTGCACAGAGTGCTCCCAAATGTTGTGGTTGCCCTTGCGAACCAATTTCCACCCAAGCTCGCTCATGTACTTATTGCACTTCTTGTTCCCAATCAGGCGCTTCTTCTCGATGACGACCTTTTGCTCCGAGGCCATCTTCATCACCTGAAGATGAAAGATCTGTTTAGCCTGCGACTCCACCTTCTTCGTCTTTTCCTTTGACTCGACGCGCAACTTATCAACCAGTTCGTTGAGCTCATCCACCTCGCGCTTGTTGACCACCTTGACGCGTTCCATAAGTTTGGTCATTTTGCCCACTGCGCGCCTCTCGGAGCTCACGACCCTTTTCAAATTCGAAATCTCAGATTTCATGGAAAGGCTCTGTGACTCCTTGGAGCGTTTCTTCTCCGCCTCCTTTACGCGCCTTTTCAGTAGATCAACTTCCTTGCGGGCATCGCTCAACTGCGAATGGATTTTACTTTTTTCGCGTTCCAGGCGATGCACGACGCCGTCGCGAGCCTTGACATCAAACTCCAGGCCCTGAACCCGCTTTAGCATGTTTTCCGAACGAGACTTCGCAGTCTCGATGTTCTTCTTCACCACGCTGTGCATCTTGCGTGCCTTCAATGCAGTTTTCATCAGGCTCTTCATCACGGTGTCGATAAACTTGCGATGACTCCCGCACCCACATGCGCTGCAGAGACACGAAAAATCGACGATCTTGCCGACGAATTTTGCACATCGCGAGCGCAGGGGACACTCGCCGGGAGAGTGGCGACTATATTTCTCCGACAAAATAATAGAGGGTATCTTCTTGTGGGCTGGACATTTGCACTTCGGACACTTGCAGAAATCCTTGCCCTCGCTGAAAATCTTGGAACAAAAGTCACACTCGGAGACCGACATTGTAAAAATGAAGATGCAAATGCTTTCAAAGTTGGGGGTACATTGAAAAATTTTTTTTGAGTCAAAAAACAGATAAATTTTTTTTTGACTCATTTTTCCCCAAGGTAGAATGCCTGCCCGAGAAACGGGACGAACAGCCTGCCGCAGTTCATGCTTGCCCTCATTACAAGCATGACATACTTCTTGTACCTTCGTCGCAGGTTACGCAGCTCCAAGTTTCGTTCCAAGTGACGGATGCGAAGCATCATTTCATTTCATGTGCACAACAAAAAAATAATTCTTATAGTAAATGCCGAGGAGACTCTCGAAACGTCGATCGAGGCGATCAAGGCGATCAGGAAGGAAATCGCGAAGGAGGTCCAGATCGCGTACGCGTTCCAGATCGCGCAGAAAGTCGCGTCGAAGATCCAAACGGAAATCTCGCTACAGGTCGAGAAGGAGGTCACGCCGAAGATCCAAACGGAAATCTGCAGCAATCGTAGGTTTGTCCATCGCCACCGCGCTGGGTCTTGCCGGCGCGGGCTATGCCTTTTTACGAAGCCCCGGACAGCCCCGCAACGCATCCAGCGGAATCATGCGTCAACAACCGGGATCATCCCAATCCAGTTTTGGAACCACCGTCGCATCTGGGACGACGGGGCGCCGAAGGCTGCGTTCCACCAGTACTCAAATTATGCCGAGTCTCGTGGGACCCAGCGAATCCGGTTCGTTTGGTGGTGCAATCTATTCTCGAACTTTCAAACCCGGGACCTATGGTAAAAAACCAAAGGGAACGTCACTTGAGGGCATACAAAAGGCAGCAATAAAAAAACAGTATGAAAAGGAATTCAAAAAGGAGATCACGTATAAAGAATATTCTACACGTGAGTTTGAGGACAACGAGGAATTGAAGAAGTTAGAAGAGATGCTTGCCATAGAATTTAAAGGTACACCTGTATGGTTACTTGCGGGAGGGACCCGCATTGTTCGAAGAAAAGATGGAAATTCGATGAATTACTATGTTATTAATCGATTAGGCCAAGACAGAAAAAAGATGATAAAAGATTCGATCATCGATCTAGAATATAAACTGAAAGCGGACAAGGAGCCGGAAAACAAGAATTTCCATTATTTGATAAAGGACGGAAATGACTTGACGGACAACGCAAATGTTCATTCTAAGAACATTACGGTTATTAAAGAGAAAAAACGGGGAATCGGTTCGAGGCTTGTTTCTTCCGTGTATGGCATGTTTGTAGGCAAAGATGATTTAGCACCTGTAATAAAGTTGGTTATTCCTGATAACAAGACAAAAAAGGCACTTGACGCTTTTTTAGAAAAAAAAGATGGGGAATAAGTAAATGACAGACACTATTGACGGTGTCATTGTACACAAGCTCGTAAGCACAGATTATCTCGATCTAGAAAC
>MDTA01125129.1_pt1 | contig 16344 bp, 9 predicted proteins | sample 811151 | NCBI WGS metagenome assembly MDTA01 (sample SAMN05326648, study PRJNA326480) | marine metagenome | isolation source: seawater | place: Indian Ocean: South | collected 2010 | reverse complement strand
TTAATTAAAATTATTTACTATATTATAAATGGAAGGAAATCCACAACAAAATTATATAGGTTTAATGACAGAATTAGAAAATATTAATGGTCGATTACAACAAAATCCACAGGATACAGCATTATTGGAATATTATCATTATCTTATAAGTATTATCCCACAAGTATATGCTCAACAACAAGCATATGCTCAACAACAAGCAATTGCTCAACAACAAGCAATTGCTCAACAACAAGCAATTGCTCAACAACAAGCAATTGCTCAGCAACAAGCACTAAATTCTTCAGAAGAAAGGAATAGAGTTTTGGCTGAAAATATGAGGGTAAATCAAGATATTAATAATCCTATGAATCTATCACAGGCTAACCGTCTTTATGGTTCACATTCTAGTGATATTAATCACCCGCTCAGACCATTTAATTTTTGGGTGAAGCAACGTCCGATAGCCGGTAGAGGCGGTGTGCCATTAGGGTCAGTTATGGATTCTTATCCATTAACTAAATATAAAGGAGGTGGGAGGAAAAGATCTAAAAGATCTAAAAGATCCAAAAGATCTAAAAGATCCAAAAGATCTAAAAGATCCAAAAGATCTACAAGAAGGAAAAGGTAATCAAAATTTGAAAAATTTTTTAATGGTTTTTTAGTATTAAAACTCATTATGGACCTCACGAAGGATTACTACAACAACAACGCAGTACCAAATAAAAAGGAAGAATATACACCGTCCATGTCCCTTAATTATCATTTCCTTGGGATTTATAAAGACTTTCATGTGAAAAGAAACGTGATTCAACCCTATACCCAAAAGTACATGTCAAAGCAAAAAAATAATATCAGAATGCGTAGGTATCATCGTATTCAGCAACCTGGATATGATGTTCAAAGAGTCGGTCATAAGTAAATCGTTATTTCTGAAGTTTAACCCATAATTCTCTTAATTTTATGTATTGAATATGACTCACATCTGTAAGTCCAATAGAATTATATTTTTTTTATTTTATCTTTATTTACTGTTCTAATCTTCTTTGGAGATTGAATAATATCAAATTGTTGTTTTTCTTCTTTAGACATTTACTACTATTAATTATTAATATTTTTTTATTAATTTTATAATCATAAAATACTTAAATGAATTATAATATTATAATTATTATATGAGTCAAGACTTAGCTACTATACGAAAAGAATTAATTGGTTTTAAAGAAGTTGATTCTGCGTTTGATTTAAAAAAAGGTAAATGTGTTAAATATATCACTATTAAGGATAATGGAGAAGAATATTTTTATTCAGGAGGGAAATATAAACGAATGGGTGATAATAAAATATATTTAGATGCGAGTCCTCCTTCATGTATATTAAAAGTAAAAGATAAAATGGGAAATGTAACATATTCAACGCGTTTATTCACTGAAGATGAAGAATTAGAAACATGTACAAAAGATAAAAAAGAATATGAAAAAATAATAGAAACACAGCAACGGATAATTGAAACAATGACAGAAAAAATTAAAAATAATTCAGATATAGTGAATCAAATTCATGAAAAAAATCAAAAATATGAAGAAATTATTAAAAAATTAATGGAAGAAAGGAAAAATAAATAAAATTATATCTTTGATAAATGATTCCTTGAAAAATGTATAACTTCGTCTCGTAATTTGCTTATTTCACTATCAGGATTATCTATCATACCATCTAGATTCGTTTTAAAATCAGCTAATTTTGTAACTTTTATATCTTGTCCTATTTTTATTGCTCGATCTATAAATGTTGCCACACATCTACAATTATTTTCATCTAAACCCCGTGTTGTTAATGCACATAATCCAATTCTTATACCTCCCGGGGACAAAGCACTTTTATCACCTATAATAGTATTTTTATTAACACTTATCATAGCCTTTTCTAATACATACTCAGCCTTACTTCCAGTAATAAATTTATTTCTTAAATTAACAAGTAATAAATGATTATCGGTTCCTCCAGTAGATAATTCATATCCCTTATTATGTAGTTCTTCTCCTAATACCTTACAATTATTAATTACTCGAATAGAATATTCAATAAAATCAGGATGTATAGCTTCTTTTAACGCAACAGCCACAGCAGATATTACATTATTATGTGGTCCTCCCTGTAATGATGGAAAAACAGCAAAATCAATTTTATCAGCATATTTTTCTTTACTAAATATCATTCCTGAACGGGGTCCCCTCAAACTTTTATGGGTTGTTGTAGTAACAATATCCGCAAATAAAAATGGATTATTTAACTGTTTAGAGGCAATTAATCCGGCTGTATGTGCCATATCAACTAAAAGATATGCTCCAACTTTTTTTGCTATTTCAGAAAATTTTTCATAGTCCCAGTCCCTAGGATATGCGGAACCTCCAGCAATAATACATTTCGGTCTAAATAATAATGCTCGTTTTTCTAATTCTTCATAATCTATTAATCCAGTATCTTTATCTATTTCATATGGTAAAGATTCAAAATAAATACTAGTAGCAGATATTTTCTTATTACCATTATAAAATCCATGGGTCAAATGTCCTCCACTAGGAAGGTCTAAACCCATTATTCGATCATGTGGATTTAATAATGCTGTATAAACAGCAAAATTAGCCGGAGAACCAGAATAAGGTTGTACATTTACAGACCATTCATTTTTATCCAATTGAAATAATTCTAAGGCACGTTTTTTACATAATAATTCCATTTCATCAATATATTCATTACCACCATAATATCGTTTCCCAGGTTGTCCCTCACTATATTTATTTGTCATTATTGAACCTAGAGCACTTAGAACATTTTTAGATGTATAGTTTTCACTAGCAATCATCTCTAATCCATCATTTTGACGAATTGATTCCTTAGAAATAATATCAAAAACTTCACGATCATTATTAATTAAACATTCACTCATTTATAAAAGATTAGTCTTAAACCTTTATATTATTATTCAAGAGTTATTTTTGTAACTTGGGGTGGATTAGTTGGAGCACTAGCTTGAACTACAGGTTGACTAGGTGGAGGATTTGTTACATTATATATATCCTGACCTCTTAAATTATCAGAACTTCTTGATCGACCTAAAAAAATATCTTTATTTTTACAACATATAATAAGACCTGACCCTAATCCTGCTATATATGATAATAAATTAATCATAAAAAAATCTAAAGCAGATATTTCCATTATATAATATATATATTACAAATATATCTTTCTGAGAACTTCTACTATTTCAAATAAAACACGACAGTCTATCATATTATACTCAACAATCTCACTTATTTCATTATATCTTTTTAATGGAATATTTTTGTTTCTTTCTAAACATATTTTTTTAAAACGTATCATTGAATCTAAACCATTATCATTTTCTCCCCATGTTGTATTTATAAGACCATTTTTATATAAAGCAGTACCTATTTCTTTTAATCCAAATTTAAATACCCCTTGAACAATTACAGGTTCAGTTCTAAAATGATCTAAAACATTTACTAAATTTATTCTAGGAAATTGAATTTGTGGATATTTTTTATAAATATAATTAAAATAACCATTCTCAGCATGTCCCCAATGATAAATATTTAATATATCCCCATTACTTATATAATGTAACTTATCAGAAAATAACTTTATAATATTTTCTTCATCTTGAATATTGTAGTCTTGAATAGTAAAATCATAATAATGATCATTGTAAATAAATCCCAAAATAGCTATAATAGGTTCTACCGGAAATACTTCTCCATTAAATAAATCTTGTTTTTGATCAAATGTTAAGAAACTTTCAACATCAAAATAAATACCATCCATTTCTAATATGTTTTTAAATGAATCAGATACAGTTTTTCGCGGATATATTAAAATATCATTGTTTTTATTCATATGTATCATTCGTTCTTGAATATCTTTCTTTTTCGATTCTTTAAGATTATTTATCAAGCGATTATCATCCCAACATGTTATACCACGTTCAACATAATTACATCGTTCATCATACGTTATATTCCATACTAAAGTTATTTCTTTTATTTGAATAGCTAATTTATGTTTCTCTATCTCCCAATCACTCTCTTTATAATTCATATTTGGATATAATTCATTGTGAGTTGGAGTAGGGCGAATATTCATATTTGAATAATTATTCTTTATATATATTATCCATTGGAGTGCTTTATTATACTTCTGAATAAGACAATCACTTATTTGAAAATAACAAATAAAATCATTACTCGGTAATATAGCGTTTTTATACTGATATCCCTTCCCCAATATAAAACAATGTGGTTTATATCCCATAATTTTATAGAACGCACTTTGAAAAGAATAAAGACTACATTTTTTATATGGTATAACCCCATCATTATTAACATCCATTAAATCAATCTTAAATTTTAATGAGGAATAACTTACACCAATTAACATATAATCCAAAGGATTTTGATATAATAAATGAAATGGTACATTCGATATTGATGGAAATAGTTTTTTAAAATAATCAAATCGTATAATTATATCACAGTTTACATTTATATTCTCGTCGGGATTATATAATGATCCATTTATAATAATAGGATTATTATCTCTTATTAATATTTCAGTTTCATTATGGTCTTTATTAGTTAGATTAATATTATTTAATCCAGACATAATCACTATTTTTTCAAATAAATCTTGTTTATACTTATTTGATTCATTCAATATTAAATTTTTATAATGACTCGGTTTATCTTTTTCATATAGTTCATTATTTATGTTAAACCAGTCACAGATAGGATCTTTTAAAATATAATTTTTTAAAAGAGATATGTTAATTTGATTTTGAAAATATTCCATATATTGTTAATGGAAGTTATAAAAAATAATAATGTTTATTTAATCCTCTAATTCTTCGAGTTTATCATTAATTAATTGTTTTTCTTTAATTATTCTCTCCAAATCTTCTTTAATTATATTTTCTTCTTTCCGTTGTTTTTCTATATTATCTAACATTGATTCTTTTTCTTTTTGTTCATTTTCTCTTTCATTTAATAATTCATATAATCCTTCTTTATCATCGGTACTTTCAAGCCATTCAGGAGTAACTCTATTAATAATTTCTGTTCCATCTTGTTTTTTAATCCATTCTCTATGATAATCATTCATAGCAAATAAATCTCTAATTGTTGAGTAATATTTACCATCAGATATTATATTTGATAATATATACTTATCTTTCTTATTATCTCGTTTACCAGTTTTTTTATTTAAACCCTCATATTCTGTTAATGTATGGTGAAATGATAATACCTTTGTCTCAAGATATAATTCTTTAGTTGAATAAAAATATAATTTCAACTTTTTATTTTTATCATATGTTATTAATATTATTGCTAAATCAGTTATTAAATCATTATCATCTATGTTTTTTAAATCATTATTTAAATCAAAACTATTTAGTAATAATTCCAAATCGGGTATATGGACAATTTTATTATCAATCTCATTAAAAATCTCTTTCGTATTTTTATATTGTTCTGTTTTTTTATTTAATAATGCATCTGTTTCTACTTTTTTCTGATTATATTTATCTAAAATATCGACATCGGATTTATCCATTTTTATGAATTCATCGCTAATCCGTTTTTTAATAATACTCTCGAAATATCTTTTTTTAGTAGAAATTTGATTAAATGCTGTTGTTAAATTTAATAAATCATTATTTATATCATTTAAATGATATAATACTTTACAGCTTTGACCATATAATTTTTTTATATGATAAGGTATTGTATCTACCTTTTTAAATTTAGATTTAATTAAACGGTTTTCGGGTTCTCCAATTGTATTTAATGTTATATCTTTATAACTACTCTTCTTTGTAAATATAGTTTCAAGTTTATCTAAAAATCTATAATCTTCATATGAATATAATATTTCATTGATTTCATATTTATAATCCTTAGGATCGATTTTAATACTAATATTTTCCTTCAATTTATCAATCCCACTGATTAATAAATTATTAATAAATGTTTTTAAAAATTTAGAATCAGTCACAATTTCAGACATTTCCCCTTCTGTAATTCTCGGTTCACTTTTATCCATTAATTTATATTTATCATTTTTCTTATAATTCAAATAACCATATAGATTAATCCTTTTATGTTCGGGAATCATAATATTATCAGAAAGGATATTATTTATAATATCCAATAAATTAACCTCAATAGTTATATTATCGCCCTGATGTTTAATAATATACCCTTTTAATACAATATTATTATTATTCCGCTCTTTACTATATATATTTCTATGGATGTAATCGATTTTACTCTTCTTAATTATTTTTTTCCCATATCTCGTAAAATATATAGTTTTATTTTTTAACTCTTCATCTTCAATTATTCCAGTTATCTCTACTTTTTTTTCTTCTATTTTAGATATAATTTTATAATTTATATTCTTTTTATATTGTTGTTTGGCTTTATATCCATCTATAAATTTAGTTAATTCATTATCATTTAAATTAATACTATACAAATACTTCTCTAAAAATAACATATTACATTCACTTTCAATAAAAGAATATTTTGTCCGCAGTTTATCATTTTCTCTAATATTTTCATGTATAACAGGGACATATACATTATCCTCTAATAATAATGTTGTTACTTCTTTGCTTGAATTTTCAATTAAAGAAATTGGTTTTTTATTAAATACATTTAAATATTCAAGAGTTTCACTTATCGTTGAACTATAATCTTCATTTAATTCATATATTATTTCATATTTATTATCATATGGTAATAGAAATGGAACTGTAGGGATTATTTGATATTTACCTTTTTCTTTTTCCGTAATAATATAGGATACTTCTGAATAACTATTTAAATGTAGTTTTTTTATAGTATATCCGGCATTTTCTATTAGACTATAGTCTTCATATTCTTTCTTTTTTATTTGATTTTTTATATCTTTTACTATATCAATTAACATAAAAAATTCACTTTGAACTAATTCTAGTACTTCTTCTGTTATATCATTGTCAACTAAATTCCGGGTTCCAACAGAATAATCAAATAATAATTTATCTTTTTTAGGATGTTTCTTTCTTCTTATTAAAGCTTCAATATTAATATCAGCCAGATAATTACTACATGATTTATCAATCCATTTCCATTTCTTTTTATTTTCTAATAATTCTTTTATTTGTGAAATTACAACCAGTTTATCTAATTTAACATAAACATTTTTATATCCTAAATCTACATTTCCTTTTGTGGTAATTATTTCTTTATTTTCTTCATCTATTTCTAGAACCGTAGCATAATTTTTAATTTCTCCATCAACCCATTTTATTTCAGATCCTTCAATTAATTGTGTAAGAGATATACATTTTGTCCATTCACTGCAGAATGTTTTACCATCCTCAGACTTACATCTTTCTTCTATTTTTTTAATACTTTTCCTTCCTCTTGGATATGTGTTTTCTTCAAAATATTCTTTGTAATTTCCATTCTTAAATATTTTCTCAACACCGTTAGGTATTTTTTCATCAAATTCTTTATCATTAAATATTTTTAATTCATCTCCTTTTCTATTTATCCTATATATAAGTGGTTCATAATGTTTATCTTTCTTATATATAAATACAACGTTTTCATGACCCACGGGATTAACACCTTTAACCTTTATTCGATTTTCAATATTTTCAAATAATACAATATCAAAACCAAATAATATTTGTATTGCTGGAGCTATCACTTCAATATGTTTTTCTTCATCACTTAATAAATAGTCTTTATAAGCTTTGAGTGATAAAAGAAGATTAAGTAAAAACATACTTTCTGAATTAGTTATTTTACTCGTATCATCTATGTTATTTATTAGTTCTTCTGAATTAAAATCATTTTTATTTTTTAAAATTTTAATAATATATGATTTATCCACTTCATCCATATCCATTTTTCTAAATGATCGAATCAATGAACCACATTTCTGATATTTACTAATATCTTTCTCGAATTCAAGTATAATGTTCTTAAAAATAAACATACGAATAGATTCTTTTAACTCTTTATATGATCTTTTAAGAGATTCCTTTTCTTCATTGTTTTCTTCGTTTTCTTCTCCTTTTTTTATTTTATCTTTTAATGTTAATTCATATTCTTTTTTTATTTTTTCTAAATTTTTTGAATGATTGATTACATTACTACTATCTTCATAACCTTTAATATTATCATTAGAGTTATATATTAATTCTATAATTGACATAATAAGTGAGGACATTACAATATATTCCGTTTTATCTCCCATTTTTATTTTAGGTATTTCATATCTTCCATGATGAACACCTTTTCTAAGGAAACCTTTTGAAACTTTAAATATCTCGTCATATTCAGTTATTTTATCTTGACCGAATAATTTTAACAAAGTATATGGTAATTTAGCATATTGACCCGGCTTTGTTTCATCTTTAGTTATTATATTACCTATTAATTGTATTTTTGGAATTGTCTCTTCCTCTTCGACCTCCCCTTCCCCTTCTTCTCCCAATTCCTTTTCTTCCTTTTCCCCTTCTCCTTCTCCTTCTCCTTCCCCTTCTCCTTCTCCTTCTCCTTCTCCTTCTCCTTCTCCTTCTCCTTCCCCTTCTCCTTCTCCTAAATCCTTTTCTTTTTTCTTTTCTTTTTTAATGTGATTTAAATCAACGATATTAATACTTTCTTTTTTTCCAGTTTCTAAATTTTTAACTATGTATTGTTTGTCTTTATTCTCATCTTTTTCTATAATAACTCCTTCATGAGTATCTCCTTCTCGATCTACCCAAAAAACATTATCTCCTTTTTTATATATTCTTGATCGTTTTGTATTTGACATACAACATGGTAATCCATATCCTTGGGGATGAATACCATCACCTATTATAGATGGTATATAATATTTTGCTGATATTGAATCATCTTTAGTAACGCCAGCCCAATATGTTCCATCTCTTTTTAGAATTGAACGAGTAGTTGTATTTTTAACATTATTAGGGACTATATTTGATTTATCAACCGCATTAGGTCGAATACTTAAGTCACTAGCCATATCCCAATATTGAGGACATATATATTTAATATTATCAGGTCTTCCGGGTATAGATATAGCATATGAATATGATTCTCTACCTGAACCCTTATCATAAGAAGCATCAATAATATCTAATTCTTCTTTTGTAACAACTATCGGTTGTCGTTTTTGTTCTTTTGATGCTGTACAAACTTTAGGATAACCATAACGAGATGTTTTTTCACCTTTTTTATTTTTTTGCCATTTTTCAGATTTAAATATAAATAATTCAGGATCATATGCTTTTAACCGATTTATATGATACGACTTTACTTTATAACCTGATCCACCTTCCTGGGATGAGGAGTCTGAAGAAAGATCAGAAACTTCATCATCAGAATCTAATATTTCAGCAATATTTAATTCCCTTTGTACATCTTCCACTTCTTCTTCTTCTTCGGATATATCTTGACCATATTCATATTCAATAATATCATCACTTTCAAAATACTTCTTATTTCTATTTATTAACTTATCGTTAATATAATTATCATACATCTCTATAATAGATTTAAGTACATATATTATACGGTTTAATTCATTAAAAGATTTTACATTAGTAATATCTATTTGTAAAAACCTATCAGATGATTTTTTATGAATATTAATATCTGGACCATTTTCTTCAACATTTAAATTATAGTTATTTGTCATTTTTTTATTTAGATTCTCTTTGTTTCTCTCCCTCATTATATTTGTTTCATTCCATAAATCATACTCTTCCTTCATTTCTTCTAAAGGTTTTCCAAAGTCTTTTGAAATTTTTGTAATTATTTCTTCAGGTTCATATATATTTGAATAAGCTGAAATAGTTGAATGAATGGTTGATAAATTCGCATAATTATTAACCCGGTTATAATGTCCTATTATTCTATCTTCATTTTGCATATTTTCCTTTTCTTCTACCTTGATTCGAAAATACATAGGTAATTTTGACATAAAATTACCTATTAAATTTACCCAATTTGGTAATTGGTTTCCGATTTTAAAAGGAGATAATTCATCTTTATAACCATCGGGGACTTTGTCAAGGTCTATTCCTTTCTCAACCTTATGTTTATGTTTATCAAATAATAATGAACAATCAATAAAATCAATGATTAAATCTCCTTTATTTATAAATACGTTTTCTAATGTACTTTCATCACCAAAATCTATAATAGGATCTTCTGAAACTTTATAATTATTAATTATACTAATTAATTTATTACAGTATTTAAGTAAATCTATAATATCTTCCTTGGCTTTCACACTAGTTTTTCTGTAAGATTTTATATTTTTCCGTTGTTTTATAATACATTCAATATCGCCATTTATGTGTAAAATTAATGAACAATAAATATCTTTTATATTTTCTCTATATACCTTAAATATTATTACATTACTAGGATGAATAAAATCAACACTATGTTTATATTTTGAATTAATATGAAAATCATCAGACCACTCTTTACATAATTCTTGATCAACTAATTGATTATCATTTAATTCTCCTTCGAATCCATTGTATATAATTGAATCCTTAAACAATTTATAATATTTCTCATTATGACTATCTAATACAAGTTTTACAAATGGAATATATTCACTTAATTTAGATTCATTGAATATTTTCGAAATATTAATATTATTTGATTTATCCGATTTTTTAATAATTCTCATATACTTAATTTCAAATGAATCACATAGAATATCTTTCTTTTTTTTCCTATTAATTAATCTTATAGCATCCGAATATTGTTTTAATATTATTGATTCACTCTGTTTTTTATCGATTCGTTTTTCTTTAAAACTTTCTATATCATATTTAGTCATTTCATCAAAAGTTATCTTTGGCCAATATTTATATATCATTCCATTATAAAATGATTTTATTTCACAATCAGTCATCATACTATCCTGAATTTCATTAAATATATTCTTTTTATCTAAATATTCTTTCAAAGATATATAAATAATAATATCATCTTTGATTTCATTATTCTCAAATAAATTAAGTAATATATTCTTTTTTTCAATTAATTTTTGCTCTCCATTCTTATCAATCATCGTTGTATCAATTAAATCGCATGGTTTCCCTTCAATTATATTTACTTCAAAATTATTATCTGGATAATCAATATTTAATGATAATATCTTATTATCAATAGTCTCATAAAAACTAAATATATACTTCGTCGGTGTTGGTTCAAAAGCATTGTAACAATATTCAGATATTTTCATTAAAACTTTCTCATTTGTATCATCGTCATATATTAAATCATCAATAAATATTGATTCATAATCAGTTATAAATAATATATTAAGTATTTCTTTTTTCATTTCATCTATATCTTCAGTTTCGTTATCAGTTAAATATGTATATAAACGTTTAATCTTATCTTCACCATTATTCATTTTTTCAATTTTTAAAAAAGGATTACTGGAATTAATATTGTTTTTAATAGTTTCTATTACAAATCTATCTTGATAATTTCCAATAAAAACATAACATTTTTTTTCCAATAAAGGAATACATTTAATTATTCTTTTATTCGAATAATTACCTGAACAAAAAGTCGTCATATATAAAGAAAAAATATTATTTTTTTAAATCATACGGAGTTGAGTTAATTTCCATCCCACAATAATCGACAGGAATTTTTCCATAATCTTGATGATTATATATACCTATTTTTTCGGCTTCATGTAATAAATAACTCATATTTTCCCAAAATGTTTTATCATGACCAACCGTTTTAGTCATCACATGAGATAATTCATGTAATACCACAAACATTACTGTATTTGTATCTTCAAATGTATTATTCATTTTATTTCTTAAACAAATTGATATTTTTTCCCCTTTATTCACAGAATAAGAAGTATATTTAGCATTTATACCAGTCTCAGATAAATTATTTGGATTATAATTTTCTTTTAATCTATCGACACCATCCTTTTTTTGATCTTTAATAGAATCAATCAATCTTAATACTTTAGTATTAATTTCAGATAGTCTATCGGCAGCTTCTTTAGCATCAGGAAGATCTCTAACAATATATACTATATTATCTTTCCCTGATTTTATTTGAACGACTTCATCAAGAGCATATAATTTATTTATTATTATAAATACAACAAATACAGTTAAAAAGAATACTAAAAATTCTCTCATATATATAAATAATCTTATATAATAATTTAAAATTTGAATGTAGTTTAATTACTTAAACTAATACACATATATATATATATAAATGAAAGATGCCCATATATTTCAAATTATTGATTTAAACTCTGATGATTTAACTGTCGATGGTGGTGATGGATGGAATGATAAACATTTTGTCATCACTATGTATGGTAAAACAAAAGAAGGTAAAAATGTTGTTTGTAATATTAGTGGTTTTCGTCCTTATTTCTTCTTCCGATTACCAGGTAATTGGGGTGAATCAGGTGTCAGGACATTCCTAAAATTAATTAATAAGTTTATCAACTCATACAAAACAGGTTATAGTGTTTGGAATGGAATGTATGAACAAGACCTTTTAGAAGTTAAACGATATTATAACTTTTATGGATTAAATTATGATATTGAATGTAATAAAATAAGTAAATTTAAGTTTGCAAAAGTTTGTTTTAAAGATTACAAAACTATGAGAAATTGTATATCAGCTATTCAAGATTTTCATAAGATTAATCTACCTAAATCAAAGCAAAATAAAATCATTATGGGTTTTAAAGGTAAAGATAAAAAACCAATTGAATGTTTAATTGATAAGAAATATAAAGATTGGTTTGAAATTGATAATGGTTGTGATTGTACAGCTAACCTTTATGAATCTAAGATTCATCCCCTTCTAAGGTTTGTCCATGAAAAGAAAATTAATACTTGTGGATGGGTTAAAGTAACTGTTCCAAATGAAAGATATATCATAAATGAAAAAGATAATAAATGTTTTAATGTTGATATTGAAATTAAAGATCTTCCTCTCAAATATATCGAGCCATATACATGTGAAGAAATAGCAGGTTTTATTACTGCTTCCTTTGATATTGAATGCGACAGTTCTCATGGAGACTTTCCGAATCCAAATAAAGATTTTAAGAAATTAGCAATTGATATTCATGAAACATTCTTTACATCAGAAACAAAACTAAATCCCAATAATCTTATTCGAATTCAAATAAAAAAATGGATTAAAGAAGCTTTCAATGGTGGATCAAATAATATTCAATCAATTTACACCCTTAATGGTATATATTCAGAAGATAGTCTCGAAGAAATTATGGATAGATTTGATGATCATTTCATCGATGCATTAAAATCTTCAAAAGAAACATCGAAAAAAAGGGAAATTATGATTAATAAATTAACAGATGTATTTAATACTCTAGAAAATGAAGATGGTGAGTGCATTAAAGTTGAAGGTGATCCAATTATTCAAATTGGTACAGCATTCCATCGTTATGGAGATAAAGAATGCTATGACCGTTCAATGGTAATTATTGGTAATGATAAAAAACCCAATGAAGAAATATGTGATGATATAGAAGGTATTCATGTTTATCGCTGTAAATCAGAAAAAGAACTTTTACTTAAATGGAAAGATCTAATGCTCTATCATAATCCAGATCTTATTACCGGTTATAATATCTTTGGTTTTGATTTTGATTATCTCAATAAAAGAGTTGATTTCCTTTTCCCGTGTCACTCAAACTGTAAGAGAACTAAAACCTATAGTAATTGCTGTAAAGATTGCTCTAAAAATGATTTCTATAGACTTGGACGTCTTATGAGAAATAGAGATTCAGATATTATTGATACTATGGATGTATTATCAAAACCTAAGAAAACACTAAGTTCTTATAATGATTATTGGGAAAAGAAATGTCAAGTTGTAAAAAAAGAACTAAGTTCATCTGGATTAGGTGATAATATTCTTAATTATATATCTATGGATGGACGTGTTATCTTTGATATTCAAAAGGAAATTCAAAAAGGTCATTCACTAGATTCTTATAAACTTGATGATGTATCTGCTCATTTTATGAAAGGTCGAATCGTAGAGTCGGGACTAATTAAAACAGATACATCTGATTATATTACGATGATATATACAAATACACTTGGTAATCTTAAGAAGGGAGATTATATTACAATTAATTTAATTACTAAATATGGTTCTGTAAAATATGGAGATGGTGAAAAATTTAAAATAAAAGGTTTGAATACAGAAAGGGTAAATTCAAATAATCTTAAAACAATGGGTATCATTGGAAAACTCGATTTAAGAAAATATAAAAAAGACCTTATATCTTATGAATGGTGTTTAGCCAAAGATGATGTATCACCCCAAGATATTTTCAATTTTCATAAAAACGGAGGTAGTAGCGGAAGAGCAAAAGTAGCTAAATATTGTATTATGGATTGTGAACTTTGTATTCATCTATTACTTCAACTTGATTTAATCCCCAATAATATCGGTATGGCAACAGTTTCTTCAGTTCCATTATCATATATATTTCTCAGGGGTCAAGGTATTAAAATCAGCTCAATTTCAACAAAAGTATGTTCAGAAAAAGAAACACGGATTCCAACTCTTAAAAATTTTAGTGAATCAAAAATGGATGATGGTTTTGAAGGAGCAATTGTTCTTGAACCTACCCCAGGTATATATCTTGATGACCCTGTTAGTGTTTTAGATTATGCTTCCCTATATCCAAGTTCTATTATTGAAAAGAATTTTTCACATGAAACATACATATGTACTGAAAAAGAAAGAGAAGAAAATCCAAATAAATTTAATAAAATACTTGAAAAAGTTGATAATTTTAAAGTATCTTATGATGATTATGAATCTATCATGAAAGGTAAAACGATTCATAAATTAAAAAAAGAAACGCAAACAACATGTTATTTTGCTAAACCAACAAAAGATAAAGAAGGAAATATTAAAAGAGGAATAATACCTGTAATTCTAGATACTCTATTAGATCAAAGGAAAAAAACAAGGGCAAAAATTAAGAAAACATCAGACGAAAATAAAAAAAAAGTATTGGATGGTCTTCAATTAGCATATAAGATCACAGCTAATTCTGTTTATGGTCAAATGGGGGCTAAAACCAGTTCTATATTCTTTAAAAAAATCGCTGCTTGTACTACTTCTATAGGTCGTGAAAGGATTTATGATGCTAGAGATGGTGTTGTAGAATGGGCTGAAATAAATGGATATAATAAACCCGAAGTTGTTTATGGAGATACTGACTCAGTATTCGTTAAATTTTCTAGAATACATCATGAAACAGGTAAAGAATTAGAAGGTAGAGAAGCATTGGAATATTGTATTCATTGTGGAGTAAAATCTGGAGAATGGATTACAGAACATAAAATGAACCCTGACTGGGATACAGAAAGTTCAGGAAAAGGTCCACAAGATTTAGAATATGAAAAAACATTTTGGCCATTTATTCTTATTTCTAAAAAGAGATATACGGGTGATAAATATGAACTACAAGCAGATAAACCAAAAGAAAGAACATCTATGGGTATTGTTATGAAGAGAAGGGATAATGCTCCAATAGTAAAATATGTATTCGGAAATGTAATTGAAATTATAATGAATCAAAAAAATATTGATCTTGCTATTGAATGGTTAAGGAAAACACTTCAAAAAATAAAAGATGGTAAAATGAATCAATCTATGTTCGTTGTTTCAAAATCATTAAGAGGATTCTATAAAAATCCAGAAGGTATTGCTCATAAAGTACTTGCTGATAGAATGGCTGAACGTAATCCAGGTAATAAACCTAAACCAAATGATAGAATACCTTATGCATATTTTAAATTACCTGATGAACAATTATATGATTATGATAATCGTTATAAATCTGGAAAAAGGAAAGGACAACCACGGGAAAAAAAAATATTACAAGGTGATCGTATAGAACATCCGGAATATATTACTCAGAAAAAACTTAAAATTGATTATTCATTCTATATATCCAATCAAATAATGAATCCAGTAAAACAAGTTCTTGATCTTGAAAAATCAGAAGAAGAAACAACTCTATTCTTTAATCAGTTTATCTGAATTAAAAATATATATAATAAAAATGTTCTTCATTTTTTTTATTTTATCATATCGTTTTATGGAAAATATTATTATATAAATAATAATATATATAATATGGGCGGAGGAATACTACAATTAGTTGCTTATAGTTCACAAGACTTTTATCTAACTGGAAACC
>MDTA01079546.1_pt1 | contig 16348 bp, 14 predicted proteins | sample 811151 | NCBI WGS metagenome assembly MDTA01 (sample SAMN05326648, study PRJNA326480) | marine metagenome | isolation source: seawater | place: Indian Ocean: South | collected 2010 | reverse complement strand
TCCAAATGCCTCTGCATCTTCAATAGATAACGGAAGTTTTTGTAGGCCTTGTAGGATAAAGACAATGCCAATTGGCATTCTAATAAGCCAATTGGCACCTTTGAATTCAGGTATCTTTTTAAGATATTGTCCTAGTTCCATATTACAATTGCTCTAAGAGTTTTGGCAATTTTTTCTTGCTTTTACCCATTGCTTTAATTTTTGCAATGGCGTCCTTGTTAGAAGTATCACCGCCAACAACTACAAGTGCAATCATACCCATACTTTTGTGTGGCGTGCATTGATAATAGTATATGCCTGGCATATCAAAAGTAATTGATACTTCTTTGTTGAATTTGCTTTTCTTTGGAATATCCCAACCGTCTGGTCCCGCTAAGAAATGGACATTGTGCCCTTTTGTAGTTGGTACCCATGTGATTGTGTCACCTACATCTATTCTGGAAATGTCTTCCGAATAAACCATAGATGCATTGTCAGATTTTCTTTTGTTCAGCATTTCAACAGTGATGTCTGCCGCTAATGTGTTTGTTGTAAAACACAATAACAAAATAGATATTAAGTATTTCATTTTTTATTCCTTATTGTAATTAAAAATTTATTATACAATATTTTTTAAATGCTGTCTATATAATTGTTCTGCGGCCATGTTTTTTCCTTTAGCCTCAGTCTGTATATCAAAATGTTCACCAAAACTCAATGCCCAATCATTTACTTTTGCATTTGGTAACAGATCAGAATGTGCTCTAAGTTTCTGTTTCTTACAACCACGTTCTAACAGCATTTTAATATCATGCATTTCTGTATGTGTCTTATCTCCTAAGCCTGCAGGAGCAAGATGTTCATCTCTGGAATACGAATAATGCATGGTTGGCCTTTGTCCACGCCACGAATCAATAACTCGCTTTACTCGATCGTCATTCGGATTAATGTACTCCTCGTCTCGTATCCAATGATGATGTATGTCCATCACAAGAGCAAGGTGTTTTTCAAGTTCTAGACTGGCATCCAAGCCATGCCCCATCTCGTCATTTTCTATGGTGATCAAATTACGTGCTTCGGGAGATAATTTAGGCAGTGCATCAATAATACCTTGAGGACCTAGTCTGCCTGATATATGCACATTGATCTTGCACCCGTCTTGAAAACTTTTGCCAAATCCCATCCATCTGGCCATGTCTACATGATATTCAAATTCTTCTATACTTCTGTGTCTGATGTTTGCACTTTCACTGCTCAGCACACAAAATTGTCCAGGATGAAAACTAATCTTGACATTTAGTCTTCTTGCCATTTCGCCCACCGGAGCAAATAAATTTTCTAAGTGATCTTGTATGTGTTTTTGTTGCCACCAATTGATCCAACCTGCCTCTGTGTAGCCTTGTAGCATTTCACTACCTAATCTTACCATTCTACGTTCAGGTGGTAGTGTTCCAACACGTTCTATTAAACGTCTTGCCGCTGTGGCATTGTGGTTCATTATATCCCACTGTCTTTGTTCAGCATCCTCTGGGTGTTCACGTAACCAACGCATGGTGGTTGATCTGCCATTAAGTTCTCTATCTTTGGCATTAACTTTCATACCGCCAAATTCAGATGTACTATTCAACCATTTGCAACAGAAACCTATACGCATTTAAGTATTATATTAGGTATATGTAATTTGTCAACTTCTTTCCTCTTTAAGCGTGAATGAATCATGATCAATCAGATTGCCATCTTTTAACCAAATAATATTTTCTTTAGGAATGACTGACAATATTTCTTTCATTTTAATTTGGTACGTCATCATTTTTTTATCTGTTTGTCTAAATTCTTCATATTTTTTTTGAATAATTGGATTCAATTTAATTTTATCTTTGGGCCTTATAACAAACTGCCAATAAGGTCGGCAATCAACTTTAGTATGAATATGATGAGTCAAATATTTTTCACGAAGATCAGTTTCTTCTTCAGCAGGCCTACAACTAAACGTAGCCGCTGGCCATTGATGCCTTTCCGGAATGTAAGGCCTTTTGTGGCGGAGACTAGATTTATGCTCACATTCTATACCGTCTATACTTGAATCTTTTCCGTGTTTCCCTTTATGTGTGTCGGCTTTTTTTATAGTTGGAAAACATTTTTTTAGATGTAATCTTGCTCCATGCTCTCTATATTCCAGATTGTTACTCCAATTTGTTTTTGTAATTTCTTCTACTTCGGCCTGGATATGTAAAGATTGGTTATATTTTTCGACGTGTTCTACTGTGATTTCATTCATGTGTATCTGCCCAATTGTTTATTAAACCTGAAACTTTTAATTTAAATTTTGAATCTCTGTCGACATCACGTAAAATTTTGTTTGCTTTTGCCAGTTGTAATCCTTGTGACACTGGCAACTTTATTGCAACTGCATGTTTCTTTTTTTGCTTTTGCAACGCCTGTACTCTATGCCAACCATCTAACAAAATATAGTATCCTGAATCTTTAATAGGTGCTACAATAATAGGTTTTTGTTTTTTCTGTTTTGTAAGTTTTTTTATCCATGATCTTTTTTCTCTATTCAATGGACGCTCTACACCTAAGCCAATTTCTGCCATAGTAACCAATTTTTTAAGTTCAATATTAATTCTCATAGTGTATTTGATCTTTGACAGACGTTAACCAATCTTTGTATACATGATTGTGGAAGTGGCATTGGTCATCCCATAAGCCATTGTTTTTAGCACAATAGGTATGCGGATCACTGTCTATCCAGTTTGTTTTGTCTAATATGTTTGGAAAAACATCTACTTTGCCATCATAAAATTCTTGCAGGTCAGTTGCAGGATTTGTAATATCATAAAAAAAGTTCCAATTATATTTTATTTTTTTTGCATTGAGAAACCAAATTGTATTTGCACAGGCTTGAATGCTCTCTTGCGCCACATGGTCGTATTGTTCATCTTTAAAATACAAAGGCATAAAAATTTCGTTAGTACGATCATTACCCGTCCAACTTGCATTTTTACCTCCTGATGAAAGATATCTTCGTTTGTAAGTTTTAATGGCATATTCATAATCTGGAATACTGTAATCGTTATGAGCAGGAATATCAAATCTCGCTAATCCTGTAAATTGAACATAAACATAATCAACTTTATTTTCGTTGATGTAGTCGAAACAGTTTCCTGCAATAAATTGATTGCCAACTCCCCACCAGGACAAATTTTTAATATTGACGTCGTCGCCAAATATTATATCTTTCCAAATTTGTTCTTTATTAGGTTTTTGTTGATCGTCAGCAAGATTACTACATCCTAAAAATAAAATGTGTTTAGTCATTACCAGGTAGTGATGTCATTTGTTTTTGTCCACCTGTGTTTACATAGCCTGCTTTTTTACGATTTTGTTCTGGTTCATCATCTGAAGTAAGCAGTATATCGTTTTCATCAATCATTCTTACTTCAAGTTCTTGGCCGTCTTTTTTTATTTTAAGTGCTCTCGACCAGCGGCCATGTGCTACCATAACCCATTCACCAACTTTTACATCATCTTGGTCTTTGCCAATTGCATACACTTTGGCCCATCGAGGATGTATTCCGCTTTCAGATCCGTCGTCGTCGACAAGTATGATTCCACCTGCTGTTTTAGTTTCGCCAAAATGCATGTGTGATACTAGGACTCTTTTCTTTAACGGAGTGATATCATGATCAATGGTGTATTGCTTACCACCGTGAGATCCAAATCCTTTGCTTTGTAGATCTTCTAATTGTGACATATAGAACTATTATAACTGATTTATTCTATGCCGTCAAGAGCCGCGTCTATACCTTTTTTAGTTTTCTTAGCGGCAGGTTTTGCCGGAGTTGCTTTTTTAACTTGAGGTGCAACCTTTGTAGGCTTGCTGGCCACTGGTTGTGGTGCAGGCGGAGTTTTTTTTACAGGTACTGGTCTTGCTCTAGTTGGAGTATCGTCAACACGTCCTTTAGGTGCTTCATAATATTTTTGAATCACTTGTGCTTTTGATGTTGCTACTTTACCACCAACTCCTAAAACATCGCCACGTGCATTCACATTCATATTACCAACCGCCCTTACGTCTTCGTTGGTTGTTCTCAATTTTTCAATGTCGATCATACGGCCTTGCATTGATCTATACATTCTTTTTCTAGGTGCTCTTGCTACCATAATATACTCCTATTTTACTTTACTTATCATCTTAAAAATTCACGATAATCTAAATTGTACAGCATGGGATTTATTTTGTGAACTCCAATTAAAAACAAACAAAAACTGGATACACTTGACCCTCTACCTACACCCCACACTACATTATTTGATCTTAATGTGTCTACAAAATAAATTAAAAATTGTAAAACCTTTACAAATTTTTTCTCTTCAAACAAACTAAATTCATCCTTTACTCTTGCTTTTTCATCTTCTGATTGGCATTTGTCTATTAGCCAACTTAATACATCTATTTTGTAATATTTTTCTGGCATGTGCCAGTTGCCACAGTGTATTTGGTCAAATTCATAAAGTGGTTCTCTGTTTGGTATTTTTTTAGCAGTAGAGAGATCTATACCTGTGTCCATTACACTGGCATTGTACTGATCTGGTGATTCAAAAAATAGTTTTGATATATCAAATTCGGGATCAGTGTATATTAAATCTAGTGCGTCTTGCTCTGTGTAGATGCAGTCACCATAATCATTTGTTTTTATCTTTGCCACCATCTAAAACCTTTGGATTGAATTCAAATATTTTAGCATGTTCTTCGTGTCGTTTGTCAACAGGAATTTGATCTGTCTGCCAACTAAAGTGTCCAGTGTATATTCCTTTGTCAAATTCTTGATCATATGTTGCCGTGTCTGCTCTTAGCCACCATGGATCAAACTTTATGTATTTGTCTGAGAACCAATTAGCAGTATCTAATAATAACAGTTCTTTGCTGTCTTTGTCAACCGAGTAGGTAATACCATCTCCTTGCCAACTGCTGAGTTCCAATCGATTTACTAAAATTTTACCATCTAATATAGAATTTCCTTTACAAAAACATACTGCGGCCATTATTTGATCATATGGCGGCTTAGGTAATTCTATAAATCTATTTGTAGATGTTTTTTTTAAAGTATCATACAGTGGTTCATTACGCCAAGTGGTAATTGTGTTGGCAAAAATTTGGTCAAACAAATTTTTTAATCTTTCAAAATATCTTGTTTGTTCTTTTAAATCCGCAGTAAAAGGTGTAATGTGTAACTTAATTTTGTACTCGTTTTGAAATAATTCACTGTCTACTATAATGATACTTTTGAATTTAGTATTCCAGGTAAAGTTATTTGACATCAACTTTACTTACTACTCCATATTAATTAAATCACCGAGATCTGGTTCACCTCTTAATTTTTTGTGATTTTTATGCCAAGTTTCTACTCTTCTTTGACGGATAGCATCTTGATATGATAGTAATGCCTGTTGTAGTTTTGCCAACAATTCTGGGTTGCGACCTCTTCTAGCAATGGTAACTTTTCTTGATAATTCTTTTATTCTTTTGGAAATATCCTCGTCACTCATATTCCCAATTTCTTCTTGTAAAGGATGAAAATACATCACTACCTCCTATTAGATGTAGTTGGCGCCTAACTCATGCATTAGAATTGTTGTGCCGTTATCTGGGGACATAAATTCATATAGATGCCTACCTGACGTTGGAACTGTTATTGTGTCCGATGATCCGTCACCGCCTGACACGTTTCCTGCAACAATTACAGCAGTTGGAATTGTTATAGTATGTGCATTTGATACTACATTAATATCTAGTATCATCCTACCTAATTGGTTTGTTGTAGGAAAATTAGTAAACACTAATGTTACTGATGCATTTGTTGTTAAAGTTTGGTAATGGCCATTTTCATGATTCATTGTTATTGAGCCACCTGTTGTTCCATGTGAATACACAGTTGCCGATGTGTCTTTAAACTGTGCTCTGGATACTACATTGTCATTGAAATCAGAAGAACCATTTAGACTTGCTTTGTTATCTTGTAATCCTTCAATTTCATTTTTTGCTTCGGTAAAATTTGTTTTTATTGCAGAGAAATTATCTCTCATACCCTGAGAACTATTGTCCTGTCCTGCTACTGGATAAGTTCCATCTACGTTTCCTGGTTCAATATTACTTGCCATTTATTATTCCTTTGTTTCTAAACTTAAGATATTTATCGTTCAATCTATTCACTCTAATTATTGTGCCACTAGCAGGCGCCTCTTTAACAAAAGTAATAGTTGTTTTTTTGTTTGTTGTATCATGTGATAATTTAATACCAAATTCATGATCCGCACTTCTAATCACATCATCTGTTGTTGGCACCACAACACCTCTGAATCCACTTGCTGTTACAGATTCACCAATTGATATAATATCAGAACCTTCTTTTACCAAAATATCCTCCTCGTGTACCAGTTCGTTTAGTTCAAATGTTTGAGTTGATCCATCGCCAACAAATTGTGTTGGTGTTGTTTTGCTTCTTGATATTTTATATCTATCAATAATGAAATTAATGTTTTGGAAATTTAAATTTTTATCTTCAATACGTTTTTTTACTAATCCACTTTTACCTACTTTACAGTAGCAAATAGGAACCGCTAATACAAAACCTAGTGGGCCAAGATCGCCTGTTTGTGTTGTTCTCATCCATAATGGCAGATATGTATATTCTTTGTGTCCTAAACTTTTCATCCTGGTTCTCATATTTTCAACTGCATTTGGAAATACGGTTGTGACAAAATCTAAATCAGCAGTGAGGTCACTAACAGTTCTTATTTTTGATCCACTTGAAGTTAAAGCACGGCCATCTCTATTTGATACTGTAAGTACTCCCCCATCTGAAGTTAAACCTGTTGCGCCGGCTCGAGGGCCTAATACAGGTTTAGCAATATCTGTTCTTAAATCAATTGAACTACTTACTGCCTCCCCTGCGTTGTTTACTAACGGATCTTTTACTTCAACATATACTACTTCGTATTTTGTTGTGTTGTTTTCTACTGCTATCGCAGTTTTTATGTCACCAAAAAACAATGTTTTAGGTTGATGATTCTGTTCCATTTGTTGTTGAAATATGTCTAATGTTTGTGCTTCTAATCCTGACAACATCAACATTTCTGGTTTTGTTCTCATGCCAAAGTTTGAGTCTTCACCTCTGTAAATATTTTCTTCAGAATTTATTGCAGGATCTTGTGCTATATTGTAAAATATATTTTGATCTATCAAACTAGTTGCCTCGCCTAGCATGTTTCCATATCTTACTGTTGTCAATGGAATGTCAACTGTAACATTAAATTCTTTGCTTGTTGCCGTGTCTTGATATTGATCACTTACTGTAACTGTAAATGTATATGTTCTAGTACTATCTGTAAAATCTTCTGGATCAATTGTACCTAAAAGATTTCCTTGATCAGACAAAGTTATTCCTGGTGGTAAAGATCCTGCAGTCACGGAGTAACTTAAAACTCTGTTTGATGATTCTGCCACAGCAACTATGTCCAAAGTGCTAGGTTGATCAGCAACAAGTGTTCCAACATCTGTGTCTGTGCTGAAAGATATTCCAATATCAATTTCACCAATGATCTTCATTGTGAATTCTTGATCTGTAAACACAGTCAAGACAGAACTATCTTCTGTACCAATTACACGACTTGCTCTAATAGTAAATGTGTAATCAACAGCAACGGCTGATTGTCTAGCAACTTGTCCTGATATTTCACCTGTGTTGACATTAACTGATAGTCCTGATGGTAAAGAGCCTTTGACCACAGTATATTCTAAATCTGCTTGTAGGGGATCATAATCTACAACATCAATTTCAATTGCTATTTGATTATCGTGTCTAAATGTTCCTAAATCACTTCCAGTAGAGTAAACTGGTTTTCGATGAACCGGTCTACGGAATGCACTGAAATCCATAGTCAACGGAACATTTTCTAATAGCGATTGATCAATTGTAATATCTTCATTTGATACTCTAAAATAATCTGCACTAAAAACTAGAATGCTGTTATTTTGTTCTACAATATTAGTACCATCAGTTACCCTCACAATAAAATCATAATTTTTACTAACACTGATTGTAGTCAATGTTAAATCATATACGGCATCGTCATAACGTTCTGAGGCATATCCACCCCTAGTTTTAGGAGGATCAGTTGGTAATAATCCAACGGTACCTGATATTAGTCCAGAAGAAGTCATTGTTACACCTTCAGGTAATTCACCTTTAACAATTTCATATGTTAAAGTTTGTCCCGCTCTGGTATCTGTGTCAGTTGCTTCGAGTTGAAATTCAATTCTGGAACCGTCAATTACTAATACATTTCCTGTAATATCTGCTTTGATGCTTGAATTATCAGATGTAATTGTTGTATCATCTGAAGTGTATATTGGAACTAATGGTCTGACTAATTGTCCTGAACTACTTAATTGTCCTTCATTAGTAACAAAAACCGGTGCATCAGCACCCTCTACATCTAAATAAAAAGTTCTATCTGTTATTACTGTTCCGGCCGTAGCACGAATCACAAAAGTGTATCTGGTTCGTTTGTAGACTTCGGCCGGAACTCCTGACAGTAAGCCTGTTGAAGTAAGTTCCATTCCTGAAGGTAGGCTTCCTGATATAAGTGAGTAAGTGATGGCTGTGCTATCGCTAGTATTTGCTTCCAGTTGTACTGAAAACGCAACTTGTTCGTCGATTGATGCTATTTTACCTGCTGTGGTTGTCCACACTGGTGTTGCCATTAAAACTTACTCCTTCATGATTATTTATTGGAGTAAATGGTAATATTATTGTGAGATATAGTGTGCTATTAACTTACAGTGGCACTAAATGGTGTTGCTGGGTTTGCACCTGCCGCTACTCTCATAACGCCTCTAACATGATATTTGTCTGCCGCTATGTCTATTATTTCTAGATAGTCACCAACTATTCCGCCTGTTGTACCACCATTCAATGTAATAGTATCTGAAGCCGCAACTGTTGGAAATGCTGTCACTGCTGTTCCATCTTCGTCTAGGTATGTCATTATACCTGCGATTGTGTTGTCTGCATCTGGAACTTTAATAACATAGTTTGAAGTATTCGCAACTGACACTATGAATTTATAAGTTGCACCACTGCCTGTTGCATCTGGAAGTGTAAGAGTCACTAGTGCGTTTCCGCCAACTTCACCTAATAATAAAGTTCTTCCTGCATGCTCTATTTCTGTAATTGCATCTGTGGCCGTAAATGTATGTATTGCTGGTAGGAATGATCCTGTAAGTGTTGTCTGTCCTGCAACTGCCAATGCACCTGTGACATCAACTGCTTCATCAATTGTAACTTTTGTTGAGTCTGCTGAGTCAAGTGTTGTTCCATTTATTCTTAAAGCACTTAAAACTACATCACCTGTGCCACTTGGTTGAATTGAAATATCTGCATTTGATCCATTTGACACAAAGTCATTTGCAATTATATTTGTTGCTGTAATACTGTTGTTTACTAAAAGTGCTCCAGTCAAAGTAGTAGCACCCTCGACACTAAAAGTAGAAGCAAAACTAACGGCACCTGTTGATGATAATGTACCACCTATATTTGTATTACCAGAAACTAAATTGCCCTCTACATCTAATGCTTCGCCTATTGTAATTTTTGTTGAATCTGCCGCAGTCAATCGTGTGCCGGCTATCGTAATTGCACCTGCAACTATTGAACCTGTACCGCCTGGTGTTAGATTTAAATCTGCATTTGAACTTGTTGATATAGTTGAATCATTTATTGTAATATTGTCAACAACTGCTGTGCCACTAAAAGTTGCGGCTCCAGTTACTCCCAATGTTCCACCTATAGTCGCATTGTTTGTAATTGCTGTATCACCAGTTGCTGTAATTGTAGCAGTGCCTGATGAAGCAATTGTTAGATTTGTTCCGTCACCTTCTATTTTCTCTCCGTCATCACCAAACGTTAAACCAACGTTGGCAGGAACATTTATATCTGTTGTTGCTGTCAAATTAATATCAGCGCCAGCATTCACAGTTAAATCTGTGCCGTCACTGGCAATTTTTTCACCTGAATCAGCAAATCTTAATTCTTTTCCTGAAGCAACTAGTAAAGCAGAAACATCGCCGTCTACTCTAAACACTTCAGTTGATGCACCACCATCATTTACTTTGAATATAATGTCTTTATCAGAAACTTTTGATTCCACAATGACATCACTGGAACTGTTGTGTATTCTCATCATTTCCGTGCCATCATCTTCGTAAACTATACCACTGCCTGCTGTTCCAGCGTCTAGTGTTATACCTCCAGCAGACTCTATGTTTATTGAGTCAACTGCTGTTCCATCTGAAACTATGTCTAAGTCACCGTCCGCATTTGAACCAATCGTTAAACCTGAATCTCTAAATTGAATTACGTTTGCAGAATTTAGTAAAACTCCTGTATCAGCCACGTGAGTAAGTGTTACATCTTGGTCTGCACCCAAACCAATTACAGCACCATCTGCTAAAAATAAATCTGAAAATTCTAGTGCAGTAGTACCTAAAGCGGCACCGTCTGCCGCATCTGGAACAAACGCTGTTGTTGCAGTGATTGTTGTTCCCTGAACTGTTGATGAACCTGTAATTGCACCAGTAACTGCTAAAGTTGAAGTGGCTGTTAATGCACCATCAATATTGGTTGCACCATTAATTTGTAAAGCCTCTGCTATTGTCATCGCAGATGAATCATCTGAACTTAAAGTTGTGCCTGCAATTCTTACAGCAGATGCAACAACACCTCCTGTGCCTGCAGGTGCTATTATAATGTCTTCATTAGATCTTGCTGATGTAATTCTCTGCCCATTGACATCTAGATCTCCACCTAATTGTGGTGATGTGTCTTCGAGTACAAAGTTAGTTGCGTCGTCATCTGAACCGTATAATTCTGTGAAATTGTCGTTAATTTTATCAAATGCGGTTCTTAACGGATCACCTGTTCCGTCATTTGCACTTGATCCTATGTTAATTGTTTGCTTTGCCATTTGCTATTATTTATTCAAAGTTTTTATAAACCGAATGTAATTTTTATACGTTTATTACTATTCTCTGGAACTTAAACACTGTTGTATTGTCAGATATGTTTGTGACTCTTACTCTCACATTATCACCATCTATATCAGCACTGTAAGTAGATAAGCCTGTAGCAGAACTTGATGTTGAACCAAATGTTGCAATATAAGCATTTGTGCCATCATGGGTTACATTTGCCTCAACAATTTCATGTCTACCGTTTGTGGCATCAACCGCAGATATAAAATACTTTGCACTTCTATATGTTGCTTTTGCAAAAGTATCTAGATTTGAAGTTGCTGAACTTGCTATTGATGTAGTAGCATCTGCTAAAACTGAGTGACTTAATGAAGCACCTGCACTAGCAAATGATAAAATTCCAGAACCATTTGTTTTTAAAAACTCACCGTTTGTTCCGTCAGTAGTTGGAAAAGTAAAACCACTTATTCTTACACCACCTGTTCCGCTTCCACTTAATTCTAATGGTGCGTTGGAAGCATTGGTACTAATTGTGTTGTCTGATATTGTGACGCCGTCAATAGTAACGGATGTTGTTGTTGACAAGGTTGTAAATGTTCCTGCCGCTGGGGTTGTTCCACCTATTACTGCATTATCAATTGTTCCACCATTTATATCAATATCATCTATTATAACATTTCCTGTTCCATTGGCGGATATTTCTAAATTAGCATTACTAGCATTTGTTGTGATTGTGTTATCTTTGATCCTTACACTGTCAACATCTAATTGACCAGTAATAGTTTCTGTGCCTGTTATATCAACATCACCAACAGTTGTCACAGCCGCAGTTGTGAGATCTGATAACAATTCTACTGTGCCAGTACCACTTCCAGATATTTGTAATGGTGAATTTGATTGTGTAGTTTTTATAATGTTGTCAGTTACATTGATATCACCATCAATAGTAAGATTTGATATTTGCACAGTGCCAGTACCACCAGGCGTAATTTCAATGTCAGCATTTGACGATGATCCAATTACATTACCGCTGAATGTTAAACTATCCACTGTCACGGTGCCGGCCAATGAAGTTGTACCATTGACAGTTACATTACCTGTTGTAGTCAAGTTTGATCCTACTTCCAAAGTTGAAGAAAGTGTCACAGCACCTGAAACTGATGCAGTTCCATCAACAACTAATCCTTCGTTGATGTTAATAGTTGAAGAGTCAGAGGCACTTAAACTTGTGCCATTTATTGTAATTGCTCCTAAAATAATGTTACCTGTACCTGATGCATTTATAATTAAATCTGAATTTGATGCAGTGGCCTTTATCTCGTTGTCTGTAATGTTAATGTTATCGTCCACAGTAAGATTAGACATGACAACAGAGCCAGTTCCTCCCGGAGTCAATTCAAGATCTGCATTGGACGCTGTTGATATTATATTGTCTTGAAAACTTAAATTTTGTATTCCTACTGATCCTGCAAAAGTCGCTGTGCCTGTTACATTCAAAGTTGATAGTGTTGTTGTGGCTTCTTCCACAGACAGTGTAGAACTTAATGTTACTGCCCCAGTGACAGTTCCTGTTCCTTCTGTGGTCAGATCTCCGTCAATATTCAAAGCGTCATTGATATTAATCAAACTAGAATCATCAGAACTTAATGATGTGCCGTTAATTTTAATTGCACCAAACACGACTGATCCTGTTCCACTTGGCAATAAATTTATGTCTTCGTTTGATCTAATTCCTTCAATGTTATTGTCATTAAATCTAAAACTTGGAAACGTTACAGATCCTGTACCAGACGGTGAAAACAACAGGTCATCATTTGATCTGTTTGCTCTAATTTCATTTCCGTCAATTACTACTCCGTCGTTAAACAACGGTGATGCATATATTTCGGTGAAGTTTTCGTTCACCTTTATCATTGCCGCTCTTAATGTATCACCATCTCCTTGGTTAGCACCTGATCCTATGTTTAATGTTTGTTGCGCCATGTTTTAAACGTTTAGTGTCCTTTTTACCACATTAATCATGTGTGAATTAACATTACTTATCTGACCTCTTAGGCGTAGATTGCCACTATCAATGTCTACTGTGATCGTTAATAGGTCATCGGCTACATTTCCAATTTTTGCAAATTTACTGATATATGCATTGGTTCCGTCATGTGTGACATTTGCCTCTATCAGTTCAAATCTGTCACCTTCACTATCCTGTGTTTGTATAGTATATTTGACTGATCTTACACTTGAAATTGCATTAGAATCTAATGTAGCGACCGCAGTTGAACTACCTTCACCTCTAGTCAAAGATATTCTATATACATTGACTTTGGTGTTGCTTCCTGATGTTGATGCCGCTTTCAAACTTACTGTGTTCGATCCATCGTGTGCAACAGTCAATGTAATTTGGCCAGTATCTTTAGTGCTGGTTTGTGCATATTGGGTCACAAAAGCATCTGTGCCTTCAACAACAACTGCGGCTTCACATATTGATGCCGCTCCTTCTGTGCTATCGTGGGCCACAACAACATAGTGAGCACCTTGGTGTGTTGATGAATTAAAAGTGTCAACAGTTGTAGCACTGGAACTTACAGTTGTGTCTCCAGTTACAGATACATTATTGTTCACAGTTCTATCTGCTTCGTTGTCTGCTAACAATATTCTGTAGGCTGTTATTCTCATTGGATCTATAACTCCTGATGGCACAGTTGCTCTCAATCTGGCATTGCCACCGCTGATATCTGCTGTAAAATTAATAAGTTTGTTGGTGCCAGTGAATACATTACCGTATTCGGTCATGACTGCATTTGAACCGTCATGAACCAGTAGAACTTCTACATTGTTTAATTCTTGATTGGCTTCGTTGTTAATAGAAATAAAATATTTTGCACCTCTGAATGAACTTGTTGAAAATGAGTCAAATGTTTCTGTTGTCCCACCTGCTGGTCTAGATAATTGAACTCTGTATGCGTTGACTGTTGTTGAGCCACCTGAAGTAGATGTGGCTGATACAGTGACAGTAGATGAACCATCGTGAGCCGCAGTCAAAAGTATTTGATCTGTGCCTTTGGTACTAGTCATACCATATTGAGTAATAAATGCATTGTTGCCTTGAGCAACTACCGCCGCTTCACAAATTGATGATGCTCCTTCTCCTGAATTTGTTGCAACCACAATATAATGAGCCGCATTAACAGCAGTGGCACCATCAGCACCCACATTGTCAAAAGTATCTATAGCAGTAGAAGATGATGACACTGTGACTTCACCTATAACTTTAACATTTGTACCTTCTCTGTCTGCTTCGTCGTCAGCCAACAATATTCTATACATATGCACTCTAAGATTTGGTTCATTGCCTGTGGCTCTAAGTCTTACATTTCCACTGTCTATGTCGGCAGTCACATTCATTAAAGGTTGATTTCCTGTATCAACATTTCCAAATGAAGTGATAAAAGCATTTGTTCCATTGTGTACAACTAAACATTCTAAATTAGAAACTTCTGTTTTACTGTTATTGTTGACACTGATATAATATTTTGCACCTCTAAAGTTTGATGCTGAAAATGAATCTATTGTTTCTTCCGCAGAATCTAAATCAGTATTAATTGAAATTGCGGCTTCTTGTTCTCCTGAATAGCCAGTAGAGTCATCATCACCTAAACCTATTCTGTAAAAAGACGATGATGCCGCAGATGAACTGGCTGTGCCTAACAAACGTACCACACTACTGTCAACGTCAGCAGTAGTAATAATATGATTGTTTGTACCTGTTTTTGCAATTGAGTAAGAAGATATCACAGCCGACGAATTATTGTGAGCCACTGAATGCTTAACAACCTGAAACTCATCACTGTCATCGTCTCTGTCCACCGACAAATAAAATGCACTATCATATTTAGAAGTTGCAAACTCATCTAACGAACTTGTTGTAGATGTCAACACATTAATACTTTTTGTTGATGTCACATGATCAATCACAGTTTCTATACTGTGACCTATTTCTGATTTAATTACTATGGCAACTTCGTCTTCACCTGTGTATCCTGTGGAGTCATCATCGCCTAGTCCAACACGATAATATGACATTGAATTACCTGTTGATAGACCAGATGCTCTTAAACGGAAATTGTCTCCATTTACGTCGGCGTCCATTAATATATGATTGTTGGTACCTGTTCTAATAGTTGCGTAACTTGTAACAAAAGCATCAGAATTATTATGGACCACAGAATGTTTTGCTACTTCAAACTCATCACTAATATCATCTCTGTGCAATGAATAGTACAAAGCACTATCATATTTTGTTAAGGCCCATGTATCCGCAGTACCAGCCGCAGAAATTAATAAGTCATGACCACCAGTTGAAGTAACATGATCTATTTCTGTATTAGATCTAAATGATAAATCCGTTTCGGTATCTGTTAATCCTGATTCGGAAAAAGCAATTGATACAGTGCCAAATGATAAAGTTCCTGAACCGTCTGTTTGTAAAAATTGTCCAGTACCTCCATCTGCATTTGGAAGTATAAATCCATTTATAATAATATTACCACTACTGTTTGCATTTAATTCTAAGTTGTCATTAGAGACGTTTGCTGTAATTGTATTGTCAGTAATTGTTACACCTGTAGTTGATAGTGTTGCACTTGCAACAGGATCAAAAGTAATAGTAGAAAAAGTTCCTGCCGCTGGCGTAGTTCCACCTATTACGACATTATCAACAGTTCCCCCACCCATGTCTATAGGATCTATTGAAACAACTCCACTGGATGTGCCTGATATTAATAAATTTGAATTAGATTCATCTGTGGAAATTGTGTTATCTTTTATTTGTATTCCTTCAACATCTAATTGTCCTGTGATTGTTTTGGTGCCAGTGATATCCACGTTGCCTGTGGTCGTTATGGCTTTTGTGGTTAGTCCAGAAAGTATCTCAACTTGTCCTGTCCCGTTGGCACCTAATTGAATGTTTGCATTAGATGTTGTAGTTTTAATAATATTATCTGTGAGACTTATACTAGAATCTAGTGTTAAATTGGAAATGTCTACACTGCCTGTGCCACCTGGTGTAATTTCAATGTTAGAATTGGATGATGATATAATTGTATTTCCTACAATAAACACACTATCACCACCTATGCCAATTTCACTTGCTCCACCTGCAGGTAAGAAAGTTGATCCACTAGATGAAACAATTAAATTGCCTGTTACTGTTATGTTGCTACTAACATCCAAAGTTGAATCCACAGTAACACCATTTTTTATTAGGGCAGTGCCATTTACAACCAATCCATCATTGATGTTGATAAATGAAGAATCATCTGATGTCACAGTTGT
>MDTA01034059.1_pt1 | contig 16349 bp, 11 predicted proteins | sample 811151 | NCBI WGS metagenome assembly MDTA01 (sample SAMN05326648, study PRJNA326480) | marine metagenome | isolation source: seawater | place: Indian Ocean: South | collected 2010 | reverse complement strand
GCTGGTGGGCGGGAACCCCTTCCAGACCTCCTCCATCTACACGCTGATTCACTTTCTTGAGCGAGAATGGGGCGTCTACTTCCCCGAGGGTGGCACGCACGCCTTGGTCCGGACCCTGGTTCAACTGTACGAAGAATTGGGAGGCGAACTTCGGCTCTCAACGCCTGTGGAGGCCGTTGATCTCATCGAGGAGGACGGGTGCACTAAGCACCGTGTTTCTGACGGAAATGGCGTGAAGGAAACCTTCGACATGGTGGTGTCCAATGCGGACGTCCACCACACCTACAGCCGGTTGTATGCTTCATCCTCAGTCGCTCAGCGACGAACTCGGAAGCTGGAGAAGGCCGACTGGTCGATGTCCCTGTTCGTGTTGTACTTCGGCACGGACATCGCGTATGACGACGTGGCCCACCACACGATTTTGTTCGGACCTCGCTACAAAGGCCTCCTTGATGACATCTTCAAGGGGAGTGAACTTCCCGACGATTTCAGCCTGTATTTGCACGTACCAACGGTGACCGACAAGAGCCTCGCTCCTGAAAGTTGCAGCGCAGCCTACGTCCTTGCCCCGGTGCCTCACCTTGGACGTGCAGACGTTGACTGGGACGCCATCGCCGAAGCATACGGCGATCGCATCATCGAGGCCTTGGAAGTGGAGATGCCTGACCTGAGCAAGCACATCGTGACGCGCCGTCACATCACCCCCAAGACGTTTGAAACCGAACTCGCGGCCTTCAAGGGCTCGGCCTTCTCGGTGGCTCCAAAGTTGACGCAGAGTGCATACTTCAGACCCTCCAACAAGGACTCAGGCATTCCAGGCTTGTACCTCGTTGGCGCCGGCACCCACCCCGGAGCGGGCTTGCCGGGTGTGTTGAACTCTGCAAAGGCCACCGTGGACCTCATCCTCTCCAACCAAGGATGATTCTGGGTTGGTCTTCATCAGCCCTGATACAGGGCGAGTGCCTCGTCGACCGATGCGCCTTCGCAGATGATGGCGTGGCAGGCCGCCGCCATGCGCACGGCTTCCTCAGTCCCCTTCTGGTGGATGTTTCGACCCGTGGCCGCGCCGCGGCATCCGGACACGTGGACTTGGTCGTGCAAGCGCTGGAGGAATTCCTTGGGCGGCATGGAGCCTCCTCCGGAGCAGATGATGCCGGTGCGACCGGCCGCTTCGACGGCGATGCCGAGGCTCTCTGGAGCGGTCATGCCCTCGAAGGCGCGTGGGTAGTTTACCTTCGCAAAGTCCGCCCCGATACAGGCGGCGACACCGGCTGCGCCGGCGATCAGCTGCGGGTCCTTCTCGTCCGCGACGGCTTGGCCGCGAGGGTACATCCAGACCACGGCGAGCATCCCGAGTTCGTGCGCTTGGCGGATGAAGGTGGCCGCTTCGGTGAGCATCTCATGTTCGTGCTCGCTGCCGAGGTAGACCGTGTAGCCGATGCCCACGACGTTGATGCCGTTGTGGACCAAGGACATCACGTCGTCCATGTCCCACATCGCCATGCTCACCGGGTCACGCTGGGCCGTCTTGACGAGGTTCGTTTTTGAGTTCAGCTTGACCAGATATGGAAGGTCAGGTGCGTCTCGAGCGTACTGTGCGATGAGGCCGAGTTGACCGGCGAGCACGCCGAGCGTACCTTCTGCGAACGAGAGGTCACCGATTTCGAACAAGTGTGCAGGGTCGTTGGAGCTGAGTGGGATGCCTTCGCCGTAGAAATCGTCGTTGAGGTGTTCGATCTTCTGGTCGCACGCAAAGAGGTTCATCGAACCCGTGCCTGCGGTGGCGTTGAGGTAATTCTCAACGTAGGTGTCGATGAGTTCGTCGGGCACGTCGGCGGGCACCATGACATCGCTGGGGTCCATGGTGGCGCCTCGCCGTGACGGGACTTCAACGCTCCGTTAGGCGATTCTGTGCAAAGCGAGCGCAGTGGCTTGTTTTGGTACCTCAGCCGGTACAGGCTACGCCCTGCCGCTGTGGCAGGTCTAAGCAAGGTTCCATTTCACTGGCCGGTGAAGGAGGGAATGCGCTTCTCGACGTAAGCAGCGATGCCTTCCTTGGCGTCTTCACTGAAGAAGAGGGCCGCCTGGAGTTCACGCTCGAGCGCAAGGTGGTACTCGAAGGGAATCTCGGGGCCGGTCTGGCAGGAGCGCTTGATGTTGCCCACGGCCTTCGCGGCCTTGTTGGGCAGGGTGAACTGAGCGCTGACCCAGTCGAGCATCATCTCGCGGAATTCGGTCGCATTGCCTTCCCAAATCTGGTTGATCAGGGTGTGGTTCTTGGCGTCTTCAAAGGACATGAGTTCGCCGGTTACCATCATTTCAAGGGCCTTGGCCTTGCCGATGAGGCGGGTCAGTCGAGCGGTGCCGCCGGTACCGGCGAGCACGCCGAGGTTGATTTCGGGCAAGCCGACTTTGCCGCTGTTCTTGCGGGCGATACGGATGTCCGCGGCCATGGCGATTTCGAGACCGCCGCCGACGGCGTGGCCGTTGATGGCCGCGATGACAATCTTCGGCGTCTGCTCGAGGCGAGACAGGGTTTCGTTGGCGTGAAGGCAGAAGTTGTACTTGAAGCCGGGCGAGACGCTGTTGAGCATCTTGATGGACGCACCGGCGGAGAAGAATTTCTCACCGGCGCCGGTGATGACGATGGCCGTGACCTTGTCGTCAAAGCGGGCGCGGATGATGGCCTCGTCAAAGTCACGGAACATGCCGTGGGTGTAGGTGTTCACCGCGGTCTCATCGCCCTGGAGGGGCTCGCCACCGGAGTCGGAGGCGAGTTCGATGACGGCAATGCCGTTGTCGGTGGTGCCGTAGTTCACGAGGTTGTTGGGCATCGCTTCGAAGGTCAGGCCGTAGAGGTCGGACATGACACGTCCAACGGAAGGGCGCTAATGAAGCAACCGCAGCGGCTTAGGCGAGCGTGGCTTCGGTTTCGTGAGCTTCGCCGTCTCGGCTTTCGAAGGAGGTGTGGCCGCCGCCGCGACGCGCGGCCTCCCACCGGGCCTTTACGGCCAGCGCAGCTTCACTCTGTTCCCATGTGTCCCGCGGTTTGGCCGCACGGAAGGGCAGGCGCTTCGGTTTCGTTGGCCCGCTGCCGCGTTCAAGCATGAACGGGGAGGTTGTCGCGTACACGAACCGCTTCAGCAGGCTTGGACGGAAGAGGCGACCAATCCATCGAAGGCCATCGCCAGACCGATCTTGGTCCTTCATCCAACGCACGCACATGCGCTTGAACATGCGGTCGCCAACCCTGTTCATCAGCCAGCGGTTCGCCACACTGGTCTGCACATAGGGCAGGAGTTGCCGTCGGACTTCTCTGTCGTACGATGGACCGCCAAGCATCTCTTGAGCCGCCAAAACGCCTGACCACACCGCCATGCGCATCCCAAAACCCCACATGAAGTCCTGAAGGCCGCCAGACTCACCCACGAAATGTTGGCCTGTTTCAGGAACCGTGTAAAAGCCGTTGAGGGTGAAATCGCCCTTGCCACCGACGCGCTTGATCGGTTCCATGTCGATGTCTGGATAGAGCCGCTGGTAGGTGGCGATGCATTCGTTGAGGAAGCGCTCGCTTTTCTTCTGCTTGCGCCAGAGGCAGGTGCAGATGAGGCCGACGCCATCGATGATGATGAGGTAGCTGTACGCGCCGGGCGCGAGTTTGTCGTTCAACTGGAACGCGATGTGGTTTGGATGACTGGTTCGGAAAATTTCGCCAAGGGCCAGGGCAGAGGTGTCCTTTGGTCCGCAGGCCACGATGTCCGCGTCCTTCTCGTCAATCCGTGACTTGTAGTGCAGGGTGGCGCCGGCCTCGATGGCCATCCGCTTGAAGGCCTGATCGATGGTGTGGTCGGACGTACCTCGCTCGACGATGCGGTAGGCCACACCGTCCGTTTTTGCTTGGGTGACCTCGTCGTCTGGATGGATGAGGTCCACCACGGAAAAGGAGGTGGATTTGAACGAGGTGGAATCGAAGCCCCACGTTTCGAGTTGGTCGAAGAAATCGGCATCCATGCTCCAATTTTCCAGCGCTTGAAAGTCGCCGTCAAATCGCGCACCAGAATCGGCGCGGATGTCGTGGACGTGGACTTCGCGGCCCGCCCGGGCGAGCAACGTGGCGGCGGCCAAGCCCGAGAGCCCGGCTCCCATCACGGTGACGGGTCCCTCGCCTTCCATGAACGGTCATCGGCGCGGAGGGTTTGAAGGATGCGCTGCCTGAGCATCCTCCATGTCCACCCCCTTCGAGGTGATCGTGGACACCCCCTCGACCCGTCTCGAGCCTGATGCGCTGCTCCAACGCATGCCCGTTGACGGTGTTGGCGCTGTGGTCAGTTTTGTGGGCCTGACGCGAGGGACCGAAGGTGACGCAAAGGTGCTGCGATTGGAATTCGACGCATGGCAAGAGCAGTTGCCGAAGGTGCTTCACGACCTTGCGGTGCAAGCCGGTGAAACCCACGGCCTCCGGGCCGTGGCCATCGCGCACCGCATTGGGAGCGTGGAGCCCGAGGAACCCATCGTCGCGATCCACGTGGGTTCCGCCCACCGTGGCGCCGCCTTCGAGGCCTGCCGTTGGCTCATCGATGAACTCAAGCAGCAGGCCCCCCTGTGGAAAAAGGAGGTGACCGACCATGGAGCCACGTGGAAAGCAGGACTCGGTTGAAATTGAGGGCATCGTCGACATCGGTCGGAAACCGGCCGTGGACCGTCGTGCGGTGGCCGAAGGCTGGGTGACGCTGCGCCCCGAGACCCTCGCGGCCATCGTCGAGGGACGTGTCGCCAAGGGCGACGTCAGGGAAGCATCGACCATCGCCGCCATCCAGGCGGTGAAGGACACGCCACGCATGATCCCTCATTGCCATCCTGTGCCCATTGAGTCCTGCAAGGTGCGTTGGCACGTGGAAGACACGCGCCTTGGTTGCGAGGTTGAGGTCGGTGCACACTACCGGACTGGAATCGAAATGGAAGCCTTGGCCGGCGTCTCCGCGGGTTTGCTCTGCGCGTTTGACATGGTCAAGTCGCTGGAAAAAGACGAGTCGGGCCAATATCCCGTCGCGCAAATCGACGGTGTGCGGGTCCTCGAGAAGCACAAGGGCACGGCCTGAGTTCTGTTCCGGTGTGTTCATCACCCCTCTTTCGTTCGCGGACCATGCGCGTCGGCGACGTCTGGCCCCACCTGCTCGAAGCCGTCGACATGGCGGCGCTGGCCAGCGCTGAATGGCGTGGTCTTGGCGACAAAGATGCAGCCGACGGCGCCGCCGTGGAAGCCATGCGTCGCTCTTTTGATAACGCCCCCTTCGACGGCCGCGTGGCCATTGGCGAAGGCGAGCGTGACGATGCCCCCATGCTCTACATCGGTGAACCGATTGGCGCGGAGGTCGGTCGGGAAGGGGCCCTGCAACTCGACATCGCCGTGGATCCGTTGGAGTGCACCAACAACTGCGCCGATAATCTTCCGAACTCAATTGCCGTCCTCGCTGCTGCACCCCGTGGCGCGCTGCTGCACGCTCCGGACTGCTACATGGACAAGATTGCCGCAGGCCCAGCCCTCGCCGGCCATGTCGATCTCGACGGTGAGGTGGCTTGGAACCTCGAGCAGGCTGCACATGCCCTTGATCGGGAGGTCTCCGACGTTCGCGTCGTCGCCCTCGACCGCGACCGGCACGTTGACCTCATCCGCGAGGTAAGGGATGCGGGCGCACAGCTCGAATTGATGTCCGACGGTGACGTCAGTGCGGCCATCTGGGCCGCCCGAGATGACGGCCCGTTCGACCTGTTGTTGGGCATCGGTGCTGCGCCGGAAGGCGTCATCACCGCAGCGGCCGTTCGCGGACTTGGTGGCGTGTTCCAAGGCCGTCTCGTGCTCCGCAACGACGAGGAAGCCGCCCGTGCAGCAACGATGGTGGGCGATGACCTCGACCGTCGATGGGAAGCAGAGGACCTCTGTGCGTCCAAGGATGCGGTGTTCATCGCTGCTGGAGTGTGCGACGGTTACCTTCCCGGTGTGGTCATGGAGGACCACCGCACAGTGACCACCAGCGAAATCATCGACGTCGCCTCCGGCACACGACGCACGATGGTGACCGAGCGTCGTCGATGACAAGGGTTCTTCATTCGGAAAGCCCGCGGCGTTTCATGGACGTCATGGTGGTCGGTAGCCTCGCCTACGATTCGATTCAAACTCCTGCTGCACAAGGCGAGCGGCTCTTGGGTGGCTCGGCCACCTATGCCGGACTGGCCTCCGCAGCAAACGATGCCTCCTGTGGTCTCGTGGGTGTGGTTGGTGAGGACTTCCGCGACGAAGATCGTGCCTTGCTCGCCAGCGCCGGCCTTCACTTGGACGGCGTCCTGACCGCAGAAGGGCGCACCTTCCACTGGGAAGGCGAGTATTCCGGCGCGATGGGTGAAGCGTCAACCCTGAACACGGAACTCAACGTGTTCGAAGCGTTTGATCCTGAAGTTCCAGCAGCATGGACCGCACCGAGCGTGCTGTTCTGCGCCAACCTCCATCCTGCGCTTCAGAGCAAGGTCTTGGACCAGTGCACACCCACTCGGTTGCGCATGCTGGATTCGATGAACCTCTGGATCGACATTGCGCGCCCCCTCTTGATTGACGTGCTGCGCCGTGTCGACCTCGTGGTGCTCAACGATGGTGAGGTGCGGATGCTCGCCGACGACGCCAACTTGGTTCGTGCTGCACAATGGCTTCACGGTGAACTGCAACCGGACGCCATTCTGGTGGTCAAGCGAGGCGAGCACGGCGTGCTTGCCATCCATTCCAGCGGATTGCTCCACGTCCCATCCGTACCATCGCCCGGACTTGTGGACCCCACTGGATGCGGGGACAGTTTCGCCGGCACATTGGCTGCTCACCTCTCCAAGGGAGAGGGTCCTGTGGGGCGAGAGGAGTTGCGGATTGGGCTTGAGCATGCGGCCGTTGTGGCGAGTTTCACCCTGCAAGGCCTTGGCGTAAGCGGCCTCGTGGCCATGGAGCAAAGCGACCGGGACGAACGGCTGGCGGCGCTTCGTGCGTTGACGCGTTGATCAACCGTCAAGCCGGTCCAGGTCCATGAACGGGCGTCCTGCCGCAGGCTCTGTGTGGACCTCGATCATGTCGCTGAACGATGAAGCAATCTGTCCTTGACGCTCACCGGTCAAGGTCTCTTCGGAAGCCGGAAGCGGAGCAACGGAAATGTCGTCAAGCAAGTCGCGCAGTCGATCATCGGCTCGTTCTCCACCGCTGGAGCCAGCATGAATGCGGGTATGCTCGTCAACGATGGCTTGCGATGAGGCGTCGGTTCGCAGACGTGTGTGCTGCCAGGTGCTCATCGGCGCAACGTCCTCGGCAGCGACGGCCACCCCGTCCTCGTCGCCATACATGGCGGCGTAGTCCTGCTCCTGTGGCGAGGGCGCAGCTGGTCGGAGGGCGGCGTCGAACAGTCCACCGAGGGCTCGGCGCCGCGGGCGAACTCCGCTTGCGGGCCGTGGAATGAGGTGACGAGGCGCGACGGTTCCCGTCTTTGGTTGCAGGTTGACCGGGTGTCCGGCGGGAGCGACGGTTCGCTCACCCTCAGAACGGCGCGAGGTGCCCACAATGCCGCGCACCGGGGCAGCAGGTGGCTCAGGAGCCATCTCGACGGGTGCCGCAGGTGGCATCGGCTCTTGCAACCCCATGACGGGGAACAATGGTTCGGGCTCAGGTGCAGGGGCTGGCCGTGAATCGCCCGTTGGGCCGACGAAGCTTGGCAGGTACGGCTCTGCACCGGGGTCGAAGGCCGGAAGTGGCGGCTCAACCCGAGGGGCAGGCAGAGCACGCTGCTCCTGATGCACGGCTTGCCAGCCTGTTCCGCTCACTGCGAAAGGAGAACTTGCCTCCTCGCGGGCTTGTTGCGCTTCCTCCCGATCAACGGGCGTGCGAGGGTTGAGGGCATCGTATGAAGGACCAGGGAGCGTTTCACGCTGTTCGATCATCATCTGTTGAGCTCGCGCGTGGAGGCCGTCTCGTGGAGGCGTCACCGGCACCGGCACATGGACCGGTGCGAGGTAAGCGTCGGATTGCATTGGCGCCCGCCGGTCCTCGATGGTGATGTTGACCGCAGGAGCGGGAGAAGCAATGCTCGGCGCCAGCGTTGACGGCTCGTCAAAGAAGTCGGCCATGATGGCCTCATCTGGAGCGGCCCGTGGAACGATTTCCCCCTCGAGAAGGCCGGTGATCGGCGTCGGGACCACCAGTGCTTCAGGTGTCGAGCGGGGTTGCATGAGGTCGCTCAGCCCCTCGCGTGCTTCCGCCAGCGGCTGGCCTGCCATGAGCCGCCCCATCAGGTAAGCGAGCATCATCAACTTGCCATCAGCACCGGTGATGACGTGGCATTCACCGTTGTGCAAGTCCACCGTCAGGGTCGGGCGACGCGTGAGCGCCCATGCACCCACGAGGATGCACCCAACGGTCATGACCACGTTTCGCACGGCGACCATTTCGATGGTCCAGCCCGCCATGCCGATGAGGATGAGGCCAAACAGGTGGCTGTACGGCGGCATCAGGTGCGTTTGGTGGTGGTTGAAGGAACTGATGGACGACAGGGGAAGGGTCGTGGTTTTCCCTTCCTTTGCGCGGATGAGGAGGGCGGAAGGATCGACCTCGACGGCCACCCTTCCACGCATCCCGGCCAGATGCAGCCCGTCGAGGACCTCACGGTCCAACTGCATCGGGCCGGCAGACGCCGGCACGATTTCTCCCATCCGCTCGCACTTGGTGGAGAGGAATATGAATGCTCCCTCATCCTTCCTCGTTCGTAATGAGGTTGCGAGGGGCGGCTTCGTTCGCCGAATCACGCCTCAAATTCGAGCCGACCGGAGCCGATGATGCGGGGTTTGGAATCGAGCTGTGCGATGATGGCTTGAGGCGGGGAGTGGGCACGAATGAGCGCTGGGTGGTCCCACTCAACGGTGAGGACGTTCGCTTCGCCACCGGTCACTCGGCCGACAATGAATTGCAAATCGACCGAGAGGTGAATCACGTCTCCCGTTTGCAAGGTTCTGCGCTGAAACGGGGATGGCGTGAGGTGGACGGTCGAGCGAGCATGTGCCACCATGGCGGGGGGTCGGTGGGTGCCTGTGCGTGCGTCGTCAATCGGTGGGTGCACAATCAGGGTTCCACCGGTCAAATGCGCCTCCTGAGCGTTGCGCAGCGCGAGGCCCACGCGATCGCCGGCCGTGGCCGTCGGCACGTCATCGTCCATCACCTGCAGGGATTTCGCCGTGCCTCCACCCTCAGCGGGAAGGAGAAGGAGGTCGTCGTGCTGCTGAACGGTCCCCGCCTGGACGTATCCAATGGCGACGAGTCCAATGCCGCGGACGTTGAAGTGCTGGTCGACAGGGATGACCAGAGGTTGTTGCGAGGCTTCTGCGAGTTCTTCCGCCAAATCGTCCATCAGCGCGTAGAGGCGTTCCCTGAGGTGAGGGCCGTCCTCCTGCTCAAAGGACCACGCCGCAAGACCGGCTTGTTGGAAAAGGCCCTTGACTTGGTCTTCGTCAATCCATCCGCCGTCAGCCGGACGGATCACGGCAAGGCCTCGCATGAGGCCTGCACTGGCGAAGGCCACGAGGGCCTCCCCAAGTGCGGCGTCAACGGCTTGCACCTCGATGAGCCCCACCCGTGCGGCGGAAAGGGCGTTGAGCAGCGGGCGCAGACGCTCAGGATACTTGGCCGGACGAATGATGGAGAGGATTCGGGCGCCTGAGTCGCCCATTTCTTTGTGAACGTAGGTGTGGACGTCACGCTGGTCGCTCGGTTTGGCGATCAACCGCGCAAGGTCATCGGTGCACACCGCCGCGATGTTGAGGACCGGCATGGGGTGGCCTCGGGATGCTCCACATCAAGCCTTGGACGCCGCTTTGTTGCGAAGCATGTTCGCTCGGAGTTCCTCAGCATGCGCCCACTCACGTTCAGCGGCTTCGCCTTCCGGCGTCAGTTGAGGAATCGGGATGGGGCGCATCATGGAGTCGATGGCGACGAAGAAGAAGTATCCCTCACAGATGGGGCGGCGTTCCCAATCCGACTTGCTCATCGATTGAGCGGTGACCTTGACACAGGCGGTGTGGTTGGACGTGAAGACGACCTGGCCGGTCACTTCGAGGAGGTCGCCTTGACGGGCTGGAGCGATAAAGGTCAGGGTATCGATCGAAATGGTCACGAATTCACGATGCGCGAACTTTGCACAAGCGATGCCGCCGGCTTTGTCCATCAAGGAGAGCAACCGTCCGCCGAACAGCGTGTCGTAGGCGTTGGTGTCCTGGGGGAAGACTTCCTCGATGAGGGTCACGGGTTCAACAGAGAACGGTTGCACACCCGTTCCTTGCGACCGTCAGTCATGAAGCCTCGCCATCAGGGAAGGCTCAACACGTGGCTTCTATGGCTTCGTCATCACGGCGGCGTGCCTCGGCCTGAAGTCCGGCGGTGTTCGCGCCCGCGCCTCGACCGCGAAGGAATTGGCTTTGATCACGCTATGGAGAGCGGAACCGAGAGCGATGCAAACGTCGCCGTCGTCCGCACGGTCATCGACGTCTGCCCTCTGTTCGCCAACCGTCAAGCGACCCCGCTACGCGGTCTGAGCCTGTGCCGAGTCGGAGTCGACGTGCGGGTTCGAGCGGTCCGAGTTGTGGTATTCTTCCAAAAACAACACACGGTCATCGTTCAGCCCGTATGATTCAGCAAAAGTTGCCAGCATCGCCTTCTCACGTTCTGTGATGCTTCCATCGCGTAATGCTTCTGAATAGACCTTGAGGTATGCCATGTCTTCTTTGGAAAAACTGGTGGAAAGAAGCCGACTCGATATTCCATCCAAAACACCGAGGATTGGTTTGCGGATAACCACCAATCCAACTCCCATCAGAACACCGCCGGCCAGACCAAAACCGAGTACGTTTTCCATGACCTCACTTCCAAGGATAAACAGGAAAGCGCCGAAACTGGTGAACACGGCGTTTCTGAACGTCGTTCTGAGGTTTTCATCGATACCAAAGACGGTGTCCTTGAGGGAAGCGTGAACGAACATCATTGCTTCAAAAGCAACGCCAGAAACTTGGAAAATCAAAGCGAACGTCCAGACGAAATACTTCAGCCTCGAGATGAACGTTCGGTCTACTCCGTACCTCCAATCGTTGACGTCAATGAAGCCTGCAGGTCCGCCGTTCAACAGCGGAACAAGGATCAAAATGAACGCAAAGAACAAGATGTTCCCAACGACTTTTCCTGCGAATCCGATGTAGAGTGAGTTTGATGTTGTGCTGTCTTTTTCGTTGAGCACGCTGCCGTCTGAATTTCGCTTGATGGATGACCTCAAGAAGAAAAGAGCGAGGATTGAAACCGCAACACTGCTCATGACGATGAGCCAAAGTCCAGCACTTTCTGTGGCAAGGATGGTATCGAAAACGGCGGGGCATGTGTCAATTGAGGTCAGGATGGCTTGCATGTCTTGGCTGATCGTCCCCGTCCAAACGGTGGTGGCGGGAGCTGCTCCTTCTGCTGGACAACTCAACCAGACCTTGTCTGGAATCTGGAACAACGGGTTTCGCCGAAGAAGCATCCAGATGGCCGTGGAGACGATGGGTATCATGTACCAAACATGCTTTTGGAAAGCAGGTCTGTGCATGAATTTGAGTCGTTCGATGCGGTAGTACACAGGAACGGAAAGGTAGAGGAAAAGAGAGGCGATGGTTCCGACGATGAACACATCAATTTTGATCAACCATACCACATTCCAGAGCGACTCATACCGCTCAACCAACGGCAAAACATCAACCGCTTGAAACAGCATTTTCATGCCTTCACAGACCAACAAAACCGCCATGAATCGATTTGCGGGAGCCTTCGGATTTGCCCTGATCACAAGGTATGCAAGGCCAAGCACCCACAAGAAAGCAAAAAGCGACATCCAATTGATGACCATCTGCAGTCCGAAGAAACTGGCTGCATCGAACGACCTGGCGTAATATTCACCGAACGTTGTGGCCATGTGAATACCACGTTGTCAAAGGATATTATGAATCCTCGGAGCATGATTATGTGCACAGCCGCGGTTTCTGATCGGTTGGAGTGTGAAGGTTACTTCGACTCCGTCCCATTGCCTTCCCGAGTCATCGTGGAGTCGACGCGTCGACACAGAGGCTCCCTCGCAGGAGCGCACGGAAGCACCCTCACGGGGATTCTTTTAGGCAGGTTCGCTGTCGCGCAGACGCCGGTGTCGCCATGAACGCAAATGCCCCCCGCCGCTTGCCCGCCCTCTTGATGATGGCCATGCTTCTTCTCGTCCCCGTTGCGTCCTCCATCAACGTCACTACGTTTAGCGGTGGAGATGCCGAGGCGGTGGTCGATGTTCGCGATGCTGCGACGTGGTTGGACCTCGACGATGCATCAGTGACGCTGCCTGCCGGTGAGACCGTGACGTCGGCCTCGATGACCGTAGGTACGGCCATGGCCGAGCACGATGCCTTCGTGAGGATCGACACCGAGACCCTCCCGAAGACGTGGAGCCCCGACGCCAACGGGCAGTTGACCTCCTTCTCGGCCAAGTCCTCCTTCCAGTTCGAGGACGGGTCGGATGCCACGCCAGTTCGCCTGACGTCGAACGGTTTCCTCAGCGATTTTGAGGGCACCACGAAGAACTTCACTGACGGCACGCAGCCGCCCATGAGCCCCATGTCGTGGGGTCACGGCAGCATTTCCTCTTCGCTCGGCATCCTCCCGACCGGCTGCAAGTCCGGTGAGATGTGCTGGGGCACCAACCCCTTCGACGACGATTATCGCGACGACAACAACGGAAACGCGTTCGACAGCAGTTTGTTGTCGCCTGCGATCTTCGTTGACCCTGCGATGGGCGGGACCACCTTCCGATTCTCTTCCTTCCACGCCTTGAACTATCTCGAGTCTGGTACGGGAGGCGTTCAGAAGTACTACCGCGACTGTGCGTACATCGAAATCCGAGAGCGCAACGACGAGTTCTTCCCTCCCGACACCAGCGGTCCTAACGCATTCAGTTACATTCCCGTCGACCAGGCCAACTCTTCCAACATCGGCTTTGGAAACGGGCTGTACACGAAGGGCAACAACCAGGGCCAAATCCAGAGCGGATGCCAAGGGGTTGGTTCGACCCAATCTGCCCTTGGTGGCACGTCCGTGAGCACCAACAACCCCAGCGGGTGGGCAGACATCGCCATCGATTTGACCGACTACGTGGGTCAGTGGGTGCAGCTCCGCTTCGTCATGGAGCACAACAACGTGGGCGGCAACGGCAACACGCCGACGAATTACACCATGCCTGGCTGGTACATCGACAACGTTCGCTTGGGCCAACTCCTGCCTGCGAACGGCTGGATGAAGGTCCGCGGTTTCCTTCCTTCGGTGAACGGTGGAGACCCACAACCCAACGGGTATGGGCTGCTCAACATGGAGCTCGAGACCACCCAGACGGGGACCCTCAACGTGGACGTCTACAACACCCAGACCGGGCTGTTGGTCAACGACCTTGACGGCAACCCGATGTCGGGCTTGACCGGGGACATCATCGAGTTGTGGAACATTGACGCCAACGTCCACAAGTCACTGGACTTCATGTTCAATTTCGACTCAGGCCCGGATCGACTTTCCACGGCCGTGCTTCACGGGTTCAACATTGGAACGCGTATCGGAACAGGATTCAACCAGACCGACTTGGCCAATCCGGAGATCTACGGGGGAGCTTGGAACGCGATGGCCGGCCCCTACGCGTACCAGCCCAAACTGGTGGACACCGGATTCTCACCTTCCATCGAGCGCATCAACTTCGACCATCCCATCGTGGCCATCAAGCCCACCGTCAACCGAGAGTGTTCTGAAGCCCCAGACATCCAGTTGTCCACCACCGAGCAAGACCTTCCTGTGGACATTGTCGTGGACCAGTGGAACCAACTCAGCAGTCCGATGTTCGGTTTCGAGGCCCTGATTAGCTTCAACTTCGACCCCGCGAACAATTTCTTTGATTGCAGGGTCTCAGAAATTTGGTTTGACCTCCGCTTTGGTCACCACGCCAACGACGTTCGCGTGGACCTGGCCAACGACGGTGACATCGACTGGGCCATTGACCAGCCCGCCTTCGGTGCGCTTGGCCGTCAGACCATGTTCTACAACGCGAAAATCGGCGACGTTCACACCGGTGTGGACAGCAAAACCATGACGCTCAACCTTGCCGCGCAGGCGGTCGGCGGCGGCTTCGTGCTGCCCTACGGTGCGACCGTCACGGCCGCGGACATCGTCTTCGATCAGAACACCATTTACTCCACGACCGACGCAGGCGAGGGCTTCGACCTCATGCTCGCCGTCGGTGGCTTGAGCGAAGACCTCGGCGCCATGCCGAACGCGACGCGCATTATGCCTACCATCGGTGGGACGCCAATCGGCTTGGCCGACGCCATCAACAACCTGCTGAATGACCCGCAAGTGCCCTTCGCCTTCGAGGACGATTACGGCAACCAGTGGGTCTCTTTCCGCTTCGAACTTGAGAGCCTCAACGCCTCGACGGGCAGTTCGCTTGTGGTCCGTGATCTCGACATCCTGTACGACTGGGAGCGCACCTTCGACGAGTCCGACGGCTTCGACCGCGAACTGAATCAGGGCGTGGCGCTGGCCCAAGGCACGGGTACGGCGGACATTCCCTTTGCGGTCTACACCAGCAACGGTGGTGCTGTGCGCTTTGCCGATCTCAGCGTCAGCACCGCGTCGGGATACGACAGCACCATGACCGTCACCGGCAGCCCTGTCGGCCTCTACCCCTCGGGCGAGATCTACGAGGTGACGAGCACCCACGCAGTAGACGGCGCCACGGGCACCACGCTCGCTGAGGCCGTGCTGCTCTTCGAATCCTCCACCGGAACCGTCGAAGTGGCTTGGTCCGAAGTGACCGGGTTTGAGAAGCGCGCTGACCCGGGCAACTACCTGACGTTGGAAACCTCCACCGTGGTGGACACCACGAGCCCTGCGGGCAAGGACATCACCTGGCGCTTCCGCGTGAACCCCGCGTGGGAAGACGCGGACACCCTGCGCCTATACGCCTTCAGCGTTGGTGCGAACGGCGTCGATGGCCTCCCTGCTGCGGTCTTGTTTGACCCCAGCGAAGGCAACGCCATCGAGAACGACGCCAGCATCACCAGCTTGCAGGTCCTCAACGCCAACGCCGAGGTCCAAGACCTCGACGCCGCGGTCTCCACCCGCTACATGACCATCGACATGAGCGTCCGCTTGCAAGACCTTGACGTCGCCCCCGATCCCTCGGCCTACAACCTCGTGTTGGAACAGCAGACCGTGGACAACATCGACGGGAACATCACCATCGGATGGACCGAGATTGACAACATCAGCGGCCCCATCGGTGGGGACATTTCGTGGCCCATCGACCTTGGTCAGGGCGCTGCTGGGGACGAAGTCCTCCGCGTTCGCATGGTCGGCTACGAGGGTGGCGACACGCTTTGTCCCGGTGCTGAATTGCGACCGGACGAGGATTGCGCGGTCCCGTTCAACCTCTCCATCGACACCTACGAGCCCAACCTCCTCTCGATGTCGGTCTTCCTTGGCGGGGCCGACCTGCCAGAGAACTGGCGTCGCGTGTACGATGACACCTGGGTGATTCCTTCTGCGACCCAGCAGATGCGCCTCATCGCGCAGGACCTGCCCTCGCCGCCGGAGACCATGACGATGCACCTCTGGGTGGAGTACGAGCACGACACCGACGGTGACGGTGAAGCCGACCCCCAGGAATACACGATGGTGACCCTGAACAGCAACGGTGGCGCTCCAAACGCCTCCTACATCGCCCAATTCAACGACGAAGCCAACCTCGGACGCGATCCCGTGGGCAAGGTGAGCGTGTGGATCGAGGGCTTTGACCTCGCAGGCAACTCCATCGACGGCGGCTCAGCCGGTTTCGAGAACGACTACGTGACCTACGTCTCCATGAGTTCGGCCACGCCGGTGATCAACAACGTCTACATCGAGGACGCCAATGGCCTGCGCTTCATGCGTTCGACCGACCCCGGTTACCAGGGCCTCGAGAACAAGACGGTCTATGCAGGCAACACCTACCACGTGATTGTCGAGGCCCAGGACGGCAACGGCTGGCGTGACCTCGACACCATCCGCGTGAACCTGGACGGAGCCTCTTCGGAAGACATGGTCATCAACTTCCACCCGCGAAACGGCACGGCTTGGACCACCTCGCCCTACCTGACCATCGTCGACGACGACGAGCTCTCTCCGAGCTTGCGCCGCATGGACGGCGGTGCCCTCATTGATCCGTTTGAGAACACCTTCTACCTCGACCTCCCGG
>MDTA01059116.1_pt1 | contig 16350 bp, 16 predicted proteins | sample 811151 | NCBI WGS metagenome assembly MDTA01 (sample SAMN05326648, study PRJNA326480) | marine metagenome | isolation source: seawater | place: Indian Ocean: South | collected 2010 | reverse complement strand
TCTCCCACAGTCTGTACGCAACGGTCAGAAGCGGACCTGGTCCCTCCACCCCGACAAGTCTCTTTCTTAAGACCTGCCGGGAAACCATACAAGCGGGCCTTGCCCGCGAAAGGGAGCAAAGCTCCCGGCAGGATCCCAGAGGCCTCGCTAACGACAGCACCAACAACCTCTCTGGGATCCTGCCGGCAAGCTGCGCTTGCCTTTCGCGGGCGGGGCCCGCTCCCACAAGGCCGGGTCCCACAAGGCCGGGTCCGGTAAGCCATCGCTTGCAGCGTTCCCTCAACCCGCTACCATGACTCAAACCCAAACCCCGAGGTCGCCCATGCGTGCCGCAGTTCTGGCTTTGATCCTGGCATTGGGGGGCTGCGCCTCCACGCCCACCCACATCGACGACGTTTGCGCGGTGTTCGACCAAAAAGGCGGCTGGTTCAACAACTGGTACAAGGCCGCCAAGCGCAGCGAAAAAGAGTTCGGCGTGCCGGTGGCGATTCTGATGGCCACCATCTACAAGGAATCCGGCTTCCAGGCGGACGCCCGCCCGCCGCGCACCAAGCTGCTGGGCTTTATTCCCTGGAAGCGTCCTTCCAGCGCCTACGGCTACCCCCAGGCCCTGGACGGCACCTGGGACTGGTACCGCCGTGAAACCGGTCACGGCGGCGCCGACCGGGACGACTTCGGCGACGCGGTGCACTTCGTCGGGTGGTACCATTATCAGAGCCATGTGCGTAACGGCATCGCGCGCAACGACGCCTACCATCTGTATCTGGCGTACTACGCCGGCCACGGCGGCTACGCCCGGGGCACCTGGAAAAGCCGGCCCTACATGAAACGCTCGGCGCAGCGCGCCCAGGACATGGCCACCCGCTACGCGGTGCAGATGGAACGCTGCGGACGCTGACGCGGCGCTCTCTTTGGAACGAGGTTTGAATTGGACAACGAATCGATCGTCTACGGGTGCATCAAGCACCTGCCGTTCGGTGACCGGCAGCAGCGCCAGGCGAGCTGCTTCCACAACCGCCGCGCCATCCGCACCCTGCCGGAATCCGATCAGTGGCCGTTTCTCAGCCAGGACATGTTCGCGATCTCCGGCGACCAGGCCTCCGGCGGCAGCTACCAGACCCAGGTGATCCACTTCGGCATGTCTTACCGGGCGGTGGAGTACGAGTGGGAGCACTGGATCGCCAAATTCGAACGCCTGCTCAAACAGATGTACTGGGTGGGAGCGGTGGTGCACCTGGAAACCGATTTCGCCGGCTTCCACACCTTCATGTGGGACAGCGCCGACGACTACCACGAGCCCTCCGACGAGCCCCTGCGGGTGCGTTGCGAATGGTCCCGCGAAGGCACCATGGTTTAGAGCAGTTAATAGTTAACAGTTAACAGTGAATAGTTAAAACACCTTTGCAGCGAGGCTTGGCGCGCGGACAATACGCATTGTTTCACTATTCACTGTTAACTATTAACTGCCTTCTATGATTGTTCCCTGGCAAGAGATCCCCCCAGAAACCCTGGACAACCTGATCGAGGAGTTCGTCACCCGTGACGGCACCGATTACGGCGAACAGGAAATCCGCACCGACACCAAGGTGGCCCAGGTGCGCGAGCAGTTGCGGCGCGGCCAGGCCTCGGTGGTGTTCGACGACGTCACCGAGACCATCTCCATCTTCACCCGCGAGCAGCTCGACGAGCTCGACCGCTCGTCATCCTCTTAGGCGAGCACGACCACCAGCAGGTGGAGGGCGCCCGCCAGTAGCGCGACCCAGTTGCTGATGATGCCCAGCTGGCGTGCCCGCACCGGGCCGCCCATCAGGCCCCAGGCGTGGGCCAGCCGACCGCCCACCAGCAGGCAACCGTAGAGGTGCAGCGCCAGGTGGTTGCCGTTGTTGCCTTCCAGCAGCGCCATCAGAATCAAAATCACCGGGGTGTATTCCACCGCGTTGCCGTGGGCGCGGATGGCGCGGTTCAGTTCGCCGCGGCCGCCGTCGCCCAGGGACACGCCGTGGCGCAGCCGCAGGCGCACCACGTTGGCGGCCAGGGCGAGGATGATCAGCGCGGCAAGCGCCGCGTACAGGGCGGTGGTCAGGAACATGGTGGACTCCAGTCAGGTTGTTTTTTGCGTTTGCGGAGAATGAAGCGTTCCGGCGCCAGGGCGGCGACCAGCGCCTGGTCCGCCGGCGGCGCGCGCCGGCTCAGTTGGTCGGCGAGCAGGTCGGCGCACAGCGGCGTGCCGGTGATGCCGCGGCTGCCGTGGGCGATGTTCAAGTATAGGCCGGGCAGGGCGGTGTGCGGGTTGGCCATGGCGTCCGGCAGCGGGCCCACCAGGGGCAGGAAGTCCAGGCTCTGACAGCGCATGGCCACGCGCCGGTCCACCACCTCGATGGATTCGCCGCCCAGTTCTTGCCACTCCCGTGGCAGGTGGTGGCGCAGCTGCGCCAGGTTGGCGGCGTCGTCGCTGTCGCGGGGCGCCGGGTCCAGCTGGTGCAGGTCGAAGGTGGCGCCCACGCAGTGCACGCCGTCCAGGGTCGGGGTCAGGTAGCCGCCGTGGCAGTGCGCCTGTTGCCAGGCGGCGCTGGCGGCGGTGGGGCGGCAGTAGCTGACCTGGCCACGGATGGTTTTCAGCGGCAGCCACGCCAGGCCGGCGAGATCCCGGGCGGCGCCGGCGGTGGCCAGAATCAGGGCGTCCGCCTCCAGGGTGTGGTCGTCGCTCAGGCGCACCCGCACCGGCCGGTCGTCGGTGGCGGGCTGGAACTCGCTGACGGCGGCAAGCCGCGGTTCGATGGCCGGGTGGTCCAGCAGTTGCCGGCACCAGGCCGGCGGTGACAGATAGCCGCCGCCCACCAGCTCCATGCCGTGTTCCCCCAGCGGCTTTAGCAGCGCTTGCGGCCAGGCGCCGCTGTCCCGGGCGGCGCGGATCTTGTCCGCCTGCTTGTCGTCGACGAAGTGCTGGGGCACACCGTTCAGGCGGCCCTGGTCCGGTCCCGGGAAGCGGTGGCGTTGCAGCCAGCGCAGGGCGTGCACATAGCTGAGCTGGTAGAAGCGGTTCTGTTCGGTGAGGTGGGCACTGGGCGTGCTGTAGACCACCCCGGCCCGGTTGCCGGAGGCGCCGGCGGCGATGCCGGCCGGGTCCAGCACGGTGACCCGCCAGCCCCGTTCCGCCAGGGCGCGGGCGGTGGTGGCCCCGGCCAGGCCGGCGCCGGCCACCAGCGCGTGGCCGCGCCGGGCGCGGGCCGGCTGCCAGACCGCGTCACCGAAGTGGCCGGCCAGCATGTGGCGCTTGCCGCCGAAGCCGTCGCGGCGCCGCATGGCGAAGCCCGCCTCGATCAGGCCCCGGCGCACGAAGCCGGCGGCGGTGAAGGTGGCCAGGGTGGCGCCGGGGCGGCTGTGGGCGGCCAGTTCGGCGAACAGGCCGGCCTGCCACATGTCCGGGTTGCGGGCCGGGGCGAAGCCGTCCAGGAACCAGGCGTCCACATCGGCGGGGCACTGGCGCCACAGGGCCTCCGCGTCGCCGAGCATCAGCGTCAGGGTGACGTTGTCCGCCAGTTGCAGCCGGTGGTAGCCGGGGCTGGCGGGCGGGTACTGATCCAGCAGCGCCCGGGCGGGCTCGCCCAGCTCCGGCCAGTGGGCCAGGGCGCGGGCCAGGTCGTCACGCTGCAGCGGGTGCTTTTCCACGGACCACAGTTCGAGGCCGGCGCCGGCCGGCGCCAGCGCCAGAAAGCGCTGGGCGGCCAGCAGCATGTTGAGGCCGGTGCCGAAGCCGGTTTCGCCGATCACGAAGCGGTCGCCGTCGGCGAGGGCGGCGAAGCGCCGGTCCAGTTGGTTGCCGTCGAGGAACACGTAAAGGCTTTCCGCGCGGCCGTCCTGGCGTGAGAAGTAGGGGTCGTCGAAGTCGGTGGCCACCGGGGTGTGGTCCTGCCACTGCAGACGGGCCGGGGTGATCGGCGTGAAATCGGCCTCGGCGGCGCGGGACGGTCCGTTGGACATGGCTGGGCGGGCTCCTCACACTACGCGGCCTGGCGCGCTGCAAACGATTTCTCCGAACGCGGGATCTTACCATGCTAATGAAAATCTGGGCGGTGATGGCACCGGTGCTGGCCTGCGCCGGGGTGGGCTATTTCTGGGGCCGCACCGGGCGCCCGTTCGACACCCGTATGGTGAGCGCGCTGGTCACCAGTGTGGCGACGCCGTGCCTGATTGTGGCGACCCTGGGCCAGTCGGACCTGGACCTGGCGGCGCTGGCCCGCATCACCGGTCTGTTCGCGGCGGTGATGGCACTGACCGGGCTGGGCGCCTGGTTGCTGATACGCGCCGGCGGCCGGCCGGTGCGCGTGTTCCTGCCGGCGCTGACCTTCCCCAACACCGGCAACATGGGCCTGCCGTTGTGTTTGCTGGCGTTCGGCGAACACGGCCTGGCGCTGGCCCTGGCCTGGATGATGCTCACCTCGGTGATCCAGTTTTCCCTGGGATTGGCGGTGGTCAGCGGCGAGGGGCTGTCGTGGCGTTTGCTGCGCCACCCAATCCTGATCTCGGTGGTGGTGGCCGTGGTGATGGTGGTGTTCCAGATCCGCCTGCCGGCCTGGCTGCAGAACAGCGTGGCGCTGATCGGTGACCTGACCATTCCGATGATGTTGATCACCCTGGGCGTGTCGCTGTCGCAATTGCGGGTGCGCGATGCCGGCGGCGGGCTGGTGTTCGCCGCGGCCCGGCTGTTGCTCGGCTTCGGCGCCGCCTGGCTGGTGTGCGAACTGGCCGGCGTGGAGGGTGTGCTGCGCGGGGTGATTCTGATCCAGTCCACCATGCCGGTGGCGGTGTTCAACTATCTGCTGGCGCAGACCTACCGGCAGGGCCCGGAAACGGTGGCGGCGATGGTGGTGTTCTCCACGCTGCTCTCCTTCCTCACGCTGCCGCTGCTGTTGATGGTGGCGCTGCCCTAGCGGGCCGCCTGGTAGGCGCGGAATTCCGCCAGGGCCCGTTTGCTCAGTTGCAGCAGCTCGGTGGTCTTGCGTTCCCGCGAGCCGCTCTCGACGCGCACGAAATGGTCGCCGTCCATGGTCAGCAGCAGCACTTCGTGAAGCGGCCGCCGGCCGGGCTGATTGACCAGGTAGCGGGCGCTGGCGGTGAGGCGGCCTTCCAGGTCGAACAGCCGCTCGCTGGTGAAGCGGATCGACTGGTTGTCGCTGTTGTAGACGCGGTTGATGCGTTGCTGGCGCAGCTGGCCATAGTGGCCGGAGACGATGCGCTCCTGGCCCAGATCCTGCCAGCCCGCCGGCAGGCCGTAGACGGTCACGGTGAGACGGGTGCGAGGGTCGCCGAACAGCCATTGGCGCCAGCCGGAGCGGTCGCTGCTGATTTCGCCGTTGCTCTCCAGGCCGGCGAGCTCGGGCGGCGCGCCGAAACGGTCCAGGGCCAGCGTTTGCCCGGCCAGTTGCCGCGGCAGGCTGCCGCCGTCGCCGCCCTGCAAGGTCCGGATGCTGTTTTCCGGTGCCGGGGTGGCGCAGCCGGCCAGGCTCAATACGGCGCCGGCGAGCAGGGCGAACAGGGTACGGCGAAAGCACATGGTCGGGACTCTTAACCAAGGGGACGAACGAAGGTTCTTTTTTACAGTAACCGCCCCCTGACCGTCACGCGATGGTGGCGTCACTATTGCCAAATTTGTCCTGTAATGCGTCCGGCGCCGTGCTAATTTTTCGGGATGAAGGCCCGGTACGCGAGGACGGGCCGTCGAGCCAAGGAGGCGATGGTGGCACAACGAAAACAATATCCGGCCATCCTGCTGTTAGTGAGCCTGGTCACCGTGCCGTTCCTGGTGGTCGCGGTGCTGTTGTTGCAGTACCGCGTGGGCCTTCACGAAGGCTACCAGCGCATGCTCGACGACGTGCGGATTTTCCGCATCGGCCTGGCGGTGACCGCGCCCCTGGAAGAAACCCGCGACCTGGCCCCGGCCCGGGTGCACCTGGAGGTGCCCGACCTGGAAGCGCGCTTTCTGCGGGCGCGGCGCAACACCGAGGCGCGCCTGGACGACTTCGTGCAGGCGGTGTCCGGCAGCGCCATCCCCAGCCTGCTGGATCAAGTGGTGGCGCTGCGCCGGGAGTGGCGCGAGCTGAGTCCGGCCACCGGGCTGGCCGGGCGGGACGTGTCCGGCCCGTTCGATAACGTGGAGCAGATCAACGGCCGGCTGCACAACGCGCTGGCGGCGGTGCTCTACATGGGTGACATCGCCGTGCCCACCCGCCCCAGCCCCAACGAAGCCCTGTCCCTGCCGTTGAACGGGCTGCGCCAGCTCAGCCACGACCTGGGCATCATTCGCGCCATCGCCGTCTACACCAGCCTCAACGGCGGCTACCTGAGCACCGTGGACCTGCGTCAGCTGGAGCGGGCCCTGGCCCGGCTGGAAGAGTTGATTCCCCAGGTGGAGGGGCAGATCCAGGCGCTCGCCTCGCGCACCGGCGAGGCGCGGCTGCGTCAGCAATGGCGGACCACCCACGCGGAATTGGAAAGCTACCTGCAGTGGTCGCGGCAGACGCTGCTGCTGCCGTCGCGGGTAACCGTGACCTGGCAGGAGGCGCTGGCCGAGGGCGGCGATCGCCAGCAGCGCCTGCGCGATCTCAGCGAGGACATCACCGGCGTCGCGGTGATGCTGGTGGAGCAGGGGCGCGGCAAGAGCCTGCGCGACAGCGGGCTGATCGCGGCCGGCCTGCTGGTGCTGTATCTGCTGGTGCTGGTGCTCAGCCTGGTGTTCTTCCACTTCGCCACCCGCGCCATTCGCGGCCGCGCCGAGGTGCGCGCCAAGAGCCAGTTCCTGGCGCGCATGAGCCACGAAATACGCACGCCGCTGAACGGCGTGCTGGGGCTGGCGGAGCTGCTGCGTGAAACCAACCCGTCGCCGCGTCAGCAGGAATACATCGGGCTGATCGAGAACGCCGGCCGTACCCTGAATACGCTGGTCAACGACGTGCTCGATTACGCCAAGCTGGAAGCCGGCAAGCTGGAGCTGGAGCAGTCACCGTTCGATCCCGCCGCGTTGCTGATCGATTGCGCGCACATGTTCAGCCTGCCGGCCAGCGACAACGGCGACCTGGTGCTGGTGGACGCCGACGCGGATATCCCGGCGCAGCTGCGCGGCGACGCGCCCCGGCTGCGCCAGGTGCTCACCAATTTGCTCTCCAATGCGATCAAGTTCACCCGCCACGGCTGGATCCGGGTGGGCGCCCGCTGCCTTGAGGAGCGCGACGGCCGGGCGATGATCGAGTTCACCGTCAGCGACAGCGGCATCGGCATGACCCGCGAGGAGCAGCGCCGGCTGTTCCAGAACTTCAGCCAGGCGTCCGCCTCGGTGGCGCAGCGCTTCGGCGGCACCGGCCTGGGGCTGTCGATCAGCCAGGAGCTGGTGCGCCTGATGGGCGGTGACATCGAAGTGCGCAGCGCGCCGGAGCAGGGCACCACCTTCCGCTTCGTGATTCCGCTGCCGGTGCTGGAAAAAGCGGTGCCGATGCCGGAATGGACCTCGGTGCCGGCGCTGGTGTGGGACCCGGTGGGCAACCTGGGTGAGCTGCTGCAGCGCGACCCGCGCTTCTCCCGGGTGCGGGTGGTGGACGACCTGGCGGCGGTGCAGCGGGCGCTGAGCGAGGACGACAGCGGCCATCTGCTGGTCAACGGCGTCAGCGACGGCGTGCTGCTGGATCAGGGGCTGCGGCCCGCCCGCGAGCGCCACGCCGGGCTGCGGCCGGTACTGCTGTGCGGCATGCGCGAAAGCGGCGAAGTGGTGATGCGCGACGACATCACCCTGGTGCGCCGCGCGGTGCTCACGGTGACCGAACTGCAGCAGTTGATCAGTGACAGCGGGCCGGGCCAGGTGCCGCTGCTGTCGGAACGGGAACCGGTGGACACCCAGGGCGGCCTGCGCGTGCTGGTGGCCGAGGACAACCCGGTCAACCAGATGGTCACGCGCGGCTACCTGGAGCGCCTCGGCGTGCCCGGCCCGGTGCTCAGCGACGACGGCCGCAAGGCCCTGGAAGCGTTCACCGCCGGCGAGGGCCGCTACCGGCTGGTGCTCATGGACCTGGACATGCCCGACATGGACGGCTTCGAAAGCGCCACCCGCATGCGCCGCCTGGAACAGGAAAAAGGCTGGCCCCCGGCGGTGATCCTGGCGCTCAGCGCCCACGTCCTCCCCGAATACGCCGGCCGCATCCGCGACGCCGGCATGGACGGGCAGTTGATCAAGCCGTTGACGCTTAGCGCCATGCAAGCGGCGCTGCACCAATACCTAACAGTTGATAGTTGACGGTTGATAGTTGATAGCTAAGGGCAAAACAATGCGTTGCGGATGTGCAAGGCGGGATTTGCTGAGGCGCAAAGGTGGCCGATACGCTTTGTTTTAGCTATCAACTGTCCACTATCCACTGTCAACTGGCTCTCAAGCGCCCCATCCTGAGGCGGCGCCAGCCGATCAGGCCGGCGACCTTGACCAGGGAGCTGAGGCCGCCGGCGTCGGCGAGGGGGGCTTTGCCGCGGGCGATGCGGGCGAGCTGCAGGGTGTACCAGGACACTTCCATCATCGCGGCGTTGTCCACGGCGCGGATGCCGGTGCGGATCGGCGCCACGGCGCTGACCGCGTCTTCGCCGGCGAGCAGGCGGTTGCTGAACGCCGGGTCCAGCACCAGCGGCCGGGCCAGGCCGATCACGTCGGTGGCGCCGTCTTCCAGGGCCGCCGCCATGCCTTCGCGGCTGCGGAAGCCGCCGGTCACCATCAGCGGGACCTTTACCCGTGAGCGCACCTGCTCCGCGTAGCTGAGGAAGTAGGCCTCGCGGCGGCGGGTGGATTCGCGCTGTCCCTGACCGGCCATGCGCGGGGCCTCGTAGGTGCCGCCGGAGATTTCGATCAGGTCGATGCCGCGGGCGTCCAGCGCCTCCACCACCGCCAGGGATTCCTCCTCGGTGAAGCCGCCTTTCTGGAAGTCCGCCGAGTTGAGTTTGATCGATACCGGGAAGTCGTCGCCCACCCGGCGGCGGATCTCGTCGTAGACCTCCAGCACGAAGCGGCGCCGGTTTTCGGCGCTGCCGCCGTAGGCGTCCTCGCGGCGGTTGTGGCGCGGCGACAGGAACTGGCTGACCAGATAGCCGTGGGCGCCGTGGATCTGCACGCCGGAAAAACCGGCCTCCTTGGCGAGCGCGGCGGTTTCGCCGAAGCGGCGCACCAGGTCTTCGATTTCCGCCACGGTGAGCGCCCGCGGCACATGGAAGAAGCGCTTCAGATTGGGGTCGGAGAACGGTACCGCCGAGGGCGACACGGTCTCGCGGTTAAGCGCCGCCGGCGCCTGCTTGCCGGGATGGTTGATCTGCATCCACAGGTGGGTGCCGTTCTCGCGGCCGGCCCGCGCCCAGGCCTTGAGCCGGTCCATGTCGCGGCGGTCTTCCAGCACCACGTTGCAGGGCTCGCCCAGGGCGCGCCGGTCGATCATCACGTTGCCGGTCACCGACAGGCCGGTGCCGCCCCGGGCCCAGGCCCGGTAGAGGCGGGTGAGCTTGGCGGTGACCCGGTTGTCGGTGGTGCCGAGGGTCTCGCTCATGGCGGACTTGCCCAGCCGGTTCTTCAGCGTCGCGCCGCAGGGCAGCTCGAGGGGTTGGTCCAGCGTCACGGTCATGGGGTTTCCTTACATCGGGCAATGGGAATGTGCACATAGTGCCTGCTTCCCCGGTGAATGCCGTGTCCATACGGGCCAATCTTCGCTCCCACAACGGCCCTTGTGGCGGGGGGCCGGCGCCGGGATAATCCGCGCCATGCTGGATACCTATCTGAATGAACTGGACGCGGCGCTGCCGTCGCTGCTGGGCGAGGGCGGCGCGCCGGTGGCGGCGTTGACCCGCCACCGTTTGCTGGACAAGCCGCACGGCGATCTGCCGCGCTGGCACGACGCTGTGGCGGCGTTGCCGGCGGGGCCGGCGCCGTGCCGGCTGGACCGGGACCGGGTCACCATCGGTGAGCCGGGGGCGGTGGACCCCGAGGCCCTGGACGCGGCCTTGCGCGGGCTGATGCCGTGGCGCAAGGGGCCGTTTGAATTCTTCGGCACGCACATTGATACCGAGTGGCGCTCCGACTGGAAGTGGCAGCGGGTGGCGCCGCACCTGTCCGATCTGCGCGGGCGGCGGGTGCTGGACGTGGGCTGTGGCAGCGGCTACCACGGCTGGCGCATGGCCGGGGCCGGCGCCGCCCAGGTGCTGGGCATCGACCCGACGGTGCTGTTCCTGATGCAGTATCTGGCGGTGAAGCGCTTTACGCCGGAGACGCCGTTCTGGTTCGCGCCGCTGCGTATGGAGGAGCTGCCCGCCGGGCTGGCGGCGTTCGATACGGTGTTTTCCATGGGCGTGCTTTATCACCGCCGTTCGCCGCTGGACCATCTGCTGGAATTGCGCGACGCCCTGCGTCCCGGCGGCGAGCTGGTGCTGGAGACGCTGGTGGTGGAAGGTGACGAGCGCGCCGTGCTGATGCCGGAGGGGCGTTACGCGGCGATGCGCAATGTGTTCTTTCTGCCGAGCACCGAGCATCTGGCGGTGTGGCTGCGGCGTTGCGGGTTCGACCGGGTGCGCTGCGTGGACGAGTGCGTCACCACGGTGGACGAGCAGCGGGCGACGGACTGGATGCGCTTTCAGTCGTTGCCGGATTTTCTCGACCCGGACGACCCGACGCGCAGCCGGGAAGGCTACCCGGCGCCGCGCCGGGCAGTGATGATCGCCCGCAAGGCGTAGGCCGGCGGTTCCTTAATGGGGGATCAGCGACGCTTCCAGAAGCTGATCGATCAGCAGCATGCGGGTGCGCTCATCGAGCCGCTGCAGCGCCGGGGAGAGGGTGCTCACCAGGGTGGTGTCGTCGTCGCGCAGCTGATCCACCAGGTCCTTGAGTTGTTGCGGCGAGGCGTGCCCGTTGACGGCGTCGTCGCGGCGGCGTTGCGGGCGGCCGTTCACGGGGCTCTCTTCAGCCGCTTCAGCCGCTTCACTTGCCTGGTGGTTGATCGCCGGTGCGTTGTGGCTGTCGTCCAGGGCGCGCCGTGACAGCGCCGGGCCGTCGCCGTGTTCGTTTTCGGCGGCGAGCAGGCAGAGCGTGTCCATAAGCAGTTCGCGCACGTTTTCGCGGGCCTGCTCTTCGGCTTGTTCCGGCGTCGGGTTGGCCACGTGCACGGCCATGGCGGTGTCCAGCTGCACAGTGAATTCGTCCAGGGTGAAGCGGGTTTTCTGAAACCACTGCTCCAGCCGGCGGGCCACGCAGGCGGCGCCGGCGGCGCGGGTGCCCGGCAGGCAGAGCACCAGATAGCCCCGTTGCCAGGCGATCAGCGCGTCTTCCATGCGGGTGCGTTGCTGCACCGCCTGGCCCAGTTGTTTTTGCAGACGTTGCAGGCGGTCGCCGCCCAGTTGTTTGCTCAACGACGCCACATCCTTAAGCTGGATGGCGAGCAGCGAGAGCGGTAATCGGTAACGCTGACAAAGAGACAGCAGTTGCGCCAGCGGAGTGAGACTATGGCTCTGAGCGCGGATCGAGGTAGTCCCGGCAGTCATTCAAATATCCCGTGTCGAGTTTATTATCATGCTCCTGCGTATACACGGGCTGTCCTTAGCACTGTTTTTGCGCCATAAATTGGCTGTCGCAGAAAGATAGTAATTGTTTTGCTGAGCAATACTTCCGATTCGTACCAATGGTTACAGTAATGCCCGGCGCTGTTACAAAAGCGGTATCGGGTTGAACCGAAGGGGAACATCATGACCGCGATTTTGCTGTCCGCCGTATTGAGCGCGGCCATCACCTTGACCGTGGTGGCTATTTGGGGACAGGTCTATTTCTTGCCGCGCCTGCGCCGCACCGTTCGTCAGGACATCGACGAGGAGGCCCGCAAGGCCTCCGACCTGATCGCGGAGAGCGTGGAGGAAGCGGTCAAAAGAGGTATCAACGAGGGCGTGCGCAATCTGCCCACCCGGGAAATGCTGGAGGAAACCAGCCGCAGCCTGGCGCGTTCCAGCACCGAAATTGTCGGCGAACGCATCGGCCGCTTCTTCGGAAAGAAGGACAGAGATTAACGCGGTGATGGGAGCGGATTTTGTGGGAGCGGGCTTGCCCGCGAAAGGGTGGCTTTCAGCCACCCGGCAGGATTCCAGAGACGCTGTTTATGCTGCCATTAGATAACCCTCTGGCATCCTGCCGGGAGCTTCGCTCCCTTTCGCGGGCAGGGCCCGCTCCTACAAGTCCGGTCTAGTTTTTGGGGCGGTGGAGCAGTCGGCCGAGAATGAGGGCGAGCCCCAGGCTGATCATGGCCAGCGACAGATAGTCGTGGGAGAGGGCGGTCCAGGTGGTGTGCCACTGGCCCAGGGCGCGCAGCAGCGACACCAGAATGAGGGTGACGCCGATCACCAGGAAGGCCAGATCGAGGCGGCGGCCGCGGCGCATTTCCCGGCGCAGGCCGCGCACTTCCTCGAGGATGTCTTCCTGCAGCAGTTGCTGGCGGGCCACTTGCGCGGCCAGCTCGCCCAGGTGGTCGGGGATGCCGGCCAGCTTTTCCAGCCAGGCCGGGTCTTCGCGGCGCAGCAGCGAGAGCAGCTCGCGCAGGCGCACGTGGTCGTCCAGCCAGTTGCGCACCAGCGGCCAGAGGCTGAATTCGCTGATGGTGGCCTGCAGGCGTTCCAGGGTGTCGTCCGGGCCGGTGATGCGCAGGCTGTGCTCGGCGTCGCCGCTGTTGGGCGCCAGCAGCCAGTGCAGCATGGCGCCCAGCGCGCCGCGCACGCGCACGTCCACCGGACCTTCGTAGTCGCTGAGCAGCTCCACGCCGTCTTCGTAGATCAGCACATAGAGCACCCACATGGGGCTTTCGCCGCGCAGGCGCACCACGGTGCCGTCCAGCGCCGCCAGTTGCTCGCGGCCGCGTTCGTCGCCGGTGAGCGCCTGGTTGAGCAGCGTTTCCAGGGCGCCGTACATCAGCAGCCCGGTCAGCGACGAGGGGGAGGACATGGGTATACGAAATCCTTCTGTATCAAGGCGTTGGCCCGCTCGGAAGTATGAGGTATTTGCCGTCGGGTTGCCAAAAATTACGTTATTGTGCTTATTTCGCGCAGGCCGGCTGCTTATACTAGGTTCTTTCACAATTACATAACATTGGCTGTTGTGACTCGGGTCGACGCTCGCGGGAACTGTTCGTCATCTCTTTAGACGGCTAGTCTAGCCTTTTCCCTGGGAGGGGAGTCTCTGCCCACATGCTGGATTCGATTTTTTCCCATCCGGATTTCTGGAAATACTTCAGTATCCCATTCATAGCCGGCGTGGTTGGTTGGACCACCAACTGGATGGCCGTGCAGATGACCTTCTATCCATTGGAGTTCCTCGGAATCCGGCCGTTCTTCGGCTGGCAGGGCATCATTCCCTCCAAAGTGGAGAAGATGGCCGCCATCGTGGTGGACAAGACCCTCCAGAAGCTGGGCAGCCTGGACGAGTTTTTCCGGGAGATGGAACCGGAAAAGATCGCCGCCCACCTGACCAAGAGCATCCAGGGCCGCATCGAGGAATACGTCGACGAGGTGATGACCGAGCGCAACGCGGTGCTCTGGGAGAACCTGCCCCTGGCCGTGCGCCGGCGGGTCTACACCCGCGCCCGCCGGGCGATTCCCGCGGTGATGGATAACGTGGTCGACGATATCAGCCACAACCTGGAAAACCTGGTGGACATGAAGCACATGATTGTCGAGCGCATGCGCTCGGACAAGGCGCTCATGGTGCAGCTGTTCCAGGAAGTGGGCGAGCCGGAATTCCGCTTCGTCACCAATTCCGGGTTCTACTTCGGTTTTCTGTTCGGTTTGATCCAGGTACCGATCTTCATCTTCGTGCCCAGCAACTGGGTGCTGCCGCTGTTCGGCTTTATTGTCGGTATCGCCACCAACTGGCTGGCGCTGAACGTGATCTTCCGCCCCCTCAACCCGGTGCGGGTGGGGCCCTTCCGCCTGCAGGGCCTGTTCCTGAAACGGCAGAAGGACGTGGCGGAGTCGTTCGCGCGGCTGACCACCGAAGAGCTGGTGACGCTGCGCAACATCATGCACCAGGTGATCAACGGGCCGCGCGGCGACCGTACCAAGGCGCTGATCAAGCGCCACCTCAAGCCGCTGCTCAACGGTGGCATGGTGCGCACCGCCGCCCAGCTCACCGTGGGCCCGGGCGGTTACGCCGACCTGAAACGGGCGGTGGAAGAGAAGGCCGTGGACCTGGCGGTGGAGCCGTTCGAGGACGACAACTTCAACCGCGAGCGCAGCAGCATTATCGAGCGGCTGATGCGCGACCGCATGCAGGCGCTCAGTTCCGAGGACTTCCAGGATCTGCTGCGGCCGGCCTTCCAGGAGGACGAGTGGATCCTGATTTTGGTGGGCGGCTTCCTGGGCGCCATGGCCGGCCTGGCCCAGCTGATCTTCGTGTTCGGGCTCTGAGCCATGGAGAACGCCACTATCGCCACCGCCGACCTGATCCCGCTGCTGGTGGGCTGCGCGCTGCTGTCGTCGCTGATTACCCTGGCGGTGATCGGCGTGCTGGTGAAGTTCTGGCTGGGGCCGCGCCTGGAGCGCCATATCGACGAGCGCTTCGAGGCCGGCGCCGACCGGCTGACGCAGCGCTTCGTGGCGGTGCTCACCGGCAAATCCCGCGAGGTGATCCGCGACCGCGCCCGCGACCTGGCGCGCTTCGTGGGCGGCCGTCGCGGCCGCGACCCGGACGACGAGATCGACCCCTGACCCGCTGTCCCCACCGTCCCGGTGGCGCACCCCTTGTTCGACAATCAATTGGTTTCGCCTGTCATTTTTGACCTATACTCCCCTGGCGTTGATGGAGTAGAGGATCATGGCCGACCACAACAAACCGTCCGATCAGGACCCGCGAACCGACGGCGATGCCGTCCCCGAGCACCAATCCGGAACCCCCGTGGACGAGCGTGGCCACCCGCTGCGCGCGCTCAGCGGTGCGTCCCGCGATCTGCGCAAGTACACCCACCAGATCTGGCTGGCCGGGCTGGGCGCCTTCGCCCGCGCCGAGGAAGAGGGCAGTGGCTTTTTCGATGCCCTGGTGGAAGCCGGCCGCGAGGTGGAACGCCGCGCCAAGGACAAAGCGCCGCGCGTCGGTGAACTGAAGGAGCGGGTGCGCCACCATACCGGCGAGACCATGGACCGCATGGAAAAGGCCTTTGACGACCGGCTCGGCAAGGCGCTGTCCCGGCTGGGCATTCCCAATAAGCGTGAGGTGGATGCCCTGCGACAGCGCGTCCAGGAGCTCACCGACGCCCTGGACCATATCGACAAGGACGATCAGGACCCGCCGACGGGCCGCTAAGCGGCCCTTGTTCACCGTTTTCCACCAGTTTGTTCACACTGTTATCCACAAGCCTGGATAAAACCGGACAAAGCCGCCCCGGCGCGACCCAAACCGGGGCAGGGCGGCGGCGTCCCCGCGCCCGAAAAACGGGCAGCCCGCTTTGCCTTCCAATGACGCATTTTCACTATTGACAGGTTTACCGTGGACCGAAACTGTGCACAGGCCGGTAACAAGTGGGAAAGAAGGTAACAAATCCTTCCAGAAGTGCTGTCTTCACCTATAAATAACGGCTAAGTCGTTGTTTAATAAGGGTTTTCATATTTTGGTTAAAAAAGCGTCAAATAGCCAGAGGGGCCGGATTGCTGCCGCTTGGCCGACTTGTCCGCGCTTTTTCAACAGGTTTATCCACAGTATTTGTGGACAACCCGGCCTGGGGAAAACTCCGTTTCATAGGTCTACCGGCGGCCGGTTGTGACTGGTTAATTTCACCGCATTCTGGGGGACGGCCCGGCAACACCGCGCTGGCCGGGGTCATCCAGTGTTTATTCACAATCTTGTCCACAGGATTTGTGCATAACTTCCGAGGCCATAAAAAAAACCCGGCCGGAGCCGGGTTTTTTGGAAGCGGCGGAGCGCCTGCTTAGAAGCGGTGCTTGCCGTTGTCGATGTCGGCCTGCATTTCCGGGGTGAGACGCTGGTAGCAGCTCTCGCCGGGCAGCAGCACATAGACCGGGTCGTTGTGCTGGTTGAGGTCGTACTTCTCTTCCTTCAGCTTGTTCTTCTGGTGCTTGAAGGTGCCGGTGGTTTCCACGCCGTGGTCGGTGATGCGCAGGAACACGGGGATCGCGTAGGGCGGCAGCTCGCGCTTGAGGTAGGCGCACAGGGCGGGCCAGTCCACTTCCTCGTGCGGGCGGTCGAGACGCAGCTCAGCCATGCCGGCGCGGCCGTTGGTGCCGGGGATTTCCACGCCGTAGACCACGGATTCGACGATCTGCTCGAAGCCGTCGAGGATCTGCTCCACCTCGGTG
>MDTA01009588.1_pt1 | contig 16350 bp, 10 predicted proteins | sample 811151 | NCBI WGS metagenome assembly MDTA01 (sample SAMN05326648, study PRJNA326480) | marine metagenome | isolation source: seawater | place: Indian Ocean: South | collected 2010 | reverse complement strand
TTCGATGATCAATGCGACCGACATACTGCCAGGCACATCGAGAGGGGCGTCGGGTACTCGGAGTTCCACACCCTCGATCAAAACCCCCTCGCCCCCGCCCAGCAACAGGGGTTCGGTGGCATCGACCAATTCGGCTCGAGCCAGCGCTGAACGAGTCCAATTTCCATCCGAGGAATAACCAGCGATGAGACTCACGCCGGCAGGTATATCGCCAAGCCCAGCAACGCTGTAGGTCCCTTCAGCGAGAATGAGTCGCTGACGTCCCGTATCCCCATCGACCAAGTCGAGTGCTCCTGCCATGGTCAGCACTGGGTCCTCGGGCGTCCCAGTTCCATCATCACTACCGTTCGTTGATACAAAGATGAGACGACTCAGGACGCCGTCAAAACCGTCGCAGTTCGCGTCAACTCCATCCTCGTCGACCGGGTCAAGGGGGTCGGTGACACGGCATTCATACTCGCAGCCGTTGTCCGTCAAGCCATCGAGATCGTGGAAGCCCGTACGACAGGAGCCCATCTGACATTCGCCCTCAACACAGAGGGCTTCCGCACCAAAAAATGCGCAGACGTTATCACAGACTCCGCAATGATTGGGGTCATTGGCGATGTTGTCAGGGTCGCAAGCGCCTGCGTCAACGACCGATCCAGCATCAGCACTGGCAACTCCTGCATCCACTCCAATGCCAGCATCTGCATCAGGAACCGACTCTTTCGGACAAGCCATCAAAACAAAGCTCAGAATCAACAGATGACGACTCACGAAATCCTCCTCAAAGCCAAATCCTCTTCCCCAAGAACGACAGATTTCCCCATCGCTTCAAGCCAGGCCGTGTAATCTTCCCGTGCCCGCTGAAGCCGAAGGGCTTTCCGCTCTGCCTTTTTCCAACGACCTTCGAGGGGCGGGAACAGTCCCCAGTGAATATTGTTCGGCTCGTGGGGTGCGTGGGGTGCTTTGTGAGCCCCTCTCAAATGCCCCCACAACGCACCGAGTGCCGTGGTTTCAGGAGGGCAGGTCCATGGTCTTCCTTCCGCCTCGCAGTGGAGTAACTGAGCCACGAGGTGACCAACGGCTAAACTTTCAACATAACCCTCGCAGCCGGTGATCTGACCCGCAAGATGCACGTGAGGTTGCCCCTTCAGGGCCATGCGTTCATCCAAACATCGAGGTGAGTCCACATAAGTATTGCGATGAACCACACCAAGTCGAAGAAAACGTGCGTCGCTCATACCGGGCAGCGACTGGAAGATTCGTCGCTGATCACCCCACTTGAGCCGCGTCTGAAATCCGACCATGTTGAAACTTGTTCCAGCTTGATTTTCAGCACGCAGTTGAATGACGGCGTAAGGGTCCCGTCCGGTCCGGGGGTCTGGCAAGCCCACCGGCTTCATCGGACCGTACCGTAAGGTCTCAAGGCCCCGTTGGGCCATCACTTCGACGGGAAGACAGCCCTCAAAATACTTCAGATCCTCAAACTCATGGGCTTGCACACGGTCGGCAGCGAGAACGGCTTCAATAAACGCTAGATACTCGGACTTACTCAAGGGAACGTTGAGGTAATCTTGACCATCCCCTTTTCCATACCGGCTCATGGCGTAGATCACGCTTCGATCCAAACTCTCAGCATCGACGATTGGTGCGATGGCATCATAGAAGGCCAAACGCTCACCAACTTCCTGCTGCAAACGGTCCGCTAGACCGTCCGCTGTGAGGGGTCCGGTGGCCAAGATCCATGGATCGGGTCCCGCCCCCCAATCGGTTACAATTTCCGATTTCTGCTCGATCAGCGGTTCCTGAACCAATGCGGATCGAACAGCATCAGCAAACCGTTCTCGGTCAACAGCCAAGGCATCGCCGGCCGGTACTGCATTCCGAACAGCAAGGGCCAACAGCGGCGATTGAAGGCTCGCCAACTCCTCCTTGATGAGTCCGACAGCGTTCAGAGGATTGTTACTGCGCAAACTGTTCGAGCAAACCAATTCGGCTGGATCATCGCTAATTTGCGCCGGTGTCCTTTGAATGGGCTTCTGTTCGAGGAGGCGAACGGATTGTCCCCCTCGAGCCAAAACAAGCGCCGCCTCACAGCCGGCCAAGCCTGCACCTACAATGGTAATGGTCATAAAAAAGCCTCTATTCACCCCGTCTATGTATTCAATCGATACATCCTCGGAGCCAGTCGGACAACGCGCCCCTCAAGCTCAAGTTGCCAAAGGGCAGCCTGAAGTTCGGAGCCCCAAGCTCGAATCAGATCATCGGTCACACGACCTCCGGAGTTGCGTAAACCCAATAGAAGAGGGTGATTTTCCTCATTCGCCCCCTCAAGGATCCGCTGGCATCCCCCGTTGTCCGGTCCATCACCCGGCGACCACCAAGCTTCCACGGGAATACCAAGCTCTTTAGCAAAGCGAACCGTATGCATTGTGCCCCCACGAGGCGCAGCCCAAGCCACGACGATTCGATCACATAAAGCGGCCAACAGTCGGTTGCGAGCCACATATCGAGCTTTCGCATTGTGACGGGAACGGCTGAGACAAAAAACAGCGCCAGAGCAACCGACGATCGTCTCGATCGACAAACGTCCTTGACCCACCCAACCTTCTTCGAGGCCGAATGGAACCACGGCAACCGATCCTTTCGGCAATGCACCATGATGCGCTGCTGAATCGACGCCGACGGCAGCGCCACTGACCACCGTTTCCCCCGCCTGGACGCACGCACGAGCGTACTCAGCAACCCTTCGGCGGATACGAGGCGGGGCTGCTCGAGCGCCCACGATCCCGACTCGGGTTGCGTCGGACAAAGGATGGCCGACAAACCAACACGTGGTGGGTCGTCCATGCGGCAGCACTCGCCAAGCCTCCGGATAGTTCGTGTGATGCGGCTCCAGTGAGATCAAACCGATTTTCTACCTCCCGTTGGGGCTTAACCTGGGGGTCTGACAGTGGATGGTGTCGAAAAGCCAAGCGAGTTCATGAAACGAGTCGGGTTCCCGACGACCTTTGATCACCGGAGTTTCAGCGCTTCTCACTGGCATAAAGGGGCCTTTTTGGGCAGTAGACTGTTGGAAGGGCATTTTTTGCCCCTGAGGATGCCATGCCTGCCAGTCCGAGCCGTGCACGTAGCCCACGAAAAAAGCGTCATACCAATGGGCGGACTACAGGTTTCTCCCTCGCTAGCGGAGACGAACTCCGCAAGCTGCCGGTACCGAAGCGCTACACAACTGAAGATTGTATGGCGGTCTATCGCAACATGCTGATGTCCCGCAGATTGGATGACCGAGAGGTCATGCTCAAGCGTCAAAACCGGATCTATTTCCAGATTTCCGGTGCCGGCCATGAAGGCCTACTGACGGGGATTGGACGGAGTCTCATCAAGGGCCGAGACTGGTCCGTTGGCTACTACAGAGATCGAGCGCTGATGCTTGAGATGGGCTTTGATGCTGTCTGCAACATGAAGGCAGCCCTCGGTACCCCCGACGACCCCAGCAACGGCGGTCGGCAAATGCCCGTTCATTTTGGGCACAAAGCGCTCAAGATTCTCAACCACAGCAGCTGTACCGGAACTCAGTTTTTGATGGCTGTGGGCGCAGCTGAAGGGGGGCGCCACCTTGAGCGCATCAAAGCAGAAGGTCATCAGATTGATGAAGACAGCCATCCCCAAGAAGTCGTCGTTTGTTGCACTGGCGACGGTGCGACGAGCGAAGGGGAATGGTGGGAGGCTCTCAACACGGCCACCAATCTAAAGCTACCCGTTGTCTTTGTGGTGGAAGACAATGGTTACGCAATTTCAGTTCCTCGAGAAGTGGGGACATCCGGTGATTCCATTTCTAAACTCTTCGGTCAGTTTCCCAACCTCTTCACCATAGAGGTCGATGGCTGTGACCCCCTCGCAAGCCAAGAGGCGGCAGAGCAGGCAATCGCTTGGGCTCGAAACGGTAACGGCCCGGCGCTCCTGCACGGTCATGTGGTTCGACTCTACTCGCACTCGATGAGCGACGACGAATCGATGTATCGTCCTTCTGAGGAGTTAGAAACAGCACTCGCTCGCTGCCCAATCGCCAGCTTTGGCGATCGGCTGATCACCGCAGGTCTCTGTACCCAAAGCGACTTGGATCTGGCTTTGGAATCGGTGGATCAGGAGATCGCGGCAGCGTTGAAAGAAGCGGAAAAGAGCCCCGCCCACGACACCAGCACCGTCATGAACAACCTGTTCAGCCCGGACAATGATGGGACGGGCGATGAGTATCTGAGTCTGGCCACCCCGGACCCCGATGCCTCACCGAAAGGCATGGCAGATCTGATCAATTCGGTGATGCACGAAGAGATGGCGAGGGATCCACGAATCGTCGTTTTTGGACAGGATGTTGCTGATGCCAGCCGCCCCGAGGTCTTGGACGACTTGAAGGGCAAAGGAGGCGTGTTCAAACTCACTGCAGGTCTTCAAAAGGCTTATGGATCGGAACGCTGTTACAACTCCCCGTTGGCTGAGGCGAATATCATCGGCCGCGCAGTCGGAATGGCGATGCGGGGGATTCGCCCTGTCGTCGAGATTCAGTTCTTCGACTACATTTGGCCGGCGATGCAACAACTACGTAATGAACTTGCTACACTCCGATGGCGTAGCGACGGCGATTTCAATGCGCCGATCGTCGTGCGGGTACCGTACGGAGGCTATCTCAAAGGTGGCAGCATCTACCATAGCCAAACCGGCGAAACGCTCTTTGCCCATTGTCCTGGGCTGAGAGTCATCATGCCAAGCAACGCCGAAGATGCGACCGGCTTGTTGCGCACAGCGATCCGCTGCGACGATCCAGTTATGTTCTTGGAGCCCAAGCACTTGTATCGTCAAACGTACAACAAGGCCATTCATCCGGGCACTGACTTCACCATCCCGTTTGGGCGAGCAAAGGTGGTTCGAACCGGCGCTCAACTGACCGTCTGCACCTATGGAAACTTGGTTCGTCGCTGTCAGGAAGCCAGCCGACAACTGGAACAAGAGGGTATCGACCTTGAGATTCTGGACATGCGTGGGGTCAGCCCGTGGGACCAAAAAACCCTGACCAGTAGCGTGAAGAAAACCAACCGTTTGGTGGTGGTCTACGAGGACTCAAAGTCCTGGGGAGGTGGCAGCGAAATGGCGGCATGGGCTGCCGAGGAGCTCTTCGACTACCTGGATTGTCCCGTGTACAGACTGGCTTCCAAGGACACGTGGGTGGGCTATCACCCTGACTTGGAAGACGTCACGCTTCCTCAGGTCGATGACGTGATCGCCGTCATTCGTCGAGCACTCGACTACTGAGGGGTCTTTGCATCCGTTTAAATGCGGAGAAAGAGGACTCACTCCCCCTGAGGGACGAAGGCGAGTGCATCAAGAGCGTGCACTTCACAATCTGCATTGGTGACCAAGTCGCCTTGGGCGTTCACCGTAGCAACCCCAGCCTTCGTGGCTTCAGCTGTGCTGTCATCGACGGTCCAGACATCGTACACTGTACCGACCAGTTCAGCACCAACCCCACGAACAGTCACCTGAATTGAGCCTTCCGAGTGCACGTGCGCAGGCTCGAATAGAAAGCTGATAACTCCCGTGGAGTCTTCCGCCCAAGGGTCGATATCAGGTGGGGAAAACTGGTCTGGAGTGACTTCTCGAGCGGCGAGACTTCGATCCTCTTCGGTTGGAAAAATGATACCACTCTCAGGTGCTGTGAGTTCCAGACGTCCATCGGCCAAGACGACACTGCTTCCAGCCCATTCCGTCTTGACCTGCTGCTCGAACATCACCACCGGACGTCGCAAACCCGTGGTCTCCGCCTCGATGACCACTTGATGCCACAAGGCTGACCGATACCGGTCCTCATGATCGAACGTTCGCATCTTACGGGGACCGATCGGGATGTTATTGTAGGTGTAGTTCCCGGTTTCGTCCGTTGTGTAGATGAGACAAGTCGAAGGGCTACAACACAGAATATCGACATTGGCGACGCCCTCACCATCGGCAGTCACAATACGCCCTTCAATCTTTCCCTCGGGAGGCGGAGGACCGGCATCGAAAGGGGTGAAATTCCACGATCCCGCATCGGGTTGTGAAAGGGCTTGTCCGACGTCACGCCGGGGCCCAGCATCTGCGATGGGTGTCTCACCTGGACACCCAAGCATGCAGAATCCCAGCGCTAATATCACCGTCTGAAGTTTTCGATTCACGATCTTTCCTCTCACCGTCGATATCTATTGTTCCCGAGGCTGGCATCCCTCGCAAGGGGGCTGATTAGAGAAGCAAAACCATAAGACCTGCAATCACCAGTGCACCGATCAAATTAAGCACAACACCCGCTTTGGCCATGGAACGAATCGGAACCTGATCCGTACCGAATACAATTGCGTTGGGCGCAGTCGCTACAGGCAGCATAAATGCGCAACTGGCAGAGAGGGTCGCTGGAATCATAAAAAGTCGATGGTCCACGGAAGCCGCCACCGCTGCCGCCGCAAGGATCGGCAGCAAGACCGTTGTCGTCGCGGTATTACTGGTGACCTCAGTCGCAAAAGTTACCGCCAAACAAAGGACGAGCATCATGGCGAAGACCGGCCAGCTTGCAAGTCCTGAAAGACCATGGCCGAGGGCTTCCGAAAGACCACTCGCTTTGAACCCTCGAGCAAGAGCGATCCCGCCACCGAAAAGCAGTAGAAGGCCCCATGGAATGCGGTTCGCCGTCTCCCAATCCAAAAGACGTTCACCCTCCCCATCAGGCAGCGTAAAGAGAAGAACCACAGCGGCGAGAGCGACTGTGCTGTCCCCGATCCCTTTCAAACCCAACAAGGCACTCCAACCGCCCATGGGTTCGCTCCGAGTCACCCAGGCGAGGGCGGTCAAAGCAAAGAGGATCAGCACGCGAGTCTCGGGCCGACGCCAGGCTCCTGGATCCGGTAAGGACAGAGGTTCACCCGATGGAAGCGAGCGAGTGACCCACCACCAGGCTATAGGCAACAGGACGAAGACGACCGGCAAAGCCAAGCCCATCCACTGAGCGAAAGAAATATCGATGCCCGTCGACTCTTTATAGAGCCCCAAGAAAACCACATTCGGGGGCGTCCCGACGGGTGTCCCCATGCCGCCGATACTTGCAGACCAAGCGAGTCCAACCAGTAAAGCAAAGGAAAACCCAGGCTCATCGCGCTCTTGAATGACCGCCAAGGCAACAGGTAACAGCATGAGTGTTGTCGCCGTATTGGAGATCCACATGGACAAAAATGCCGAGGAGAGCATGAACCCCAAAATAACCCGAGGACCGCTGTGCCCCCCCACCAAACGAACGATCCATAGAGCCACCCGTCGGTGAGCTCCACTCTTCTCCATGGCCGTGCTTAAAATGAAGCCGCCGAGGAGCAGGAGGATGAGGTGGTGACCGTAAGCGGCAGCCACCTGCTTATGATCTAAGACGCCTGCTACCGGCAGTAAAATGAACGGCAACAAACTCGTAATCGGGATCGGCAAGGGCTCAAAGATCCACCAAACCGCACACCAAACTGTGATCGCAGCCGTCCATTGAGCCTCAGGTGCCAAACCCGCCGCATGGGTTAGAGCCGCAAAAAGCAAAGCGAGGCCGGGGCCTGCCATCATCGCCAGTCTTTTCATGCCTTCGTGTGCGCTCCCTTCGGTTCATCGGGCAAGAACTTTGATCTGACTAAAGGGCGAGGTTATCCTTGTTCACCATGGCAACATTATTTTCATCATCTCCGGGTCTTCTTCTCATCGCTTTGCTGAGCTTAACGCCATCGACTACGAAGCAATTGGGCAGTGTTGAGCCCACTGATGAATCGCAGCAACTGCCTCCCTCTCCTCCTCCAGAGGGTTTAATCGACTGGGTCAAGGTTGAGAATAACCTAGAGGTCAGTCGCAGTGAAGTGACCGTGAAAGCCTATCGAGCATGCGTCGATGCCGGTGCGTGTGACCCTCCGGACGCCGGTGGTTACTGCAACTGGGGCCGGAGTGACCGAGACAAGCACCCCATCAACTGCGTCGATTGGTTTCAAGCCCGTCAATTTGCCCATTGGCTTGGCGCCCGACTTCCCACCCAAGCGGAGTGGCTCAGCCTCGCCGGACCTGACGCATTCCCGTGGGGGCGCAACATCGCAAGCTGTGATTATGCAGCCATGACGGAGCGTGCGGAGCGCTGCGCAGGCCCCGGAACGTCCCCTGTATGCTCCCATCCGATGGGTCACAGTCAAAAGGGACTGTGCGATTTGGCGGGCAATGTTTGGGAATGGACTGATGAGGGCAGCGAACCGCCACCTACAACCGCTCCTGATGTTCTTCGACAGCAATTGGTCATGGGTGGAGCCTACTACAGCATGGTCGATGAACTGGGTCGGTCGGGCGTCATGAGACGACTTCCGGAAGACCGGGGAACGGGTGGAATTGGGCTTCGCATCCTTCGCGCGACCACCCACAGTCGATAAAATAGCCTAAACCCTTCGGTCCCATTGGCCGTTCTTCGGGGACACACTCGGAGATCAGTTTGTTTCGGTGCACCCGCTTCTGCTTGGGATTTCTTCTCCTCGTTGGCGCCAGCGAGGCAGATGCTCGCCAGTGTAAAAGGCGACAAGCCAACGTCGAGCGGCACGAAGCCAAAGCGCAGTTACATGCTGGCAAGATCCAAGCAGCGGTCACGAAATACAGACGCTGCCTCCGACTCGATGACAGCTGCCTTCCTTGCCGGCACGGCTTGGGCTGGGCGCTCTGGGCACAGGCTGACTGGCAAGGGACTATTCGTGAGTGGGAGCGAGTCCTTGAAGAGCAGCCTGAGCATAAAGTCATCCTCAAGTTCCTACCTCGAGCCAGAGCAAGCCGAGACTGGGAAAACGCGGATATACGCCCTGGCTTAGCCCGCTGGGTGCGTTTACAACTACCAGAATCTCTCGCACCCAGTGACCGCTGTCCGCATCGAATGATCGAAAAGCACCGACAGCCTAAACTGGCGAGTTGGCAGCGAAGATCACCCAAGAATGCCCATGTTCCCGAGGGGCTACCCAGAGGTCAAAGGCGCATTATTGACCGAAAGGAATCGGGTCGCTTGGACGAGACAACAACCCTCGGACCTGATTTGCTCACCCCTCCCTTTCAGGGGTTTGAAGGGCGTTCTGAGGACCTTGCCGCCATCCACAATGTTTTGAAGAAAGCCGAAAAGAGAGAAGGTATTACTCGGCTCTCCTTCTGGGGCGCATCGCACGTCGAAGCCGATCTTTTTACAGGGAGAATTCGGCAGATTCTCCAGACGGAGTACGGTGATGGAGGACACGGCTTTCTGCTCCCAGCGCGCCCCCTGACCTATTACCGCGGTCGAGATGTGGAGTTGTGCAGTACAAGCGCGTGGCGAGGCGATTATGTGAAGGGGCGAGGAAGCGATACCGGCGGACTACTTGGAATGGGTGGTGCCACGGTCACGAGTGGTGATCCGGAGCAATTTGGCTGGCTACAGACCACCCGAAAAGGTCCGTACGGGCGTTTCGTCTCGCGCTTTGATCTGCATTTGTTGCATCAACCAGGTGGTGGTGGGCTGATGGTCCAATTGGATAACCAAGAGCCGATTCGACTGACCACCGCTGGCCAAGCGCTTCAGGCAGCCCTCTACCAATTCGAAGTCCCCGATGGGCATCATCGTTTGCTGGTCCGCCCAGTGGGTGACGCTCCCGTGACCATTTTGGGTGCAAGTATGGAACGGAGTGGACCCGGTGTCATCGTGGATGCCATGGGAATCCGAGGCAGAACTGCCAGTACCTGGCTTCATTTTGAACCAAAGCTTCAAAAGGCACTGCTCAGTCAAAGGATCCCCGACCTTGCCGTTCTCGCTTACGGTACCAACGAGGCGAACCTCCGAAGCCTGACCCACGAGCGCTACCGGGCTCAACTCACAATGACGCTGGCAAAGATGCGCGAGTTAATGCCCAAGACCCCCTGTCTACTCATCGGCCCCAGTGACAGAGCGGTGAAAGACCGACAAGGTCAGTGGCGCACTTGGATCCCAACCTATGAAGTCGCTCAGATTCAGCGTGAAATAGCGCCCGAGTTCGGTTGCGGCTTCTGGGATTTGGCATTGGCGACCGGTGGACCAGACAGTATGGCTCAATGGGTTGTGGCAGACCCCAGGCTCGGAAATAGAGATCGAATTCATTTCACAAGAGCTGGTTACGACGCGCTGGCCGAAGACTTCATAAGAGCCCTGAGGAACGAAATCGTTCCCCTCGATCTCCCGGACCCTCTGCTAAAGGTCGATGATGCCGCTAAAGAAGCCGCCGCCGCTCGCTTCGCTGCAGGGCAACGTTATCAGGAACGTCATCTTCATGCTGCAGCATCGGCACTCTTTGCACGAGCCTGTCAAACGGACCCAGCCCATTTGGATGCGCGCTTTGAATGGGCTCGAAGCCTCACATTGATCGGGCGACATGACGATGCTCTAACCATTCTGGGAAGCCTGCGACGATCCAACTGCACGCGCTGTCGAACATTCCTCACCCGTGTCCAAGTCGATGCTGATTGGAAAACACTCCGATCCTTACCAGAGTTTCAAGCGCTCCGACGACCTTAGCGATTCGCCATTTCGGTCTTCGTCCAACGGTAATGACGGGAACGACTCGGTCCATCCAGCCGCAGCCAATCCTCGTACTGGGCAATCATAGCGTCCGCAAACAAGTTCCCGATGGCACGGTGTCCGCGTTTGGAGACATGAATAAGATCGCTCCACCCCAAGCGCTTCGCCCGCCACTTCGCCATCGAACCACGGCCGCCCATCGCTCGCCACGCGTCCCAGAATGCGCAGCCTTCGGCGGCTGCCACGTCTTTTAAGAGGGTGACAGCAGGAGGCAAGTTGGGTCGTGTGATGATTCGACCTCGATGATGCTTACCTTGATCCAGTGGCGATACGATCAGGCAGGCAGCATCCGGAGCACCGGCTTTGATCCTTTGAATGGTCTGCCGTGCCCGCTCGCGCCATTTCCGGCGACTTTTCGAACTTTTTGGAGTCAGACGACCCACCATATTACCAGCCAGGTTGAAAATAATCAGGTGAGGATCCCGCATACGAACCTGGCGTTCCAAGTGATTTGTGTCCTGCTTTTTGAAGCTACCGAACTCGGCGCCAACTAAAGAAAGGTTATCCAAGACGACACCTGACTGACTCTTTTCCATCACGGCACCGTAGAGAGCCACCTTATCTCGAGCGCCCATACGCAACCGAAAGTGGGTTTTCGGCTGATCAAAATCATAGACTTCCCGCCGGTCAACCCGCCCATTTGCTTTGGTCTCAATTCGATCGAATGGCTGACCATCCACTTCGAGTCGTATACGACCCCCCCGTCGTTGACCCTGGTAGTAGAGTTCCAAACGGTCGATGGTATCCCGCTTGTTCTTGATCTTGCGCGCCGCAAATTCAACACTCGACCGTCCGATGTTACGGGAGACGATCCCTCCTAAACCGAAGCGACCACCAGGCGCGGGAGTTTTCCAAATCGTCGGACTCTTTTGCCAATCACCACGTCGGCGGTAGAGCAAATGATCGCGACGATTTTGCTGTTTGTAGTGACCGACCACCATGAAGCCTGGACCGCCATCACCAAAACGAGACTGGAGTCGGTCTCGCAGGGTTGAGGTCACGCCATCCAGTGAATTCGTCGAGTCCCCGAAGAACGCGATGCGCGCATGGGTGATCGAGTGGTTTTCCTCAATACGCTTTAAACGATCGAAAAAGACGTCGAGAGCATAGTCGTTGAGTGGTTCGATGCGGGTAGCTCGCCCGATCCTTCGCTTTGGGAGCGGTGTCGGTTGAAAGACAGGTTCATCGAGTAAAGTTCGCTCCAGCGACGTTGCCAGAGCCGCCACAGCAATCGTTTTCGCCATTGGGGCAGCTGGCTTCACGGGGGTACCGGAGATTAAACCCACACCCAAACCCGCCAGTAACTCGCCGGGTTGCTCTGGAGCCGTTGTCGGATCCTCGAGAGAGAGGTCGTCACAGGACGTTGACATCGGGCTTAATGCACATTTCCAGTCAACGCTTAACACTTTCCTCAACACGGGAATCGGCTCCCCTTGAACCCAAGGACGTTGTTCGCTGAGGTCGTCAAAAAGATAAGTCATACCGCAGGCAAGCAGAAAACACGCGGCGACCTTCCCAAGGTGGGAAAGGGCCTGCCTGTGCTGCTCATCTTCGGGTGACCGTGTTGGCTCAAGTCCTCGTTCGAGGCAGACGGGCTGCACATCGACCGGTGGACCGGTATCAATCCGAGGAGGCAACTCTCCGATCGGTGCAACCGGTTCAGGAAAAGCGAGGACTTCGTCAAGCGACAGACGGGGTGGCAAGGACTCCACGGGAAGGATGCGAAGTGGTGACTCCGTTGACCGAGAATCATCACGGCGCACCGAGGGCAGCACGTCCCGAGCAATGACCACTCGTCGCTGCTTTAGGAGGGGAGGGCGAACCCGTTGTGGCTTGTTAGAACTCAAAGTAGATAAACCCCTGATCTTTCACCGTGCCCATCAGCGAACAAGCCACACCTATCGCCATCAAGGCAAGGCCCTGAACCCACCACGGGCTTCTGACAAAGGTATCCTTCACGCGCAGACCGAGTCGGTCCGGCGAAAAGTGAATGGCATATCCGACGAGCATAACGATCCATGGGGTGAGTCTATAACGTGGAGTCGTCATTGTCAGATTTGTGATCGAATCAGTAAATCTCCAAGCCAAATCAAGGTCACCGGCTTTGAAGAGAATTCGAGCCAGAACCACGAAATGAAAGGTCAGAAAGAAGCGCCAAAACCATGCCCATGCATTGGGCAAGGGGTCATCGGGATCCGGACCGCCACGACGCTTGAGAAAACGATTTAAACAAACGGCACCGCCATGCAAGGCCCCGTAAACCACATAAGCGTAATCAGCGCCGTGCCATAACCCGATGCCGATCAGCGTAATCAGAATGTTCCGATACACCACCAAGGTGTGCCGATGGGAACCTCCCAGCGGAAAGTAGACATAATGACGCAACCACAGCGACAAGGTAATATGCCAGCGCCGCCAAAAACCAGCGACACTGGTCGCCTTGTAGGGACGCCGGAAGTTCTCCGGCAACTTGATACCGAACAGCATCCCACTACCGATAGCGATGTCGGTATAGCCGCTGAAATCACAGTAAATCTGGAGCGTGTATGCATACAGGGCAATCATCAATTCCAGCGAACTGAAAGCTGCAGGGTCCACGAAAGCACTGTCGACCATTTGAGAGCCGAGAATATCTGCGATGAGGAGCTTTTTGATGAAACCAACGGCGATTCGGTACAAGCCCTCAGACACCTGCTGACGCTGCAACCACTTGGGCTGCTTCAACTGGGGTAAAAGCTCTTGGGCCCGGACAATGGGTCCTGCAACCAACTGAGGGAAGAACGATAAAAAGAGAGCAAAGCGCTTGAAGCTCCGCTCCACCTCCATCCCTTTTGCAACGTCCACCACATAGGCGACAGCCTGAAAGGTAAAGAAGGAGATACCGATGGGTAGGTGACCCCCCTCCGACTCGCCAACGGAAAGTTGCGCTGGACTCCACGACTCCCCCACCAACCCCATGAAAATCGCGATATTCTCCAGAATAAAGCCGCCATATTTATAATAGGACAGGGGTGCGAAAAGCAGAGTGATCAGCACCCACATCCGTAGGGATCGCCCGCGCCCTTCCGATCTTTGAATCCAGTGACCGCCAAAGAAAGCAGTGGCCACGATGAGCACCAGTAGGGGCACCTCAAGTGGGTTCCAAAGGCCATAACAAATGAAACTCAGTCCCAGGAGGGTACTGAGACCATCTCGTCCCCGACTGCGAACCGTCCAATAGATAAGCAGGGCGATCGGAAGAAAGAGCGCATAATCAAAAGTGGAAAATAGCACGCTGGAAACTTCGCCTTTGTCTACTACGGGATCTTGTAAGTTCGAGTCAGGAACTCAGGTTCTCGCTTGGGACGCAAAGGAAAAGTCTGACCGACGACAGCACCTTCGATGCAACGAGAGACCTTCCGACGCTTGTATCGACGGGAACCGAAAGCCAGATTTTTTACAGAGACGGCAACGATCCGGCCGTCACCCATAATCCCCATGCGCAGAGTCACCGAAAGCTTTTTGGCTTTTGCTAGCCGTCTTTTCCCCTTCTTGCTCAACTTTTTTAAACACCTCGACATCGGCTTCACATCAAATGGCATCGGCTGTTTGGCTCTGCGCTTTTCTTCATCTGTGACAAACGCACCCAACACAGAAAACCGAGGGCGGGTCCAATTCTCAAGTTCGTTCTTCTTGAAGTTTTTGCACGCGCCTCCATCACCGGCCTCACCGAGTTTTGCCCCCAAACGACCGGTGGAATAACCCACTTGACCAAGGGTCCTTAGTATCTCCGAGCGTTTGTAACCCTGAACCCGTTGCGAACCGACTTGCAAAACAGGTACTGTGATGGACCCGTCTGAGCCGAGAAGAGACTTCGGGAAAGCAGCCTGAGCCGCCTTGTCTTGATCGAGATCGAGCGCTTTGTACGGAATCTGGTGACGATCGAGTAAACAGCTCACGCCACGACAGGCCGGGCAATAAGCGGTCTTAAAAAGTGTCACCGGAGATCTTTTCGCAACCTCTTTGTTGGTTTCTTTGGATGTCGTCTCCCGGGTCCCTGCAGCTTGCACACCCTTGGAATCCAAAGGGTTAACTCCCTGGCCTGGCTCCGTCGAGTTCGCTTTAGCACGTCTACCCATGGTGGACGGGCGATTAGAATCAGTGCCCTTTAGCGAGTGATCAACATCGGCACTCTCTTGATTTGGAAGGACTGGTAACTCGACATCCAATGGAGGTTCTGCGGTGACCCAATAGAAGGCAGGAACGACAGCCCAAATCAGGATCACAGCAACCGCACTCTTGTTGAACTGAAACCCAGGGGTTTCGGGTCGATGCTCTTCCAACCAAGGCGGATTTGGCAGCGGCTCCTCAAACACGACTTGCGGTGTTGCAGGTGTGCCAAAAATTGCTTGTTCCAGCGCCGCAACAGGATCCAGTGGCGAGATACGTTCAACGCCGGGTACCGGTGGATTTGGCTCATGAAAACTAACCCAAAAGCAATGGTGCCAAACCGGGTCCAACTGGCGCAATTCCTCCAGCCGACTGATGGCCTCGTCTCCTCCATCAACGAGGAGAATATCTTCAGCTTGGACGCCATCGAGGGACTCAAGACGAACAAGACGAAGATCATGCTTCACCGACAAGTTTCGGATTCCATCCAGGGGAAATTGTTCACTGCAGAGGACGGCGAGACGCCGTTGGCCCTTTGCCGAAACCACGGGTGCCTCCGACCACGCGGAGGATTTGGACGAATCCGCAGGCGTCGCTGAACCCGCGGCGACACCAGGCCAGGAAGGCATCGCCTCCTCGACCCCCCGAAGGGGTGGAAACTCTCGATCCTGCAATCCACTTGGCAAGATTTGGATAATTCGCTTGGGCTCATGAAATCCCCGCAACATGTAGTCACCCAACTCTTTCACGGGTCCCAAATCGGCATCCTTGATCGCCGCGGACACCGAAAGACTCATGAGAATTTGACCACCGTGTCCGGCATCGCAAAGTCGAGCCGCTTCATTCACATCACTGCCAAAATAATCCATGTCACCACGGTGATTTTCACGACATTCTGGCCGTCCAGTGTGAACCCCCATCCGAACTCTCAAACCTTGAAACGATTCGTGAGTTGATCCTCCGTAGAGAACGTCCAACGCCTCTTTGGTGTTAATCTCAGTGGGCCAATCCGTTTCATGCAGAGCAAGCTGGACTTCGAGACACCAATTCACCGCATCCACGGGAGTTCGAAAGGCGACCATAAACGCATCGCCTTCCGTTTTGACCTCATACCCTCGAAAGCGTTGAATGCCGGACCGCAAGACTTGGTCGTGCTGAACCAGTGCCCTTTTCATGGCCCGGGGGGCCCTATCCCATAAAATAGTCGATGCCTGCACATCGGTGAAGACCAAGGTCACCTGACCTACGGGTGCCGAATTCATGGGGTTTTCAAATCCATCGGTCTCGACTTCTCCGGCTCTCGAACCGGGCGATTCTTAGGACGTACCAAGAGCCGTCAATTGAGCTTCTGCCTTCATGAGGGCCGCCTCGGCGATCATCAACCGAGCCTCTGCTTGAGCCACCTCAGCTTTGGCTTCGGCAACACCAACCTTGGCTTCGGCAACCGCCACGCGAACAGCAGCCTCGGAACCCGGAGGGATCGAACCCAGGGCGTCAGTCGAAGGAGCAGCATCTAAAGTACTCTGCTGCTCTTCTTCACCCGTGACTGCCTGTCCAGCATCAAC
>MDTA01149462.1_pt1 | contig 16351 bp, 17 predicted proteins | sample 811151 | NCBI WGS metagenome assembly MDTA01 (sample SAMN05326648, study PRJNA326480) | marine metagenome | isolation source: seawater | place: Indian Ocean: South | collected 2010 | reverse complement strand
TGAAATATTTTAATTCTGAATTAGTAGCTGAATATATTATAAATAAAACATTGGGAATAAGTAATAAAAAAAATCTCATATGGCAAAAATAAAAAAAAAAATAGCTTTAATATTTGGCATAACAGGACAGGATGGATCTTATCTAGCAGAAGTGTTAATCCAAAAAAATTATATAGTTCATGGAGTTAAAAGACGGTCTTCAAGCGCTAATACAGAGAGAATAGATCATTTATTTGATAGTGTTAACTTTAGTAAAAAAAATATTTTTATACATTATGGCGATATCTCCGATGGAACTAGTACACTTAACATTATAAACAAGATAAAACCTGATGAGATCTATAATCTAGCAGCTCAAAGTCATGTTAGAGTTTCGTTCGATATTCCTGAATATACTGCTGATATTACAGCATTAGGTGCTTTAAGAATACTTGAATCATTAAGAATTCTTAATTTTAAAAAGACTAAATATTATCAAGCGTCTAGTTCAGAAATGTATGGCCTAGTTAAAAACAAAAAATCTCTAAATGAGCAAACCCCATTCCACCCAAGATCTATTTATGGTGTTTCCAAGGTATTTGCTTATCATGCAGCTGTTCATTATCGCGAGGCTTATGGGCTTTTTGCTAGTAACGGAATATTATTTAATCATGAGTCACCAAGACGGGGTCCAACTTTTGTTACTAAGAAAATAGTACAAGGTTTAGTAAGGATAAAGAATGGTATACAAAATAAACTAACTTTAGGTAATTTATATGCAGTAAGAGACTGGGGACATGCTAAAGATTATGCTTATTCTATGTGGAAGATACTTCAGTATAAAAAACCTGATGATTGGGTGATAGCAACAAATAAAGAAAACACTGTCAAAAATTTCGTAAATATTACTGCAAAAAAAATTGGATTAAATATTTCTTGGAAAGGAAAGGGTTTAAACGAGAGAGCTATTGATAAAGATACAGGTAAAGTTATAGTTAATATTGATAAGAAACATTTTAGACCTAGCGAAGTGGATTACCTAAAAGGAAATTATTCAAAAGCTAGAAAATATTTAAAGTGGAAACCTTCAATTTCAACTAATCAACTTATCGATGATATGATAAATTATGAAACGTCTAAATTTGATTAGACTATGAAGAAATATTTTTATCCACTTATTGAAAATCCTTACAGAAAAAAAGATATTAATAGAGCAGTAAAAACTCTTAGATCATGTAAAATTACCTCTGGTAAAGAAACTATTGAGTTTCAGAAAAAATTCTCAAAAAAGATTAAAAGCAATTACTCTTTACTAGTAAATTCTGGTTCCTCTGCAAACTTATTAGCATTTCAATGTCTGATAAATCCTTATAGAGGAAAAAGGCTTAAACCCGGAGACGAGGTTTTGATACCATCGTTATGTTGGTCTACATCTTTATGGCCAATAATACAGTCGAATTTAAAACCAATCTTCGTGGATGTTGATGTGTCTACATTAAACATTAATATTAAAGATTTAGAGAAAAAAATAAACAAAAGAACCAAGGCTATAATGCTAGTCCATGTGTTGGGGAATTGTACTAATATGGATGATTTATTAAGAATAAAAAATAAACACAAGTTACTTTTGGTTGAGGATACTTGTGAGTCTCTCGGATCAAAATTTAAGAACAAATATCTAGGCACATTTGGAGAATTCTCTTCATTTTCATTTTATTCATCACATCAAATATCCTCTGGTGAAGGTGGCATGATTTGTTGTAAAAAAGCTGAAGATTTTGAGATTCTTAAAGCTTTGAGAGCTCACGGATGGTCCAGAGGTCTTAAAAATGAGAAAAAAATTGCAAAAGAAAATAGATCCTTAGATAAAAGATTTATATTTTACAATTCTGGCTTTAATCTTAGATCAACTGATATTTCTGCAAGTATTGGTTTAAGTCAATTTAATGATTTGGATTTATTTATTAAAAACAGATCTATTAATAGAAAAAAAATTGTTAATAGTATTTATAAAAAAGAAAAATTAAAAAAGTCTATCTTTATTGTGAATGAGAATAAGCACGTTAAAGCTTCGTGGTTTGGTTTACCTATTATTTTGTCAAGCAAAATCAATAAACAAAGATTTATAAATAAATTAGAAAATAATGGAGTAGAAACACGGCCTATAATAAGTGGAAATTTTCTTAAACAACCGTCTGTAAAAAAATACAAATTAAACATTAATATTAGTCTTAAAAATTCTGACTATATTAATAGATATGGTTTTTTTATTGGATTACCAACCGAAAAAATTTCACAAAAAAAAATTGATAAATTGGTAAGCGCTCTTGAAAAAAGTATATAAAAAAAAAATTTTAATTACAGGTGGCACGGGTCTTCTCGGAAAACATTTTTATAATAAATATAAAAAAATTTATATTATTAAAAATTATCCTTATAGAATAGAACATTTTAAAAGATTTGAAAATTGGATCAAAGGTAAAAAATTTGATTTCTTTATACATTTTGCTGCTATTACAAAAAATGAAAGTAAAAAATTTAAAAATTCTTTAAATATAGTTAATGTAAAATCCCCAATTAAAATTCTTAATATATTTAATAAATATAAGATAATAAATCTAAGTTATTTTCTATTTATATCAAGTTCCCATGTATATGGTTTTTCAAAAAAAAAGATTTCGGAAACTAAAAAACGTATTCCAAATAATATTTATGGGAAAACAAAGAAAAAAGTTGAGGATTACATAATTTATAATAGAAAAAAATTTTCATTTAAGATTGGAATTGCTAGAATTTTTAATAGTACGGGTCCTAAACAAAAAAAAGGAAATTTTGTACCAGATATGATTGAAAAAATAAAAAAGAATAAAAAGATAACAAATGTAAATCAGTACCGAGATTTTATTCACATTGATGATATATCTAAATCAATTAATATTCTTATTAAAAAACAGATTGTTGAACCAATTAATATATCAAGTGGGATGAAAATTAATCTTATTGATGCCTGCAAAATTTTGAACCAAAAAAACTCTAATAAAAACTTAAAATTCGATATGTCAAGGGGAAAAGATATTTTTGGAAATAATAAACTTTTAAAAAGTTTAGGTATCAACAAATTTAAATCTATTAAAAAGACGCTTTTATCCTATAAATAATGAAAAGATTTATTTTCTTTAGAAATGATAGGCTCGGTGATTTTTTAATCATAACAGGTATAATTAAAGGCATAAAAAATAAATATAAAGATAGCCACATTACAATAGTTTGTTCTGAAAAAAATTATAAGTTGATTAAAAGTTATGACATTATAAACAAGATATTTGTTTATAATAAAAGTGATTCAATTTATAAAAAGATAAGTATTTTTAAAAAGATAATCTCATTTAAGTATTATGCTTCATTTGCTATTGATGGGAAAACTTTCTCAAATTTATGTAATTTTTTTTTAAGAGCTAAAATTAAACTAGGATTAGTTTATAGATATAAATTATTAGGTGTGTGGTTTACAAAACCTAATTTTTTATATAATTATTTTTCATTCAATAAATTTGAGACCTTTACAAGCAAAAAAGATCTACAAATAATTGAACATCTGCCAACAAAACTAATTAATTTAGGAAATTATTTTAAATTGAATTTAAATCCAAACAATAAATATTATTTTAAAGCGAGCTCAAAAAATAATCTTAATTTTAAAAAATATTACTCAAAGAATATAAAAGGGGAGTATGTTCTAATTCACATTGATGAAAAATGGAATGATCTAAATTTAGAAAAAAATGATTTTTTTTTGAATTTAATAAATCTTAAAAACACGATTAATAAAAAAATTATTATTACTAGTTTTAATAATAAATTTAATTATTTTAAGATTTTAAAAAATAATATTCTTAAATTAAATTCAAAAAAAGATTTGCTACTAATCGAGAATAGTAATTTATTTTTCTTTGAAAGATTAATAAAATATTCTTTTTGTTCTATAAGTTGTCACTCTGGTTTTTTAGTTCAAGTTGCTGGAGCTAACTCATCAAAAATAATAGATATTATTAATAAAAAAGATTTTAATTGGTATAGTTGTTGGAAACCTAAAAATACCAAACATCGATTTGTTTTTAAATCAACTAAAGTTAAAAGTCCTATTAATAAAATATTTAATCATCTTTCGTTAATTTTAAAATCATATTTATAATGCTGAATTATATATTAAATTTACCTAGTTTCTTATTAAGAAAATATAAATCAAAAAAAATTTCTTTTTCTCTAACAAGTATAGATCTTTTAATCTCCTATATATTTAGAAATAAGAGAAAAGGTATCTTTATAGATATTGGATGTAATCATCCAGTTTATAATAATAACACTTATCTTTTGTACAAAAAAGGTTGGAGAGGTATTAATATAGATTTGGATGAAAAATCAATAAATTTGTTTAATACCTTTAGAAAATCTGATTTAAATATTAAACAAGCTATTTCTTCTAAGGCTGAAGAAGTTGATCTATATTTTTATCACAATAAATCCCCAATAAATACCATAAATAAAGATTTAGTAAATTTTCATAAAACTAAACCAAAACAAATAAAAAAGATTAATACGAAAACTTTGAATTCAATAATTATGAAGACACCTTTTGCCAATGAAAAAATTGATTTTATGAATATAGATGTTGAAGGACATGAATTAAACGTACTTAAAGGTTTCGATTTAAAAAAATATTCTCCAACTATAATAGTAATTGAATATTTGGATCTTAACGTAAAAAAATTAGAAATTACTAATTTTAATCTTCAAAATATAATCAATTCTGAAATCTATAAATATATGATTAATAACAACTATACTTTAGTAAATTGGATTCATTCTGATTTAGTGTTTGTTAATAATAACTACAGAGATTAAATTTTAATTTTATTTAATGCGTTATTTTTAAATAAGTTAGCTTCCTTAATATATCTTCTTACCATTTCTGTAGATTTATGACCTGTCATAGTCATAATACTTCTTTCTTCAGCCCCTGAATCAGCTGCGGATGTAGCAAATCCAGATCTCAAACTATGTCCCGAGTAATTTTTGCCATCTATTCCGGCTTTGTTTAAATAGTCTTTTATTAACAAAGCTACAGTCTGATCTGTCAATCTATTTGAGGTTAATTTTGAACCTTTTGAGAATCTTCTAAATAATGATCCTTTTGTTATTTTGGATATATTTAACCATCTTTTTAAAACTGTTACTGGGCAATACAAACTATTATCAAAATAGGGCAGAGCCTTTATCGATCCCTCTCCAAATTGGTCTGTTTTAGATCGTTTAACTGTAATTTTTACCCCTTCGTTAACAAAATCTAAATCTTCATAATCTAATGATACTATTTCATTTCTTCTAAACCCCCCTGAAAAACCAATCAATATTATCGATTTATCTCTTAATTTTTTAATGTCCTCAAAATTTTGTTGATCAATTACATCAAGTATCTTTTTTAACTCATTGATTAATATAGGTTTTTTACCTTTCTGAATCGTCCCTTTTCTACGTTTTATACCCATTAGGTTTTCAACTATAACTGGATGCTTGGTATCAAGATAATGACCTTTCATTTTATGTATTACTCCAATTGACACTAACCTACGCTTAATCGTGCTTAATTTTACATCTTTGGTAGACAAATGAGTTAGATACAAAGATACTATCTTTGGATCTGAGGGCAGGTTTTTAAAACCGTTTTGTACACAAAATAATCCAAAATCTTTAAAATCAGATTTATAAGCTCTTACTGTGTTGTTGGCTTTAGAGCTTTGTAAATTTTTTAATGTTTCTTCTTGCAAAGCTTTAATGTCAGTTACTAAATTTTTCATAATTTCTTAAATATTACTATTGATAACCATTAATTATCGTTAGTAATATATCAGATGAATTATAGTGTCAAGTGTTTAAAATTAGATATGTTTAAGAATCGAAAAAAATTACTTTTAGACCGCGGACCCAGTTGGCCTGACTATGATAAAGCCGAACCGTTCATGGTAAGATATTATTTATTATTTAAAAAAAGACCTAGGTGGTTTCCGTTCAATATCTTCGTTCACAAAATACTAAAAAGCGATTTAGGAGATTTACACGATCATTATTGGTCTTATTTAACTATAGTGCTTAAAGGTGGGTACTGGGAAACAACGAAAAAAGGCCAATTTTGGCGGGGTCCAGGCTATATAGGTCTTAGAAAGGCCTCAGATACACATAGTTTAAAGATTCCTGAAGGAAAGACAGCTTGGACGCTTATATTTGTGGGGCCTAATAAGGGTTCTAAGCAATTTGCAAATTTTAATAAAACTAGCCAAAACGCCCGTAAACTATGATAAAATTCATCATTCCAATCGCGATATTTATAGCGGTCGTTTACGGAATCTCCTATTTCTGGACCAACTCAAGCTCTAAAGGCAAAAAAACCATGGCCTATGGCTTAACAATAGCCCTAATAACAGGTATTTCACTGACTGTTTACCTAATTATTGACTAATGAAGTTAAAAGGCACTAAATTTCAGCTAAAAGTATGGAATTTTTTAAAAAAAATACCTAAAGGAAGTGTTAAAACCTACTCCCAGGTAGCTTCAGCTATTGGGAAACCCCGTGCTATCCGTGCAGTAGCAAATGCAATAGGAAAAAATCCCTATCCTATCAAAATCCCCTGTCACAGAGTTATAAAATCTAATGGTGGCCTAGGAGGCTATTCAGCTAAGGGAGGTATAAAAATGAAGAGAAAATTACTAAAAAAAGAAGGTATAACCCTCTAGAATTGTTATTTGACGGGCGATCTGGCGTATTAGGCTTTTTCTTATAATATATTTTCAAATTCCCCAATTAGTTGCACTCTGCAATCCAAAGTCGCAAAAAATTAGCTATCTATGGCCGTTTAAAGGGTATATTCCATAACTGCAATGCTTCCAAAAATGTTCAATAACAATGCATTTAGATCATCCAGAATCGTTGGAAATATTAGTAAATTTAACAATATTAATGCTAATTTTTATATTTTATTCGTATTTCTGTTTTTTTCATACATGCAAATCTAGGAGTTTTTAATTTTTTTCTTTATTTCACCTTAAATAAGCTATATTTATCAACGTTTATTTGATTTTCTTAAAATATATGTAAGTAATATTTACTTATATATTAATTATTAACATTAAATATTTTGTCTAACTCATTGTATTTATTGAAAATACTTTAAACTATAAAAAACTACAATGGGGATAGTAATTAATGACATAAGCGTTGATGTTACTATGACGCTAGCTACACTATCAACCACCCTTCTCTCTGAGTACATTGATCCAACTAAATAAGTTAAAACAGCACTGGGCATGGCTGATTGAATTAATAAAACACCTGCTGCAAAACCATCTAATTTAAGATAAACTATCAAAGCATAGCCTATGAGTGGTCCGATAATTACTCTAACAGCTCCTAATACAGTTGCATGAGTCCAAGAAACAACTTGAAACCTTGAAAGAGCTATGCCTAAAGACATCAAAACTAAAAAAATAGTCGTGTAAGTAAGAAGAAAAGTTGTATTTTCAAGAAATCCTGGGACCTCCCACTCAAAATATAAAAATATAACAGAGGCAATAATTACATAAATTGGAACATTCTTAATCAAAATATTTAGTGAGAAACTTTTTTTGGCTAATAGAACACCTACAGTAAAGTGTAGCAAGATAATTACTGATGCTATAGCTGATGCTACACCTAAACCAGCAGTCCCATAAGCAAATAAACATATAGGTACACCCATATTTCCAGTATTAGGTAAAATCAAAGGGGGTAATTCGCTTATAATATCTCTTTTTAAAATAAATAAAAAAATTAATCCAAGAAAAGAAAATCCACCAATTATTATCAAAGCGTAAATGAAATATTCAATAAATACAGATAAGGTAACTCCAGTTGTAGTTATGGTATAAAAAATCATAGCAGGAGTTCCAATATTTCCTGCAAAGTTCGTTATAAATTTTGTATCGAAGTTAGGATCTTTTACGCCTAAATAATAGCCAACACCTATTACAAAGAATACTGGAAAGAGTACATCAAATAATTTTATATAGAGCTCCATTAAGCTCTTACATCAGATTTTCTCGGTTTTCTCAACTTTATTTTATCATAATCAATAGCGGCTTCGAACTCCATTAAACGTTTATGTATTGATCTAAGTTCGGTAATTCTTGTCCAGTTATATAAAAAAACTGAAAATGCATCCTTAACTTCACCAAATGCATTTACAACTTGCATCATTATACCTAATGTGAAAGCTGCTGTAAATAATCCTGGAGCCATTATTAGAAAAGGTACAATTACAAATAATTGCCTATACCAAATTGCCCACAAATCAAAATATCCATAGTGTAAAAATAATCTGTGATAATTTATCTTTATGCCAGTAAATAATTGTAAAATTGTTGGTGCTTGAACGTAATTTTTTCTATCATCTTCACCGTAAACTAATTCTTTTCTAAAAGCTGCTTCAACTTTTTGATTGTTGTATTCTAGACCAGGTAATTTTATACCAACAAGCCAACTTATAATTATACCTCCAAGGCTTAGTATTAAAGCTACCCATACTAAAGAACCTGAAACATTATCTAAAAAAGGTACTGTTACGTTAGAAGAAAGAACCCATAAAATTGGAATAAAAGCTATTAAAGTCATGATAGCTTTAACGACTTGTAAACCTATAGACTCAACAATTTTAGCGAAATTCATGCAATCTTCTTGTATTCTTTGAGAAGATCCTTCTACTTTAGCTTCTGTAGCTCTCCAGTATGGCATATAAGAAAAAGTCATTGCCTCACGCCATCTAAAAGCCCACAATCTAGTAAACCAATTAGTAAAAGCAAAGATAGTTACATATGGTAAAGCAATATATAAAAATCTTTCAATTGAGTCCCAAAACTCAGATATCTCACGCTTTTCAGCAGTTTGTAATATGTCGTAAAAGTCTTTGTACCAACTATTAAACAAAACATCTAAATAAGTCTGAGTGACTAACAAAAGGAGAATAAAAGCCCCACCTCCGTAAGACCAATAAAACCATCTTTTATCTTTAAAAAAACTTCTCCACATATTTATTTTTTAAGAAAGTTATCAGCATAAGATTTGATAACAAATTCCTTTTTTTTTGGCTCAATTATTTTATAAGAAATAGAGTTTTTTTTGGCATATTCAATTGCTTGTTCTTTAGATGAAAATTTTAGAATAACTTCACCCAAAGTATCTGTTGAAGATTCCCAGCCCATTAGAGGATTAATTTTACTATCTTTTGTTTCAAACTCTAATATCCAATTTTTTTGTTTTCCCCTACCCGACTGCATTGCAGTTTTTGAAGGAATATATATTTTTGCTTTTTTCATAGTTATACAATTGGTAAATTACAAATTTCTCCTTGGATTAATTCATCATTTTTTTTAATGTTAAATTTTTTTCCTGCTTCCCAAAAATCTTTATTGACCATTGCTATACCAACTATCTTATCAAATTTAGGAGAATAGGCAGCAGATCTTAGATTCCCAATTAAATCGTTTTTTAAACTAAAAATTGGTATTTTATTGTGAATTTCCATTGATTTTGTGTTAATTTTTACTCCCATCAGTTTCCTGTTAATGCCTTTATCTTTTATCTTTTTTAAGCTTTCTTTTCCTAAAAATGTTACGTTTGAGTCTAAATTAACATATTTATCAAACCCACATTCATATGGATTATCACTTAAATCCATATCATTTCCATATGACAATAAACCACCCTCAATTCTTTCAGGATGATTAGGTGTGCCTGGTTTTAAATCAAACTCATCTCCGATCTCAAAAAAATAATCATATAATCTTAATCCTGCTTTAACATTATCTATGTGTATTTCGAAACCACCTTGTTTTGAATATCCTGATCTAGAAACCAAAAACTCGTAATCTTTAAAACTAAAAAAATCATATTTAAAAAATTTTAAATCATTAATTTTTTTTCCAAATATTTTTTTCATTAAATCAAAAGATTTTGGACCTTGAACTGCTAATACATCTATTTCAGCTTCTAAAATATTTACATTCATATTTTTTGATTCTGCAATACCTTTTGCAAATAATAAAACGTCAGAGTCTGCGATGCATACTCTCCATTTTTCATCGTTAAGTTTGTAGATCAATGGATCGTTTATTAGTCCACCATTAGAATCAACTAGTGGGGCATAATAACAACTTCCAATTTTAGCTTTTGATAAATCTCTACAACTCATTAATTGAACTAATTCATAAGCTTCTTTACCTGTGATTTCGATTTCTCTTTGAACGGAAACATCCCATATTTGAACATGAGTTTTCAAGTGTTTGTATTCATCTTCTGGACTTGAAAAAGTTGTTGGTAACAACATATGATTGTAAACAGTGTAGGATTTAACACCTTGTTTTTCGATTCTAGATGTAAAAGAAGATCCTCTTAATCTCACAGATTTTGAAACAAAAAATTTTTTCATAATCTTAAAAATTCAACCATTTTTTCTCTCATTTCAAAAGCATTTTCAAGAACAATCATATGACCACAATTTTTTATAACATGAGTTTTTGAATTATCAATCAAATCAGCAAACTTCATACCTTTTTCAAGTTTAATCATTTTATCTTGATCACCAAAAATTAAATAACAAGGACAACTGATACTTTCTATAGCTTTAAGTCCGTTCTTATAGTTGTTACATGCAATTAAATCTACTGCTAATACTTCTCTAACCTCTCTTGGCGAATTAAGAATTTTTTGTAGAGGGTTTCCTCCAATAAATTGCTTTGAACTACCGTACCCCCATTTCATCATTAAATTTAAAGCTTCTAAATCTCCTTTAAGGGCTAAATCTATTAAACTTTGGTTAACTGGAATTTCATATGAACCAGCAATGAATATTAATTTTTTAACTTTAGCAGAATATTTAAAAACATATTCTAAAGCTATAAGACATCCCTGAGAATGACCTGCTAAAAAAAATTCTGAAACACCAATTTCCTTTGTTAACTTTTCTAACCACTCAACCATTAGTTCTATTGATTTTAAACTCTCACCTTCTGAATTACCATGACCAGGTAAATCTAAGGTTATTACATTGTAATTTTGATCAGATATGTATTGAGATGTTAATGACCAAACAACGTGAGATTGTCCACTACCATGAAGAAGGATAAGTGTTTCTTTTTTTTTATCAAAGTTTTCTCCAGTGTCTAAAGAAAAAACTTTCTTATTATCGATTACAAAATTCAAACTAATCCTTTATAAAATAATTAATCTATTTATCTTCCCAGTGAGGGATTCTTTTATTTATAAAAGCATCGATTCCCTCTTCAGCATCTTTTTTTAACATATTTTCAACCATAACACTTGAAGCATAATCATATGCGTCGCATAACGACATTTCAGATTGCTTGTAAAAAGCCTCTTTGCCTATTTTTAAAGTTAATGCAGATTTCTTTGTAATATTCATGGCTTTTTCAAGAGTATAATTATTAAGCGCTTCATCTTCTACAACTTCGTTAATTAAGCCAATTTCAGCTGCTTTATTTGCTGATATTAACTCACCATTTAAGAGCATATCCATAGCGTGCTTTTTTGAAACATTTCTCGATAAAGCTACCATTGGAGTTGAGCAAAACAAACCAATATTTACTCCTGGTGTAGCAAATTTTGCAGATTTACTAGCATAAGCTAAATCACAACTAGCAACTAACTGACATCCTGCAGCAGTCGCAACACCTCCAACCTCAGCAATAATAGGTTTAGGATTATTTACGATTGATTGCATCATTTTAGAGCATTTATCTAAGATCTTTTTAAAATAATTTTTTCCACCATCGGTGTTTTGACGTTCTTTTGTTAGCTCTTTTAAATCATGACCAGCTGAAAAAGTTTTGCCTTCTGCAGAAATTATGATCACTCTAATTTTCTTTTCGTTTGCAGATTGATCAAGAGCTACTTGAAAACATTTTATCATTTCTTCTGATAAGGTGTTTTGATTTGAAGGATTATTTAATATCAAACGAAATATTCCGTTTGTATCTAAATTAGTCTTTAAAATATTATTATTCTTGAAATTCATATTTCTAATTAACTAATACTTCAACCTCATCTGAAAGAGAATTAGCTATAAAGCAATATCTATGTGCCCTATCTTGCACTTTTTTTAATTCGGAAGAATTAACATTAAAATCTTTACTAAACTCTACTTTAGGACTCAGCTCGATTTTAACAACAGACATTTTGTTTTTTGAATTTTTCCCTAAAGTTGCAATTGCTTTATCTCGATAGCTTGTAACAGGCCAGCTCATTTTTGCTGCTAAAGCAAGAAAAGTCATCATATGACAACTACTTAAAGAAGCAGCTAAAGTTTGCTCTGGATTTATATTTAACTCATTGCCATTCCAATCTGGCGCAGAGTCACCTTTGACTGTTGTATTTGAATTAAAAATAATGTCATGTTGATTTGAATATTTTCCGGTTAAAAAATTACCATTTTCAATTTTCCAAACTAAATTTATTGATATTATAGACATTAAGATTAATTAAATTCCTTAGCTTTTTTTCTAAGCTCGAATTTTTGAATTTTACCTGTGGATGTTTTTGGTAATTCACAAAATTCAACTTTTTTAGGTACTTTAAAACCTGCAAGAGTTTCTTTGCAAAAAGTTATTAACTCTTTTTCGGTAACAGGTTTGTCTTTAACCATTTCTATAAAAGCACATGGAACTTCACCCCATTTTTCATCAGGCTTAGCTACAACTGCAGCTATAGAGACCGAAGGATGTTTGGAGAGAGTATTCTCTATTTCAATTGATGAAATGTTTTCTCCTCCAGAAATAATAATATCTTTTGATCTATCTTGTATTTTTACATATCCATCTGGATGCATTACAGCTAAATCACCAGTATGAAACCATCCTCCTTTCATTGCTTTTTTTGTTGCATCTTGATCTTTGAAATAGCCCTTCATAACTACATTAGCTCTAATCATTATTTCCCCGATAGTTTTCCCATCATTAGGTACTTCTTTCATTGTTTCTGGGTCCATAATTTTTACACCTTCAGTATTTGGGTATCGCACTCCTTGACGAGCTTTAATTTCGTTTTGTTTTTCCTCTTCTAAATTGTTCCAAGATTCATTCCAAGCACATTGAGTAACATGACCATAAGTTTCGGTTAGGCCATAAACATGCATTACTTCAAAACCAAGATTTTTCATCTTTTTAAAAATAATGCTTGGAGGAGGTGCTCCTGCAGTTAGTACATATACTTTGTGATTTAATTTTTTTTTTATATTTTCCGGTGCACCGGTAATCATATTTAAAACTATTGGTGCGCCACCAAAATGAGTTATTTTGTATTTTTCTATTAATTCAAAAATTTTTTTTACATCTATATTTCTTAAACAAATTGTTCGACCGATTAACATCGGAACAGTCCATGGATAACCCCATCCATTACAATGGAACATTGGAACTACTGTTAAAAAATTTAATCTATTAGGCATATTCCATGCAGTAGCACTTCCTGTAGACATTAAATAAGAGCCTCGGTGATGATAAACTACACCTTTAGGATTACCAGTTGTGCCTGAAGTATAACTTAATGATAAAGCTTGCCATTCGTCTTCTGGCATTTTCCATTCATAATTTTCATCACCACTATCTAAAAACTTTTCATACTCTAAATCACCAATTTTTTTTAATTTAGATTGGTCAGCAAATTGATCATTAATGTCTATTACAATTATCTTGTTTTTAATTTTTTCTAAAGCCTTTTTAACTTCTGAGTGAAGTTGTCTATCAACTACAAGGACTTTTGCTTCACTGTGCTCTAAGATATAAAGGATTGTTTTTGCATCCAGTCGAATATTAATTGTATTTAATACTGCTCCAGTCATTGGAACTGAGTAATGTGCCTCAAATATTTCAGGTGTATTGAAGGCTAAGAATGAAACTGTATCACCCTTTTTAATACCTATTTTTGATAAAGCGCTAGCAAATTTTACGCATCTTTTATAAACATCATCCCACGTATATTTTCTGTCTTCATATATTAATGCTTCATAATTTGGGTAAACATCTTTAGCTCTTTTTAAAAAAGTTAAAGGAGTTAATGGAACAAAATTTGCTAAATTTCTATCTAAATTCTTTTCGTAAAAACTCATTTTAATTAAAATTAGCTTTCATAATACTCTCGCTACCAGCAATAGCTGAATAATAGTGACTATCAATTCTAGGGGTGATTTTTTTAAAAAAGTAATTTGCAGTATTAATTTTTTCTTCATAGAAGTTTTTATTTTTAGAAACGTTTTTTAAGCTTGCTTTTGAAACTTTTAACCATGAGTATCCTAGAGCTACGTATCCTAAGATCTTTAAAAAATCATTACACGACGCGCTTACATCATCTTTTTGAATTTTTATCTTATTTTCAAGCCATTTTGCAAAATCTTGTAAAATTTTAATTTTTTTCTCTAGAATATTTCCAAATTCATTAAGTTCATTGTTTCCATTAATGTTTTCTTTAATTTCCTTTTTTATCAAAATAATAAATTTATCTAATATCTTGTTGCTTAAAACTTTTCTAAAAACTAAATCTATAGCCTGAACTGAATTTGTTCCCTCATATATTGGGGTTATTCTATTGTCTCTGTATAACTGTTCTATTCCTTGATCTCGGGTATATCCGTAACCTCCAAAAACTTGAATTGCTTCATTAGTTATTTCCATTCCCATGTCTGAGAAAAAAGATTTAATAACTGGTGTCATCAAAGAAACGATTTCATCTGCTTCTTTCCTTATTTTTTCATTCTCATGATTTAAACTTACATCTACTTGTTGAGACAGCCAAAATGCTAAAGATCTTTGTCCCTCAATAATCGACTTCATGTTCATTAGGCTTCTTCTGATATCAGCATGCTTTATTATTAAATCAGTTTTATTATCTTTATTGTCATTAGACTTACCTTGCTTTCTTTCATTAGCATAAGCGAGAGAGTTTTGATACGCGGTCTCCGCTAATCCTAAGCCCTGAATACCTACAATTATTCTTTCAAGATTCATCATTGTAAACATTGAACTTAAACCTTTATTTTCTTTTCCAACTAAATATCCTTCAGCATTGTCAAAATTTAATACACAAGTTGGAGATCCCTTTATGCCCATCTTTGTTTCAATGGATAAAGTGTTCACCCCATTTCTAGGTCCAATAGACCCATCCTCATTAACTTTGAATTTCGGAACTAGGAATAAGCTAATACCTTTAGTTCCATCAGGACCACCAGGTATTTTCGCTAATACTAAATGTATTATGTTCTCTGTTAAATCATGATCTCCTGAAGTGATAAATATTTTTTGACCTGTTATAGTAAAAGTGCCATTATTGTTTTTTTCTGCTTTAGTTTTTATTAAACCTAAATCCGTTCCACATTGAGACTCTGTCAAACACATAGTGCCACTCCATTTTCCTTCTACTATCTTTGGAAGAAATTTATCTTTTAACGTTTGATTAGCATGATGTAGTATACAATTATAAGCACCAATACTTAATTCGCTATAAAGTTTAAAAGATAAGCTAGCAGACGACAACATTTCTTCAAAAAAAGTGCTAACAGTTTTTGGCATTCCTTGTCCTCCATATTTGGGATCACACGAAAGTGAGGTCCATCCATCTGTAATAAATTTTTTATATGCCTCTTTATAACCAGGAGGCGACCTAACTATACCATTTTCATATACACATGGACTATCGTCTCCTATTTTAGCCAGTGGATGAACAATTTCTTGATTAATTTTTGCAGCTTGAACTAGGATATCTCTTACAAGTTCTGAATTAATTTCCTTAAATTTTTCTATTTCATTATAATTCTTATTATCTTTTAGGTGATCAAAAAGGAACATCATCTCCTCTACTGGTGCATTATATGTAGTCATTTAATTAATTAAAGGTTTTCCAGTTTTTAAAGTATGAGTTATTCTATCTTGTGTCTTTTTAGTTTCAATAAGCTTCATAAAACTATCTAGTTCTAATTTAAACATCTGATCCTCGCTAATCTCTTTATCTAAATTTGTATCGCCGCCACTTAAAACATATGCTAATTCCTTACCTACTACCATACCGTGATCTAGGATTTTTTTATCATTATATAATTCTTCGAGTAATTTGTGCATCTTTTTTCTTACTTTATCACCTGATAACCTAAATATACATTCTTGTGGAAGAGGTAAATTATCCCTATTTTTAAGTAAAGATCTAGCCGCGGGCAATAATTCATTTCTATTAATTATTACATCGTGTTTTTTATCCAAAAATAATAATGGTTTGGCCTCTTGT
>MDTA01204301.1_pt1 | contig 16355 bp, 17 predicted proteins | sample 811151 | NCBI WGS metagenome assembly MDTA01 (sample SAMN05326648, study PRJNA326480) | marine metagenome | isolation source: seawater | place: Indian Ocean: South | collected 2010 | reverse complement strand
GAAAGAGATATATGGGTAGGTACGAATAACATTTGTATTGAGTATGAATCATGGGGTAAACCCTCTGGTATTCGTGCCACTGAATCAGATTATTGGTTTCACAACCTTTGTATTGGAGATGAAGAATATTGTACTTTGGTTTTTAAGACTGATGTACTCAAAAAAATTGTAGATAAATTAGATACTTTTAAGACTGTAAGCGGTGGAGACCATAACGCAAGTAGGATGTTTTTAGTTAATTTACCAAAGTTGTTTTCAACAGACGTAATAAAAGCATTTAAGGAGTTAGATAATGAAAAAGATTGATACATTAGTAGAAGATATTTATGAAAAAATTAGTATCTTATCAGATGGTAAAGACTTAAATCTTACAGAAGAAGATTTATCTTTATTTGGCTCTCAAATGTCAGAAGCTTTAAAACACTGGGCTTCTCCTAATCTACAAAGTAGAAACACAGTTCGTATGTCTAATTTAGGTAGACCACTAAGAAAACTATGGTATGAGTTAAAAGACGATAGTATTCAAGAAGAAATATCTCCTAGCTTACAGATAAAGTTTTTATATGGTCACTTGCTAGAAGTATTGCTTTTATTTTTTGTGCGGTTGTCTGGGCATACTGTTACTGATGAACAAAAAGAAGTAGATGTTTCAGGAATAAAAGGACACATGGATTGTAAAATAGATTGAGAAGTAGTAGATATTAAAACTGCTTCTGGTTATTCGTTTAAGAAATTTAAAGACGGTACGCTGCCTGAAAAAGATAGCTTTGGTTACTTAACTCAGTTAGCAGGTTATGAAGAGAATGAAAAAACTAGCGAGGGAGGTTTCCTCGTTATGAATAAAGAGACTGGTGAAATAACAACATTTATACCTGATGACTTATCAAAGCCTAACATTAAACAAAAAATAGCTACTGTTAAACGAGCTATTAAAAAAGACACACCGCCTGATAAATGTTTTGATTCTGTACCAGAGGGAGCTTCTGGAAATATGAAACTTTCTATGGATTGTTCTTACTGTCCTTATAAATTTAAATGTCATTCTGATGCGAATGACGGTAAGGGTTTACGAGTTTTTAAGTACGCTAAAGGAAATATTTACTTTACTAAAATTGTTAGTGAACCTAAAGTAGAGGAGATATTGTGAATAGAACAACTTATAAAAAAGTAAAAGCTAAAGCTGAGTATTTTGTTTTAGAATGGATAAGAAGCATTTTACCAGAAGAAGAAGCAAAAAAGGTAACGCTAGACAACTATAAAGCTTTAGTGCCCTCAGAAAGCCACGTGTTTGCTAATAATAGGTTTCTTGTTTCTGCTTACACACCCCGTTGGTTTAGACAAAAGATTAAACAAAAAATGAAAAGTAAACCTCTCGATAAAATTAAACTAGAAGACTTAGTATGAGAGGTTATAGAAAGCCTAGAAAAGTAAGACCTGTAGAAAAAGATGTTCCCAAAGGATATGATTCTAAGTGGGAGTATAAACTACACACTTCTGTTTTACAGTCTTGGGCACACCATACTGACAAAGTAAGTTATATCGTAGAACATAATTATGAACCTGACTTTACTAAAACAATTAATGGTGTTGAATATTTATTAGAAGCAAAAGGAAGATTTTGGGATTACAATGAATATAACAAGTATGTTTGGATTAGGAAAAGTTTAAAAGAAAATCAAGAATTAGTTTTTTTGTTTTCTAGTCCTAGTTCTCCTATGCCCCAAGCAAAGAGGAGAAAAGATGGAACTAAAAGAAGCCACGCTGAGTGGGCTGAAAAGAATAATTTTAAATGGTACTCAGAAGAGACATTACCAGAGGAGTTTAAAAATGGCTAATTATAAATTTAAAGAAGATGTAATTCTTAGTATCGTAAGAACTTACATTGACGATACTTACAGTAAGCATTATGCAAACGGTAAATATCAAGCTACCGATATGATACTTGACGCAGGGCATGGTGAAGGTTTTGCTATGGGCAACATAATGAAATACGCTATGCGTTATGGTAAAAAAGAAGGTAAAAACTATAATGACTTATTAAAAATAATACATTATGCAATGATAACATTTTACATAAATCATCAAGACGATTCAGGAGGTAAAAATGTCCGATGATAAAATTGGAGAAAAGCCTTATTTAGGCATTCAAATTAATTATAACAAAGAAAAGAAACTAGATAAATTTAGTCTAGATACTTTAAAAGATAGATACTTCTGGGAGGAAGAAACACATGCACAAGAATCTTTTGCAAGGGCTGCAGTATTTGCAGCAACATATAAAAAACACACTGACTTTGAGTTGGCTCAGAGATTGTATAATTACTGTTCCGATGGTTGGTTCATGTTTAGCACTCCTATACTTAGTAACGGGGGAACTAGTCGTGGGCTACCTATTAGCTGTTTCCTTAATTATGTACCTGACAGCCGTTCTGGTTTATCTGCTCATTATGACGAAAACATTTGGTTGGCTAGTGCAGGTGGAGGTATTGGTGGATATTGGGGAGATATTAGGAGTAACGGTGTATCTACTTCTAGCGGGAGTCGTTCTACTGGTTCAATTCCATTCATACATGTAGTTGATTCTCAAATGTTAGCCTTTAATCAAGGGGTAACTAGAAGAGGTAGCTATGCTGCTTACATGGATATATCTCATCCAGAGATTGAAGAGTTTATCAACATGCGAAAAGAATCTGGTGGGGATATAAATAGAAAGAATTTAAACTTACATAATGGTATTAATCTTACTAATGAGTTTTTAAAAGCCGTAGAAGAAGATGATAACTTTAGATTAATAGACCCTAAAAGTAATGAAGCAGTAAAGACTGTAAATGCTCGTTCTCTTTGGTGGCAGTTAATTAACGCTAGAGCAGAAACTGGAGAGCCTTACTTAATTAACATAGATACTTGTAATGAACATTTACCACAAGGACAAAAAGACTTAGGTTTAAAAATAAGACAAAGTAATTTGTGTTCAGAAATAACCTTAGCTACTGACGAAGAAAGAACAGCAGTGTGCTGTCTATCTAGTGTTAATTTAGAACATTATGATACTTGGAAAAATAATAAAGATTTTATAAAAGACCTTATAACTATGTTGGATAATGTTATACAGCATTTTATTGATAATGCTATTGACACATCGCAGCTGGGAGAGTATAATGCTAACTTTAAGCGTTTTAAAAATTATGTTAAAGAAGGCAAAGAGGGCTATGCTAAAGCCGCTTATTCGGCTTACAGAGAGCGTTCACTGGGAATGGGTGCGATGGGTTTTCATGCCTATTTACAATCAAATCAAATTCCGTTGGAAGGCATCCAAGCTACGGGATTTAACTATCAAACATTCAAAGACATTAAAAATAAAGCTACAAAAGCTAGTCAGGAACTCGCTGATATTCGTGGTGAAGCACCTGATGTATCTGGTTCTGGTATGCGTAATGCTCATCTCCTTGCCATTGCTCCTAACGCTAGTATTAGTATTATATGTTCTGGTACGTCTCCCTCAATAGAGCCTTATAGAGCAAACGTCTTTACCCACAAAACTTTATCCGGTAGTTATCAAGTAAAAAACAAATACTTAGAAAAACTATTACGTAGTAAAGGTTTAAAAGGAGACGAACTAGAAAAATTATGGAAAGATATAGCAGGTAATGAAGGTTCTGTTCAACACCTAGATATTCTTACCGATGCAGAAAAAGAAATTTTTAAAACTGCAAACGAAATAAATCAGATTTGGCTAATAGAACATGCTTATAAAAGGCAAGAGTTTATCTGTCAAGCCCAATCAGTAAATTTATTTTTTAATTTACCAAGTGCTACTGAATCTCAAGAAGTGCATGATGAATACATGCAATACGTGAGTGATGTGCATTGGTACGGTATGCACAAACTAAAATCTTTATACTATTTTAGAACTAATGCAGCCAGAAATGTAGAAAATGTTAACACTAAAATTCCACGTGTTCGTTTAGATGATGTGGAATGTATCGCTTGTGAGGGATAAATGAGCTTATTAAAAACTAGAGAATACTATAAACCTTTTGATTACCCTTGGATGTATGATTATTACAAACTCCAAAATCAAATGCACTGGATGCCAGAGTCTGTACCATTACACACAGATGTTAAAGACTGGCAAGATATCACAGATAAAGAAAAGAACCTACTAACTCAGATATTTAGATTGTTCACGCAGTCAGATGTTGATGTTGCTTCAGGGTACATAGATAGATATATGAAAATATTTAGAAAACCAGAAGCTAGAATGATGATGGGTTCTTTCGCAAACATGGAAGCAATACATCAAGATGCTTACAGTCTTTTATTAGATACTGTGGGTATGCCTGAAATAGAATACAAGGCATTCGCTGAGTACGAAGAAATGTCTGATAAGCACGAATACATAAGTGATTTAAAGACTGTTCGTTCTGACAAGCAGAGTATTGCTAAAACTTTAGCAGTGTACTCAGCCTTTACCGAAGGACTACAATTATTTAGTAGTTTTGCAATCTTATTAAACTTTCCTAGATTTGGAAAGATGAAAGGTATGGGGCAGATAGTTACTTATTCTATTAGAGATGAGTCAATGCACGTTGAAGCTATGACTAGATTATTTAGAGAGTTTATTCAAGAAAACTTAGATATATGGACTGATAAGTTTAAAAAAGAACTTTATGATATCTGTAGACACATGGTAAAACTTGAAGATAAGTTTTTAGATTTAGTGTTTGACATGGGAGATATAGAAGGTCTAACTAAAAAAGATATGTATGCTTACAATAGATACATAGCTGATAGAAGACTTTTACAACTAGGACTCAAAACAAACTTTGACCAAAGAGAAAATCCTTTACCTTGGCTAGATGAAGTTACTGGTGTTGAACATCAGAACTTTTTTGAAGGTCGTGCTACTTCTTATATGAAAGCAGGACTTAGAGGAAGACAAGACCAAGTAAAATTTATAGGTATTACCAATGAAGAGGAACAACAAAAGTAAAGAAGGCAATCTTATTAGCTGGAAGCTAGTAATAGATAAAGATAACAGGTTAATAACTGAGTTGTCTTTTGTCGAAGACAAAGATATTGATAAAATATTTGAGTTTCCTGAAAAAGAAAAGATAAAAAAGCTAGTTTATACTGTTAAAAAAAGGGTTAAACCTTTACATGAAGATTTGCAACAAAAATTAAGTTAAAAAAATCCCTTAAACAAAATAAGTTTTTTGTTTTTTAAAATATTTAAATTATTATTTTTTTATATTGCTGTAAATGAAGCATACATTACTGTTATTGTTATCCAAAATAGGACACACAGGACACAGAAATCCTGACCATTACCATTTTTCACTCGCTTTTTTTACCTCCGTAAGCATTATTATTTAGAGTCTGTTTTTTTCAGTTTGTCATAACTTCTCATTCCTGCAATTCCTAACATTCCTGTTAGAAGGGGCATCATCACACCTGCATCAGCTTGTGGTATATCAATACCAAAACCTTTTGCGATTGGTGATATTAAAAAGTTAATAGCTAATCCGGCAACACAAACATAACCTGTTAGTGGTCGCCATGAAGACTGAAACCAATTACCTTTAGCTTCAAGTTTATTTATTTCCACTTGAGCTAAATTAGCTTGATGAAACAATGTTTTTAATTCGTGGTCAAGTTGTGCTTGTAAATCTTTATCTTTTACAAACTTACCAACTATATCACTTACTGGTTTAATTAATTTATCAAACATCTTTTTCCTCCAATATTTTTCTAAGTTTTTCAGCTTTCTCAGCAGCTGAGTCAGCGTGTAAATCTTGGTCTACTACTTTTTCTAGTTTTATAGAATCTATTTTTTGATTAGGAATATATCTCCAAGTATAACCATCATCAGAATATACCCCGAATACAGTTTGAGTAAATCCTATTTTAATAATCATTGCTACTTGTCCATCGAGAATGACTTTATCTCCTTCTTTAAAGGAGTTGCTAAATCTAAAGGTTGCACCTTTTATGAAAGACATAGACCAGTCCTTCAAGGCTAGTCCAGTAAGCAAAGTTATTAAAAAGCCGATAGCTTCGGCATAATATTGTTCTAAGTCCATGTTATTTTTCAGGTTCAAAATCAATAGTTTTTTGTAAAGCTTTGTTTACAGTTTCTATAACCCATTCAGAAACATCTGTTTCTGTTTTCTTTACTTTTTTTTCTATCGATTTAGTGAAGTGCATATCTAATAAAGCTTCATAGATATCTCTAAATTCTTCTCTTTTCAACCAAGGTACATTATCCTTAGTTCTAGCTCTACAATCTATTCTGTAAGCTTCGTCTAGGTCTTTTTCTCTATATAATACTAACATTAGTAACTCCAAATACGAGGAGTAGCTCTAGAGTTATCCATATCTAAATGAATAAATCTTGAAGCACGGTCTCCTTTTTGAGAAACCCCTACTCTATTAATACCTTCTTCAATAGCTATTTTAACAAGCGTCATGGCTTGTTCTCCATTGACTAGTATGTCCATAGCCTTGCCAGAAGAATGAGCTCCGGGAGAGCTTTTTTTAGCTTCTATAGGATGTTCTGGAGAACGATAAGCACTGCTTACTTTAAATGGAAAACCGCAGCGTTCTCTAATTCTTTCTATGGTCTGCATGAATGCCCAGTCCATATCACACTGACCAGTATGCTTACACTTTAGTTCGTCTTCGTTAAAATATTTATATTTCATTTTTTCTTTCTTCAATAACAGAAGCAATAGTTTCTGAACCCGCAGTAACGCTGTAAGGTTCTCCAGTAAGAGGATTAATTCTATTTTCAGGTTCTTCTTGAGCAAAAGGCACGTCTACTTCGCCACCTTCAAACTTTACTAATCTTTGTTCTCTTTCTTTTATCTCATTTCTGAAAGCTTGAGTTTTTTTATTTGCTCTTTCTAAAATTTTATAAACTTCATTAATTTGTGTTTCAGCGTCTTCTTGACTTATCTTTCCTTCTCTATATTGTTTTGCTATTCTGTAATAACGTCTTCTGACATTACCATAAAGTTTTTCAAACTCTCTACCTTTAGAACCTACTAGTTTAGAAAAAGTAACTGGCTGTAGTTTAAAACCGAAAACACTTAAAATAGATTCTAAAGGTGTGTAGTTTTCACCATAAAGATTTTCTTTTTCATTATCGCCTTCTAATTGACGTAGAGCTGTAATTACTTTTTTAGAACCAAAAGATTGACTAAAAGGGTCATATTTTACTACTGGACTTTCTGGACCAAACAAAGGGGCAGTAAAAGCAGCAGTTGGTATATTAGGAGTTAGCCTACTAAGAATATGTTGAAACTTAACTTTTTCATCGTTGCCTAAACCTAAGCCGTCTATCTTTTGTAAAGTAAAAGGGTCTACTCCTGTTAGTAAAGGTAAGAAAACTTCACCTAAAGCTCCAAAACTAGGAGTAAATGTTTCAGGTATTTTTAAACTTAAATCTTTTTCTGTAGTTCCAAATGTAGGAATAGGTATACCGATACCTCTATCTCCTACTGTAAACACATCACCACCCGGAATAAATCTTCGCACATCAATGTAAAGCGGAGTGTTTTTATCTCTACCAGATTTAAAAGGAGTCTTAATCAAAGTTTCTGGTAAGAAAGGCATACCAAACATTTTGTTTCTAAGATTCTCACGCATTAAAGCTCTTTCTGATATTTCATCTCCTACTTCTTCTTTAAATCTACCAAAGTCAGGGTCATCAGAAAAATATTCTGCAAAAGGATATTTACCCTTACCTACTTCATTTAATGAATATCCTATAGCTGCCCACTTAGCAAACTTCCAAGGTCTTCTAACAGCTGCTTCGGCTAGTAAAGGCATTACTCTGTAAGTGTACGAAAGAAACGGAGTAGGAAACCTTCTTAAAAGATTAATAAATGGTGCGTTAATATCATAATCAATAAACCATTTTTTAGCATCTGCAGCAGCTTCTTGTACGTTCATTCCTTTAGAAAGTCTATCCATAAATAGACCCATTCTAAAAGCTTGGTCTTCTAACTGATAAATGTCTTCTAACTTTTTAAAACTTAAATCGTAACCCTTTTGTAATTTTTTTTGTAATCCTTCAAAAACTTGATTAGAATATTTTTGAGCATTTAAAATTTCAGGACTTAACTCATCAGCTAAGTTTTTTAACGCTTCTTCTAGAGTATCTCTAGTTTCATCGGTTAATTCTCTACTAACTAAGTCACTATCAAAAACACCATTAGCTTTAGCAAGGTTGTATAGCGTAGCGGATTTATCTCCTTCTATTCCTTTAGAAAGTTCTTTAAATCCTCTAGACATGAATCTATAATTAGCCCCTGCTAAATCATATAGGATTATGTTAGAAACAGTATTGTTTACGTGTACTACAGGATTCCAAGCTGTTTTAGATTTTTTCCATAGTCTATTAACTTTTAAATAATTTTCTAAAATAGGACCACCGCCTTCTTTTAGCTTTTGTATTTTAGTTAAATCGTTATAAACTTCTTGCGGAACATACTTACCTGCTAGTTGTCCGTATTTTTTTATAGGCAGCTTTGTAATATTATCAACAGGAATTTGCACCCAGTTTTCAGCTCTAATTTGTCCTTCGTCTAAAAACTTATTAAACTCATCTACATCTAAAGAAAACTCTTTATTTTTTGCTATGTTACTGTACAGCTTGTAAACAGCTAAATCATTAGTCATTAAACGACCAGTCTCAGCCATAGCAAAAGCAGCGTCTTCTATTTCACCTAACTCTTCTCTTTCTTGTTTTGTATAGTCTCTTTTTAATGCTACTCTTTTTTTATCTCTTAAAATTAATTCTGCACCGTCATCAGAAATAACTTCCCAGTCTCTGATATCTTTAACTGTTTCGTTAAGTTTGTAATCAGTTATTTTAAAAGTTTTTTTCTTAGCTAATTTTTCGTTTAATTTTTTATATCTTTCAGCGGAAACCGTTACTTCAATATCTTCCACATCAAAGTCTTTATATTGTCCAAAGTTTTTACTTCCTCTTCTAAAACTACGTTCATAGGTTTTTCTATTTATAACTTTATCTAGTTTTTGACCTCTTCTCCTAAGCTCATCTCCGATAACTTTTATTTGCTTAGCAGCGTTATAAACATTTTTATTACCGCCTTCTCTTAAAACATGTTTAGCGTATGTTCGGTGTAAGTAAGTGTCAATGTTTTTTAAAAATATATCTTCGTTTAATAAACCTGCATCAACCATATCTTGACCAGCTTTTTTAACAACTGCTCTGGCTTTTGTACTAAAGTTTTCTAAACCGCTATCAACTAAATTATTAACATCTCCTACCATTAATTGATAAACTGCTTTTCTTTCGTCAGGTTTTAATGTGGCTATTTCTTGAACAGATTCTAAAAATCTATTCCTTAGTTCATTTACTTCACCAAAAGTAGTTTTAACTAATTGCGAATAACCTTTAGGTAATCCGTAATTATCTACTATGCCAGACTGAATAATCTCAGATAAAGTTTTATCTTTAAAAGCTATTTTACCAGCTATTTTAGCTCCACCACCACCTAGTAAAGCTAGTATTAAACTAGCTGTAATTCTTTCTCCTTGAGTAGCGTCTTCATCATCAAAAGCATTATAACCGCCCAGCCCTAGTGCTGCAGCTGAAAGACCAGTACCCCAGTTTTTAACTGCGACATCCCAAATCTTATCTCCACCAACAGCTTTGTAAAATCTTTCTATACCTCTATCAAGACTAATAGCTGGTTTAAGTTTTTGAATCTCTTCAACAGCATCTGCTGCTACTTTGTCTATTTCTTCTTCAGGTATAGCACCGCTTAATTTAGTTTGAGCAGCTCCTTTTTCTATATTTTCTTGTCTTCTTTGTTGTAAAGGTTTAGCAAAACTAGGGTTCTTACCCATTGCTTTTTGAATACCTCTAACTATTCCAGCACCACCTAAACCTAAGACACCACCGAAAGTACTACCGGCTACGGCATTAAAAGCTCTTGATTCTCCTTCACCAACATAACCAATAGACCCATACAATGCCCCCATTCCTGCTCCATAAGCAGTTGCTTTAGATAAAGTTTTAGCTTTTTTAGCCCAACCAAGAATAGGTATATAGCCTATAGGGTCTGCAACGACAGCACTTCCTAAATAAGAAGAAAAAGCTTTAGTTCCATATTCTTTATTGTCGAATATTTTTTTTAGCTTTTCGTCTTCAGTTTTTAACTTTTCAAGAAGTTCATCGTCTGAAGTTATTTGACCATATATTTGTCTAAGACCATCAATAGAGTCCATCATTCCTTTTTTAACAACATACTTTAGAGCTTCAGCTTCAGATAGCTCTGCTTCACCCATCAGATTTATGGGTTGTTGGGATGGCGGAGTATCTTTAATACCCTCTAGTAAATTTATGGTTGCCATTAGGGAGTTTCTACCGTAATACCAGCAGGTTTAATAGGAACTTCTAGTCTATTTACAGTATCAATTAAACCTTCTATTTCTTTATTTAATTCTTCATTACGTTTTAGTAATGTCGATTTACCAGTACCTTTTCGAGATGGACCAGTGGTTTTTCCTTCTTCAATTAGTTTTAATTTTTCTGTATTTCTTTTTCTTCTTTCTGTTAAACTATTAATTTTTGCTTTTGTTTCTGCTAATAATTTACGAGATGCTGGAGACATTTCTCCTAATGCTCTACTGTCTTGGAATATTATTTCAGGCTCAAACTCTCCAGTTGAAATAGCTTCCAAATTACTTGTTTCAAAATTATAACCTAAGTTATATTCTTCCCTAGGATTAAACTTTTGAGTGCCAAAAACTTCATTTAGTTCAATACCTCTCAAAGGAGCTGCCATTGGATTTACAAAAACTCTAGTGCCTTCAATAAAATAATCTTCAGATAGTTCTTCTTCAGAAACACCTTCAGGAATTAAATTATTTATAATTTGATTATATACTCCTTCGGGTTTTTCAAGCTCTTTAAATGTAGCAATATACTCTGGACTATTATCAAAAGTTGAGTTTAATATTAAACCTCTTGTTTCTAAGTTAAAGTTACTTTGAGACACTTCGTTAAACTTAGCATATTCAGGGTGCTCTACTGAAATAAAATCTTCTATGTTATCATAGTAAAACGCAGGTTTTGTAGGAGGAGTTGTTCCTTCATATTTACCAGTGCTTTTATACTTTTGATACTCTTTGATATCATCTCTTAATGTTTTAATCTCATTTATACCTTCTATTTTTTCTTCAAAATAAAATTCTTCTTTATGATTTTTAAACAACTCTTGTAAATTACTCATGTTTTCTTTTCTTAAATTTTCATTTCTTATTTCACTATAAGTCTTTTTAACATTTTCAGAAAGAGCAGCATAAGCTCTTTTAGGAGTATAGTCTTGTTCATTTAGTAATCTATTAAATTCTCTTTGACCTTCAGGTTTAATAAGATTACTGTAAACCATAACATTATTTACATCATTTTCTGTACGTATAGGGTCTGTACCTCTAACCGGTTCAGTAATAACTTCAGTTTGTTTTCTACCATTTTGGTCTCTATAAGTAATTTTATAGTCCATCACGGTTACTGTAGTCTCTCTACCAGTTTTATTATCTATTCTTTTTTGTTCTCTTCTTGTATTATCTATGGCGATTTGTTCTTCATTTATTCTTACGTCTTTAACAAGCTCTTCAAATTTTGTAGCAGCTGCTGGGCTTTGTCTAAATAAAGCTTTAAACTTTTGATTTACCATGTCTATAGTGCTAATATCTTTTTCATAAATATTATCTGATTCTATTTTGTCAAGTAAACCTTCACCAGTAAACGCAGTTTTATAATAATCTTTATTACCAAAATTAGTAATTAAATCTAAACCAGTTACCTTTGTAGCTCTTTTTAAATCATTTTCTAATTTTAATACTAACTCGTCTGCTCCGCCTTTTCCAGTATTATACTTTTCTGCAACGTCTCTAAAAGTAATTCTATAATCATCATACATTTTAGCTCTTTCATTAACTTGTTTTTCAAAGTTTTCACCATAAAAAGCATCGGGTCTATTTAAGTTAATAACATCTCCTTCTTTAAAAGAACCAGCTGGTAATCTAGATAATAACTCAGCGTCATAACCTCTTTTTAATTCTGCTCTAGCGTAAGCCTTAGTATTCCCACCATAGTTATTATCAATATCTTCATACTTTTGATTTATACCGTCTATTTTTTCTAAGAAAGACACGGCTCTAGTTTTATCAAAAACACCTTTACCTTGAAGATTCTCAATGTTTGAACTTACTTTATTATCTACTAAATTTTTAAACTGACCGAATATATCTATAACCTGCTCAAACTTTGAAGGCTCTTTTATCTGGTCTTGTACTACTCTTTGATATACTTCACTTTTAGTTATGTCTTCTGCTTTTGCCATTTTTACTCCGCTGCTAATAAACTTGTGGGTTGTTCGGGTACAGGTTGTGCTTCCGTTTGTTCTTCACTCTGTTCTAGTAAACTTTTAACCTTTGTTATTTTTTCTTCTGGTACTTCTTCTATTTTTTGTTCAATCTCTTTGTTTTCTGGATTTAGTTTTAATCTATTTCTTAACACTTCGATAGATTTATCTAAAGAAGTTTTCCTTTCTTCATCTTCATAGTCTTCATTAATTTCTTCTAGCTCATCATCTTCTTCTTCGCCTTCATACAATTTATAATCAAGACCAACTTTTTCAGCCAAGCCCATAATCATAAAAGCAACAGACTCCATTAAAAGAATTAATAAGTCAGCATTCCATAAACCTTCTGAAAAACCATTTAAAAGATATGTAGTAGTTATATCTTCAATAGCTACCCCTTTACCCACTAAGGACATTAATTCTATAAAAACTGGTTCTTCTGTTAGTTGTTCTAAAATAAAAACTTCAGCTTCGTGTCTATTAGTATACAAAGGAGCTTCTTCCCAAGCATACTTAGAATTAGGAGAATTAGTCAAAGATTGACCGGGGGTTGCTTTTTCATAAGTTTGATAAAACTCTACATCTCTTTCTTCTATAGCCATGATTATACTCTTGGTAATTGAATTGTAGGTGCTAGATAATTTAATCTAGTAGCGAAACCAGCTCCGCCATAAGCACCTGATTGATATTGTTGTTGTGGAGTATTTAAACCTCCATAACCTGCATCTGCATAAGCTTGAGATAAAGTAGAAAAGTCAGCAGCACTATCTATAAGAGAAGTTGTGTCTACTGGTCTTCCGATACTTAGAGCATAGTCTAAGTCACCTCCAAGTTGTTCTGCTGGACCGCCTTCACCTTCTGCTTTGAGGGTTTCGTAACCAGCTTGTATGCCTTGGATATCTTTTAATACATCTGCACCTTGAGCAGCTACTGCTTTACCTACAGTATAGCCTTCTTGTAATTTTTGTGAAGTTATACTATTAACTGTATTAGCGTAACTATTCATTGCTTTTGTATTAGCTAATAATTCAGGATTTTGTTCTACAAAAGAAGTAGGCACATCTACAAACTTAGGAGTTATGTTAGAACCTTGTACTCCTTTAGGTAATCCAGTTGGAACAGTTCTATCAAACCCAACAGCAACTTTTTCTATGTCTATAGTAGGTTTTATAGTTTTAGTTCCCATGTCTAATAAACTTCCTTCGTCAAAAGCTAAATCAGGCTGTATTTGTATTTCTGTAGGAGGTGCTAATTCAAGTATGTTTTGATTTTTTAAACCTAAATCTTTTGCACTTGCAAAACCTTTACTATCTATTAAAGCTCCGTCTGCTCCCTGAGTAACAATATCGTTACCAAATTTTAAATTATTACTCTCTAAAGTTCTTGCAGCCCAGCCAGTGAAATCTTTCCAAACACTTGCTACTGTTTTATCTGCACCTAAAGGTATCTTACCAATAGTATTACCAGCAATTTTACCAATAGTGTCAGAAATAAATCCAGTTACTGTAGTGTAAGCTTTACCCACTGCTACTCCAGCAGTGTGAATACCTTGCATTAAACCTGCCATAGGTCCTTGCAATGCACCTGCCCAAGCACCAAAAGCACCCCATATTGCAGGTAAAGCATAGGGTGCTATAAACATCAGTGCCATCGTTCCTACCGGTCCTAGTTTTTGTTGTAGTTTACCGAAAGGTTTTAAAACTTCTTTTAATACTTTACCGACAGGTTTTACGACTTTTCTAATGCCTTTAAATATTTTTTTACTGGCATTTTTTATTCCTTTAAATAATCCTTTTAACATATTATACCTCGTTTATGTCAATGCGTTTATAAAACTTTTTAATCCGTCTATAGTTGCTGTTGAATCAGTCCTAGTATGATTATTACCAAGACCTGCAACAGCTATTTGAGTTTTTCTTTGCTCGTTGTTGTCTGACGCTTTAAATATTTGGTCAAACTCGTCTCTTAATTCTTGCCAAAGTTGAGCTAATGCTGATTGACTCATAGCAAAACTATTTTGAGCATTTTTAGCATTAGTAGCGTTTTGAGCAGCTGTGTCAATTTTATTAGCTTCTCTTCGCCAAACAGTATTACTTTGTAGTATTGCTAATTCATTTTGAGCATTAAACTGTTCTCTAGCAAATAATTGAGATTCTAAATATTGGTCAATACTAGCAGCTATTTGCGTGTTAAATTTTTGAACATCTACTTCTAGTCCTACAGCTCTAGCAGCTGCTGCATTTTCTGCTGCTGCATTAATTTGACTCATTTGTGTAAGTCTATTAGCATTATTTTGCTCTATTTGAGAAGCTAAACTAGTCATAAATTCATCTACTTGAATTTGATTTCTAGCGTTAAACTGAGCATTTGCGTTTTCCGCTGCTTGATTTGAAAGTAATCTTTGTTGCTCTGCTTGAACATTTATGATATTACTTTGTTGCTCAGCATTTAAATTAGCAACATCTAGTTTTAAAAATCTTTCTGCGTTTTGACTAGCCAATCTTTCTGTTAAAGCTGCTTCTGTTCTATTTATAGTTGAAGATATAACAGCATTTTGAACAGCAGCTTGTTGCTCGTTGTTAGTTTCTAATACACTAACTCCTTGTAAAAACTTACTGTTATTAACTGCTCTTTGTTGGTCAGCATTGAACTGAGCCATGTCCATATTAAATACATTTTGAGCATTTTGTACAGATACTTGTTGTCTAAACAAAGCATTTTGTTTTTCTTCTTGAGCAATTAATTGTTTGTCTAAAGAAATAGAACTTTGCAAAGCTTGAGCATTTGATTGAGCTAAAGGAATAGTTGATTGAATAATAGCATTTACTAAATTTTCTTTACCAACTGTAGAAGCTTCTAAACCTCTTTGAGCTAACATTTGCTCGACAGCAGCCACTGCAGGTTGTGCCCATGTAGGTATTTTACCTTCTTGAATGCCAGATAATAAGTTATTTAATTGAACAGTAACTAGTGCTTCTTCTGGTAAACCCTCTACTATACCTCTTTCTTGCTCTGTAAAAGTTGTTAGTTTAGCTTCTAAATCTTGCGGATTATTTCCTAAAGATTCAATAACTTGTTCGCTTAATCCTGCATTTCTTAATTGTTTTTTAGCTCGACTTACTCTAGCAAGACTTGTTCCGGCAGCTTGAGCTGCTGTAGCCATTGCTTCAGGACTTAACACTCCTGTTACTTGTTCTTGTAAAGCTCCCGGTTTTATAGTTACATCTTGACCTTGAATTAAAGGAACGTCTTGAACATTTGCAAACTTAGCAATCTCATCTTCAGTTATTTCAGTTTGAGCTGATGGAGCTACTTGAGCTGCAACTGCAGTAGGTGCTTGTCCTACTAAAGAAACGTCAGCTGTTGTAACCTCTACATCTTCTGGTATTAACTGTACTGATGCTACTCCTTGTGTAACTTGTTCTGGGCTAGGGGCTTGAGCTTGTCTAAGCGGCATCTCAGGCACTGTAGCACCAACTTTTGGAACAGTATTAATAATACCTTCTTGCACATTAATGTCTTCTACTTGTGGTTTAGCTGCTGCTGGTAAAATACCTTTAGCTGCTTGTTCCATAGCAGTTCCTGTTCTTTTTACTCTTTGGTCTCTTTGTGTTGACATAACATTAATCTCTTGTTGTTTTTTTATTTCTTGTTGTGTTGGTAGAGGTGAACCAGATGTGACAGTTCCGTCAGGAAGTATTCCCATATCTCCGGGAAGAGGTATACTCCCGAAACCTATTAACCACGCAGGAGTGCTCATTTAACTATTTTACCTTAATTCAAATAGTTTGTCAAGCTTTTCGTCTAGTTTATCTAGCCTATCTACTAAGTCTTTCATAACTACTCTGGACTCATTTTTTGTAACATATTCTCTAGCTATCTCTTCTCTAGTTTTATTTAACAAAATATCAATACGTTTATTCTCTTGAGAGTTTTGTCGAATGTTAT
>MDTA01039293.1_pt1 | contig 16356 bp, 16 predicted proteins | sample 811151 | NCBI WGS metagenome assembly MDTA01 (sample SAMN05326648, study PRJNA326480) | marine metagenome | isolation source: seawater | place: Indian Ocean: South | collected 2010 | reverse complement strand
TTGGAAATTGTTTTTGAGCTGCAGATGGGTTTCGCATTGCTCCGGACAAATAGTTTCCGAAAATTATTCCAATACCAACACCAGCCCCAGCCAAAGCAATAGCGGCCAAACCTGCACCGATCATTTTTGCTGCTTCTAGTTCCATTTTTCCTCCTTTTTTATTTATGTTAATGATGTAAATTTAATGCATCATTTAAGTAAATGCATGTCAAAATCGCAAATACATAGGCCTGTAAAAAAGCCACAAGTATTTCTAAACCTGTAAGCGCCACCGAAAAACTTAATGGAAGCCACCCACCAACTAAACCTAAGCTAATAACAAAACCTCCAAAAACTTTTAACATTGTATGACCAGCCATCATATTTGCAAACAGCCTTACCGATAGACTAATTGGTCTGCTCAAATAGGAGATAATTTCTATTAAAGTTATAATTGGCAATAGTACTATAGGTACACCGCTAGGAACAAATATTTTTAGATATTTAAAACCATGCATAACAAAACCTAGTATTGTTACGCCAACAAAAATAAATAGAGCAAATGTTAAAGTTACTATTATATGGCTAGTTACAGTAAAAGAGTAAGGCAACATCCCAACCATATTGCAAAACAAAATAAAAACAAACAAACTAAAAATAAAAGGAAAAAAAGGTTTAGCTTTTTTTCCGGCAGTATCACTTATCATTTTTGCGATAAAATTGTATAGCATTTCTGATACCAACTGGATCCTACTTGGGACAAGTTTCTTTTCTCTTGTTCCAAGTATCAATAATACTGAAATCATCATGGCACTTATAACCATAAATAAACTCGCATTTGTGAATGATAAATCTATTCCTGATATTTCTATTTCAGGTCCAATACGATGAACTTTAAATTGGTTCATGGGGTTTGTTGCCATATTCAGTCCTGTTCCTTTTGCATTCTTTTTGCGGCTCTAAAAACATTTAAAATTCCAGCTGCGGCACCAAAAAGAAAAAATACTATAATTAATAATGGTTTAGTATCAAACCAGTTATCCAAAATAAACCCAATAATTGTACCAACCGCAACTGCCGCAACTAGCTCAGTTCCAAGCTTAAAAGCATTTCCTAGGAAAACCCCTTTTTTTTCATCACTTCTTTCAAGGTTCCGATTATGCAATTTCGATTTTGCAATTTTAAGGCGAGTTTTAAGATCTTTTAGATCATTCATTTTATTTTTATGCAACTAATTCTTCGGCCTTTTGCAAATTAACAGCAACTAATTTGCTTACACCTTTTTCAGGCATGGTAACCCCGTATAGTCTGTCCATTTTTGACATAGTTAAAGCGTGATGTGTAATAATTATAAATTTAGTTTTTGTAACAGATACTAATTCGTCTAATAGAGAACAAAAACGTGTAACATTAGCATCATCTAATGGAGCATCAACTTCATCTAAAACACAAATCGGAGAAGGATTGGTCAAGAAAATTGCAAAAATTAGAGACAAAGCAGTAAGAGCCTGTTCTCCACCAGACAACAAAGTAATGGACTGCAATCTTTTCCCTGGTGGCGAAACCAACATTTCTAACCCAGCTTCTAAAGGATCGTCTGAGTCAACCAATTCAAGTTTTGCATTTCCACCATTGAATAATTTCGTATAAACTTCATTAAATTTCTTATTAACTCTAGAAAAAGCCTCTAAAAGTCTTTCCCTTCCTCTTTGATTTAGTTCATTTATACTTGTTTTCAGTTTAACAATAGCAGAGACAAGATCAGATCTATCTTCTTCCATTTTTTTTATAGTTATTTTAAATTTTTCAGTTTCTACATCTGCTCTTAAATTAACAGAACCCATGGCCTCTCTATTTTTTTTCATTTTTTCAAGTTTTTCTTCTTGTTCTATGACCGAAGGTAAATTCTCGGTTTTGGTCAGGTCAGATATGCCCAACAAATTATTAACATTTTCTATTTTGAGTTCATTTTTCATCATATAAATTAAATCCATTTTTCTTTGATCAATACCCTCAATTGTAGCCTCGAGTCTTGCTTTTCCTTCTCTCAATAATGTAAATTTTTCTTGAACAGATTTGAGATTTTCATTTATTGACTCATACTGTTCCTCAATTTTTTGTATCTCTACCTCAAGTTCTTCGTTATTCTTTTTCGTATTTTCTAAATTTTGAAGATTTTGTCCCTTATTTATAGCCAATTTTTCAGGGTTTTTCTGATTCTCTTCTAATTCTAGTTCTATATTTCTTTTTCTGTCATTTAGTTTAAGAAGCATTTTTTCAGAATTTAATTTAAGGTCTTTCCAATTTTCTAGTTCTTGGTCAATATTTTTTATTCTCTCTTTTCTTTTAATCGAATTCTCATGAATAGATTCATTTTTACCAAATATTGAAGCATATTTTTCTTGAGAAACAGTTATGTCTTCAATTAGTTCTCTAAAATTTAATGAAAGATCACTTATTTCAAGATTTTGTATATTTTTAATCTGACTTTCTAAGAGATTATTTAATTTTGAATTATTTTTTTTTGCTTCTTCTATTTTATTTTCGCTAAGTAATTTTGATGTAATTACGTTTATTTCTCTAAAATCTTCCAGAATCTTTTGTTGACCTTTAAAATCAAAGGAGCTTATTTTTCTTTTAAAAAAATTATCAAATTTAATCCTTTTATCCTTTAATTCTTGTTTAGCAACATCGAGATTGATTTCTGACTTTTTCTCTATATCTATCAACTCTCTTTCTGTTTTAATTAATTCATTTTTTTCCTCAAGAATTCTTTTTTCATTTAGAGATGCATCTAAAGATATGCTTTTTTCTCTTTCAAGATCTGATTCTACCAATTTTATATTGCTCGAAAGTTTTTTATTTAATTCCTTTATATCTTTTTCTCTTTCATTCAAGTTAGCAATTTCTAAATTCAACTTCTGAATCTTTGAAAGATTTTCCATTTTTTTGTCCCTCAAAGGCTGCATCTTTTTGTTCTCTTCCTCTACTAAAGTATTATTTTGATTTAAATCTTTTTTGACTTCGGTTATTTCATTTTCAACTTTATCTGATTTTACTTTGACTTCATCTCTTTCTTTGTCAATTTCTTGAATTTTTAAAAAATACAGTCCCGCTTCAATAGCTTTAATTTGCTGTGATATCTCCTTATATTTGCTCGCTTCTTCTGCTTGCTTTTCTAAGTTCTCCAACTGTCTTTCTTGTTGCCGTTTTAATTCATCTGCCCTCTTAAGATTATTTTCTGCTGCGTTCAATCTTGTTTCTGCCTCATGTCTTCTCAAATGTATTCCTGAAATCCCTGCAGCTTCTTCAAGAACTGATTTTCTTTCCGAAGGTTTAGCAGTGACTATCATTCCAATTTTCCCCTGGCTTATCATTGAAGGTGAATGCGCTCCGGTTGATAGATCTGCAAAGAAGGTTTGTGCGTCCCTAGCCCTTACTTCTCTATCATTAATATAATACTTTGAACCCTTGTCTCTCTCAATTTTTCGCCTTACAACAACCTCATCAAGCTCAAGATATTGGCCCTGACCTTCTTTATCGGAGTTATCAATAGTTATAGATACCTCAGAGATGTTTTTAGATGGTCTATTTGATGTTCCTGAAAAAATTACATCCTCCATTCCAGAACCTCTAATACTTTTTGCTGACGTTTCACCCATGCACCATCTTAAAGCCTCAACAATATTTGATTTTCCGCAACCGTTAGGCCCGACAATTCCAGTCAATCCATTTTCAATAAAAAAATGAGTTTTATCAAAAAATGATTTAAAACCCAACATTTCCATTTTTTTGAATTTCATTTTATTTATAAAAATTTTTCAATTACTTTTTTGAAATCTTGATAATTGTGCTTACCCTCATATTTTTTTTCGTTCACATAAATAGTAGGTGTTGATTGAATAGAGTACTTTTTGTTTGCCATTATTCTTTCATTTAAAATTTTTTCTTCGAGGTTCTCATCATTTAAACAATTTAAAATTGTATCATTATTTAAACCATGATTCTTTCCAATTTTAATCAAATTAGAGTTTATGCTGTTAATATCTGCGCCACTTGCCCATACATCTTGCTTTTCATAAATTTCATTTAAAAAGTTAAGTTTTTTTTTGGTGTTTTTAAAGCAGTTTAAAACTTTTTCAGCATTTAGAGCCGCAAGATCCAAAGGGAATCCATGATGTTCGAATCTGACAATTTTTGTATCAATATAATCTCTCTGCAATTTCTTAAAGATTTTCATGTGAAAATTTGCGCAGTGGGGGCATGTAAGTGAAGAAAAAACCTTAATGGTAATTTTTGCATCTTTTTCTCCTATTGAAATTATACTCTCATTTTCAGAAGCAAAAGCTGACGGTAAAAAAGCAAGGAACACGAAACTTAATACAACTAATAAATTCTTCATTTTGATTATTTATTTAAAATTTTTGGCCTCAAATTCTTTTACAAGATCTCCAAGTTTTTTTTTAAGCTTTGAATTATGAATTTTATCAATTTTTTCTTGTATATTTTTATTTTTTTCCCCACTTATAAGGTTATTTTTTTTTACATTAATTTTTTCATCTAACAATTCTATCTTTATTTTTTTGATAAATTTATAACCAAAAAATGAATTAATTTTGTCTATTACTTCTTCTTTACTGTACTCTACATCAAGCTGATTACCAGGACTTACGTTAAGCAACAGGGTCCCGTTTTTTAGCTCTCTATTAGTTTTCACAGACTTGGGGTAGCACATACTTGATATTTTTTTACCAACTAGTTCTGTCCAATTATTTATTATTGATGAATAATTATATCCACCTTTTTTTAAGATTTTGTTTAGAGTTTTTGGCAGAGAATTACCAACAGTCTTAATTCCTTGAATAGAATACATCGATTTATTAATATATTTTGTTTTTCTATGCATATTAATAACAACTTATCAAAAAAAATAATTAGTTGGTATGATAATAATAAACGCACATTACCTTGGAGGGCGAAATTCAATTATAAGAAAAAGCTCTACTACAGGTTATTAAGTGAATTTATGTTACAACAAACCCAAGTTAAAACTGTCGTTCCTTATTTTCAAAGATTTACAAAAGAAATTAAAACTTTAAAAAAACTTTCTACAACCAGCGAAAGAAAAGTTTTAAAACTTTGGGAAGGTCTCGGTTATTATAGAAGAGCAAAAAATCTTATAAGAACATGTAGAATTATTGAAAAGTATAAAAAGTCTAAATTACCGAAAAGTTTAATAGAAATAAAAAAACTTCCCGGAATAGGTGACTATACCGGAAATATATTGTTGGCTTTAGTTTATAATCAGCCGCGATTAGGTCTAGATGGAAACGTTAAAAGAGTTTTATCTAGAATATTAAATAAGCATGAAAAAAAATTAAATTTTCAGTCAATTATTGAAAAAAATAAAAAAAAACTCTTTTCTCATAATAGAAACTCAGATTTTGCCGAAGCAATGATGGAGTTTGGGGCTCTAATTTGCAAACCACAAGATCCTTTTTGCAGTATTTGTCCAATTAATAAAAATTGTAAATTTTATAAATCAGGAAGCTCATTAAAATTAACTAATTCAATAAAAACTAATAAAAAAAGTTATAATATTTTTTGTTATTTAAACAAAAAAAAACAAATTGGGTTAAAAAAGAATAAAAGTTTGGGATTTTTAAAAGAATACAATTTGCCAATCGTTAAAGAAAAATTAAGTAAGGAAAATTTTAAAAACTGGAATTTTTTATGTAATTACAAGAATAATATTTCAAATAAAAAATTAGATATTGATCTATATTATAAATTTTCGAAAAAAATTCCAAAAGATTTAAATTGGTATTCGCTATATAACAAAAAAGAGTTTATACCAACTTTTACAAAAAAAATTTTTAAACAAGTAGAAAATTTATATTAATGAAAAAAAAGATTGCAATAATTGGATCTGGTATCGCAGGATTAACCGCTGCTAATTTATTTAAGACGAACCATCTTTTTGATGTAAAAGTTTACGAAAGAGAAAAAGAGCTTGGTCTCGAAGAGGGTTACGGAATACAATTGGGGCCTAATAGCATCTCAATTTTAAATAAAATAAAATTTTCTACTATAGAAAGTAGTATTTTTTATAATCCTTTGAAAATAAATTTTTATTCCGAAGACAATACAAAAATTTGTGATTTAGATTTGGACAGGTTTAATACAGATAAAAATAAATACACCACATTAAAAAGATCTTCTTTAATAGAATTTTTAAAAACCGATTTATTTTTAAATAATATAAAATTTGGTAAAGAAGTAAAAAAAGTTTCTAAAATAAATGATAAATTATTAATAAATTTTTCAGATAATACAAATGATCTTGTAGATTACTTAATTGCTTCGGATGGAGTTTTTTCTAAAACAAAATCTGTTGTAGAAAATAAAAATATTAGTCCTATTTACAATGGCTCGATTGCCGTAAGAACCCTAATTACAAAAACAGAAAATTTTCCCTTCGAAAAAGAAAATATATCTTTAATTATGCTTAAAAATGCACATATTGTTATTTATCCAATCAACAAAAAAGGTGAATTGAATTTAGTTTGTATTATTAGGCAGAAGTTATCGAATAAAATAGATTTAAACTTAATAATTGAAAGGGAAATACTTTCACAGAATATAAATTTAAAAAATTTATTTAAAAATCCTTTAGAGTCGTGGCCAATTTATGTAACCAAAAAAACTTATAAATCAACTTATGAAAATTTGTTTTATCTAGGTGACGCCTTTTATACTTCCCCCCCAACAATGGCCCAAGGCGCATCCCAATCAATCGAGTCAGCTTATGAATTATTTAATTTATTATCAAAAGACAGAAAAGATTTACAAAATCTTTATTTTAAAAAAAGGCTAGAGAGGATTAGGCTAGTAAATAACCGATCAATGCTGAATTATTATTCTTTTCATTTATCTAATCCTTTTATGGTTAAAGCTAGAAACTTTGTTTTAAAAAAAGCTACAAAAAGTGAAAAATTTTTAAATAGATATTTGGGAAATATTTATCAAGGGATTTAATGCGAATCTGGTCTTAACTTTTCTCTGAGTTTATCGATAGGTTTTAAACTGTTGCCTGATTGATAATGCCAATAAGTCCAACCATTACAACTTTCTGCACCTAATATTTTGGCGGCGACCTTGTGAATTGATCCCTCAGTTTTTTGGTGTTTTAAACTTCCATCAATCATTATTTTTGCATTATATTTCTTTTTTTGATCAAAAAGCATTGTACCAGGTTTAATTATCCCCATTTCAATTAAAGAGCCAAAGGGCACCCTTGGTTTAGATTTATTATTTTGTACCACGTCTAAATAATTATTTTCTATGACTTTAGCGTTATTAACTCTTTCGTTAGCAGCATCAAAGTATTTTTTATCTTTTTCAATTCCAAAATATTTTCTACCTAACTTTTTAGCAACTACAGCAGTTGTACCTGTTCCCAAAAATGGATCAAATATAACATCATTTTTGTTTGTGCTTGCTAGTATAATTCTGTGTAATAAGGCTTCGGGCTTTTGTGTAGAATGAATTTTTTTGCCATTTTTTCTTAATCTTTCTTTTCCATTACAAATAGGGAATGTCCAGTCTGATCGCATCTGCAAATCTTCGTTAAAACATTTTAAAGATTGATAATTAAATGTATATTTTGATTTTTTGTTTTTTGAGGCCCAAATTAAAGTTTCATGTGCATTTGTAAACCTAGTTCCTTTAAAGTTTGGCATTGGATTATTTTTTCTCCAAATAACATCATTTAATAACCAGTAACCTAAATTTTGAATGTGGTAACCAATTCTAAAAATATTATGATATGTTCCGATTACCCAAATAGAACCATTGTCTTTTAAAATTCTTTTGCATTCTTTTAACCAAACCATTGAAAAATCATCATAATGTTTGAAATTAGAAAATTGATCCCATTTATCATTTACCCCATCAACTTTGCTATCATCAGGTCTTTTTAATTTTTTGCCGATTTGCATGTTGTAAGGAGGATCTGCAAAAACTAAATCAAAAGTTTTGTCAGGAATTTTTTTAAAAATTTCTATAGAGTTTGCGTTTACAAGCCTGTTAAAAAATTTTGCCATTTATTGAATTCAACCCGAAATTGAATCCTTCGTCAAATTTTTTTTTCTAGAAAAACTGAGTCTATTGTGTGTTAGAGATTCCTACTTAGACAATATGTTGTGTACTGGTTTGTAGCTTCTTCTATGATAATTGGTAACACCAAATTTTTTTAAAGCATCCAAGTGCTGCGAAGTTCCATAGCCAAAATTTTTATGCCATTTGTAATCTGGAAATTTATTTCCTAATTTTATCATATAAAGATCCCTGTAAACTTTTGCTATAATGGAAGCTGCAGAAATACACTTAATTTTTTTATCTCCTTTTATGATTGTTTTAGAGTTTCTTAATTTTTTTGGCGCATGAGTTCCATCAACTAGAAAAAAATGAGGTTTTTTTTTTAGTTTTTTTACAGCTCTTTCCATTGATAGCAAAGTAGCATTAAAAATATTATATTTATCTATTTCGTTTACTGATGCCGAACCAATTGCATACCAGGAGTTTTTTTTAATGTGTTCCGCAATCTTTAATCTATCCCTAAACGGTATCGTTTTCGAATCTCTTAGCAAATTTTGGTTGATATTTTTTTTTAAAATCAGTGCACATGAAATAACAGGACCAGCTAAACAACCTCTGCCGACTTCATCTATACCTGCGAGAATTTTATTAGACATTTAATTTTATTTTTAATTCAGATATCTTTTTTCTAATCATCTTGAGATCTTCCCAAGCATATTTTTTTTGATCTGGCTGCCTCATTAGAAAGGCAGGATGGAATGAAGCAATCACTTCTGGATTGGCATTGCCAATTTTTTTATTTATCCATCTCCCCCTGGCTTTTGAAATTACAACCTCATTACCTATTAAGGCATTTAGTGCCGTACTACCAAGCAACAATAGAATTTTTGGATTTATTATTTCTATATGTTTATTTAAAAAAGGTAGATATCTATTAATTTCTATATCAGTTGGCCTCCTATTCATCGGTGGTCTAAAGTTAACAACATTAGAAATATAAACATTTCTTCTATTAAGTTTTATTGACTCAAGCATCTTATCTAAAAGCTTTCCGGCTCTACCTACAAATGGTTTGCCCTCCTTATCTTCATTCGCCCCGGGCCCCTCACCAATTATCATAATTGATGAGTTTAGATTTCCATCAGCAAAAACTAAGTTAGTTGCATTTTTTTTTAAATCACAATTTTTAATAGAATTAATTTGTTTTTTCAGTTTTTCTAACTGTGGTATTTTATCTTTTTCGTTATTACCTATTATTTTTGTATTATTTTTTTTATATCTTCTAATGGATCTGGTATTATAACTTACTTCGTTATTTATAAGTTTATGATAAATTTTTTCTTTAATACTCTTCATACTTTAATTTTATGAAATTACGTTTTTTTTTAATAACATTATATACTTTAATAACAATTAGTGTGTTTAAATCATCTTACGGAAAAAGTATAAATTTCAATTATAACGCTAATAACATATCTAGTTATTTTTCAGCTTTGATATCTTTTGATCACTATGACTATGCTAAATCAGAAAAATTTTTTAAAAAAATAAATGATAGAAATAAAGACATTTCAAATCATTCTTCAAAGTATATTCGATCATTAATTAATTTAGAAAAATTCACAGAGGCAGGGCGATATTCTAAAATATTGGAGAATAAAAAGGCCTCCAATTTTGAGAGCAATCTCATATTGGGTTTACTTGAATTAAAAAAAGAAAATTTTGTTAAATCAAAAATATATTTTGATCAATTGGAGAATACTTTTGACCATAGGATGGTTTTTAATATTCTTAAAATCTCATTAATCAACTGGGCCACGATAGAAAAATCAAAACAAGAAGAAGGCTTATCTTCTATAACAAAGATTCCTGAAAGATATGTTAATTTTAAAAGAATACAAAAAACCTTAGCCCAATGCTATTTTGAAACATCCCAGGTAGAAAAGTATTTTGAGGAAATTGCAGAAAATAAAGAAAATAATTTTTCTAGATATTTTTTCTTTTATAGCAATTATCTGTTCAACAAAAATAATACGTTAAAGGCTAAAGAAATAATTAATTATGCTTCAAGTAAGCATCCTAAAAACCTACTTATTAATCAATATAAAAAAACGCTAAATCTTAATGAAGAAAACCATAACAAATTTGATTGTAGAAAAAAAAACGATATTTTAGCTGAAATTTTTTATGTGGTGGCAAATGCCCTATCAACACAGGGAAACTATGAACTTTCAAACTTTTATATTGCTTTATCAAAATATTTGAACCCAAATTTTTTATCTTATAATTCTTTGATGGCGGAAAATCTGGTAATGCTAAAAAAACATGAAGAGTCCAAAATAATTTATCAAAAATTATTAAAAATGGGCAGCGTATATAAATGGTATGCGGACAGACAAGTTGCATTTATTTTAGATGATCAAAAAAAAGAAAAAGAGGCCATTGCTTTTTTGAAAAAAAGCTACGAAAGCATTAAACCAGATATATTCCAAACTTTTGACTTTGCAAATTTTTTGAAAGACAAAAAAGAATATGAAAAAGCTATAAAGTTATATTCTGATATACTTCTAATTATAAAAAAAGACCATGAGCTTTATCCTAGAGTTTTAGATAGAAGAGGAACATCTTATGAAAGAATAAACGAATGGGAACTAGCAGAAAAAGATTTATTAATGTCTTTAAAGCTATCGCCCGACCAACCTTATGTAATGAATTATCTGGCTTACTCATGGGTAGAGCAAGGCAAAAATATAGACGAAGCTTTAGATATGCTTAAAAAAGCAAACGATATGAAAAAAGGAGATGGCTATATAACAGACTCTATAGGTTGGGCCCTGTTTAAGCTGAGTAGATTTAAAGAAGCCAAAGAGTATTTGGAAATTGCAGTAACTTTAATGCCTTCAGATCCGATTGTTAACGACCATTTCGCAGATTGTTTGTGGGAAAATAATGAAAAAATTCAAGCAAGGTATTTCTGGAATTATGTTTTAAAACTTGATGATGCTGAGAAAAAATTAAAAAAACAGATAGAAAATAAGTTGATATTTGGCTTAGAAAAAACCTAAAATTAAAAATGAAACATCAATTTCTTAAATCTTACTCTAAATTAAATTTATTCTTAAATGTAGGTAGAAAAATTAAAAAAAATAATTTACATGATTTAAAATCACTTGTTTTCATTATAAATTTATATGACGAAATTAATATCAAGAAAGTCTTTAAACCAAAAGACAGTATTAAATTTTTAGGAAATTTTGGTAATCACGTAAAGAAAAAAGAGAATTCTATTTTGCAATCCATTTCTTTGTTAAGAAAAAATGGTTATATTAATGAAAATTATCATGTTACTGTTAAAAAAAAAATACCTGCCTTTTCTGGTTTGGGAGGAGGCTCTAGTAATTCCGCTACAATAATTCAATATTTCTTAAAAACAAAAAAATTATCCCACAAAACTTTAAGTTATTTCTCAAAAAAATTAGGTTCTGATATAAAGCTATTTTTTTATTCATCACAATTTTTACAAAAAAATTTGACAAAAATACAAGATATAAAAAAGAAACATAAATTATATTTTATTCTTGTTTACCCATTTCTAAAATGTTCTACAAAAGAAATTTACTCAAAATATAATTTTATCAAAACAGAAAAAAAACAAATAAATTACAATTTTAATTCAAAAAAAAAATTAGTAAATTCTTTAAAGGGCATGCAAAATTCTTTAGAGAGAATTGCTATTAAAAAATTCCCAATTATAGGAAAAATTTTAAATGAGCTTGAGCTTATTAAAAATTGTCAGTTTTCAAGATTAACTGGCTCTGGATCAGCATGTTTTGGGGTTTTTTTGACAAAAAAAAGTGCGGAGCTAGGACTTAAAAAAATTAAAAAAAAATTCCCAAAATATTGGTGTGTTATTAGTAAAACTATTTAATTCTGTTTTTTTGTGGTATATCCAAATTACTTTGGGGCGTAGCCAAGCGGTAAGGCAGCGGTTTTTGGTACCGCCATCCTAGGTTCGAATCCTAGCGCCCCAGCCAACTACTATGTTTTTGATTGAAAAAATTAAAAAATCTCTTTTTCCTTTTTATAGGTCAGCAGAAATAAAAAAAATTTTTAATATTTTAAATTCTGAAAAAAGAGGGCAAGCAATGTTTGTGGGTGGATGTGTGCGAAAATATATATTAAATGAGAAAATTGATGACATCGATATAGCAACTACTCTTACACCAAATGAAATAATGGAAAGATTTGAAAACACAGATGTAAAAGTAAAAAAAACTGGAATTGAACACGGAACATTAACCCTTATCATTCGTGATCAAAAATTTGAAATTACAACTTTGAGAAAAGATGTCTCCACAGATGGAAGACATGCCGATGTAGAATTTACCGATGATTGGAAAGAGGATTCCGCAAGAAGAGATTTTACTATTAATGCAATTTATTTAGACCAAACTGGAAAAATTTTTGATCCAATGTCTGGGGTTAATGATCTTAAAAATAATAAAATTAATTTTATTGGAGATCCAAACATAAGAATAAAAGAAGACTACTTAAGAATTTTAAGATTTATAAGATTTTCAATCCACTATCAAAGTTTTGAAATAGATGATCAAACACAAAAAGCAATTAAACAAAATCTAGATGGTATTACAAAATTATCAAAAGAGAGAGTCTACAGTGAATTAGAAAAGATCGTTAAACTTAAAAACTTTTTTAAAATATTTAAAAATAAGTTTTTAATTGAAATTTTTAAACTAATCTTTCCAGAGTTTTTACATTTAGAGAGAATTAAAAAATTTGAAAAATTGAATATGACAAACCATGTTGAAATAAACTCTGATTTAGTTTTTGCCTCGATGTTGCTAGATTCTTCTAATAATTATAAATATTTTTTTCACAAATATAATATTTCAAATGAGCTAAAAAATAACCTAAATCTTTATTTTAAGCTTTTAAAAGAAATAAAATTAAATAAAGATTTTTTTGTAAAAGATTTAAGAAAAAGTATTTTTTTCTATGGTAGGGACCAAATAAAAAAAATTTTTATAATAAATAGTATTGCTAACAAAAAAAAATTTAGCTTACAAAATAATGAAATCTTATCAAAAATAAATAACGTTTTAGTTCCAAAATTTCCAGTCACGGGAAATGATCTACTTAAAAAAGGGGTTCAAAGAGGAAATAAAATTGGTGATACATTAAAAAAAATTGAAAGAAAATGGATAGAAAATAACTTTCAAATTAATGATGAAGAGATTAATTTTTTAATAAAAAAAAATATTTAGTTTAAATATATTCAACTTTTATAATTTCGTAATTTTTTTCACCCGAGGGAGATTCAAAATTTACAAGATCTTTGGCTTGTTTTCCAATTAATGATTTTCCCATTGGGGATCTAAAATAAATTAAATTTTTACTTATATCTGCTTCATCCTTTCCTACTATTTTAAAAGAATTTTTATTTCCTTTGTCTAAATCCTTTACAGTAACAGTGGATCCAAAAATAATTTTACCCGTATTCTCTATTTTTTTTATGTCAATTACGTTTGCTCTAGCTATGACACTATTGATTTCTAAAACTCTACTTTCAGTTTGAGCCTGTTGTTCTTTAGCAGCATGATACTCTGCGTTTTCTTTTAAATCTCCATGACCTCGAGCTTCAGCTATAGCTGCAATAATTTTTGGTCGCTTAATATTCTTAATTTCTTCTAATTCTTTTTGAAGTTTTTGTAGTCCCGAAACTGTTATTGGTTCTTTATCCATTTATTTCCATTTTGCCATAGGGGGCAAAGACATTAAAATTGCTTGAACATTGCCACCTGTATTCAAACCAAATTTTGTACCTCTATCATACAACAAGTTAAACTCAACATACCTACCTCTTTTATAAAGTTGTTCATTTTTTTGTTTTTTTGACCATTTAGCATTCATTTTTTTTTCAATTATATTTTTTGCACAATCTAAAAAACACAAACCTAAATTTCTTACAAAGCTAAAATCTTTTTCCCAATTACCTTTTTTGTAATCAAAAAATATCCCACCGATACCACGAGTTTCTTTTCTATGTGGTAAATAAAAATATTTATCGCACCATTTTTTATACTTAGGATAATATTTTTTATTGTATTGATCACATGTTTTTTTTATTTTTTTGTGAAAAAATTTTTTTTCTTTATCATCTTTAATAGACGGGGTAGCGTCCATTCCTCCTCCAAACCAATTTTTTGATGTTACGATAAACCTGGTATTAAAGTGCATAGCTGGAATTTTAGGGTTTTTCATGTGAGCAACTACAGAAATTCCAGATGCCCAATAATTTGGATTTCTTTTAGCACCTAAAATTTGAGATCTAAATTTTTTTTGAAATTTTCCAGACACCTCGGAAAAATTTATACCAACGCTATCAAAAATAGTTCCATTTTTAATAATAGCATAGGTTCCGCCTCCTTCATTAGGATTCTCAGATTTTTTCCAAGTCGTTTTTTTTATAGAATAAACCTTACGGCCATTAGATTTTTTTCTCTCAATTTCCTCAAATTCTTTACAAATTTGAGACTGCAAAAACCTGAACCATTCACTGGCAATTTTCTTTCTTATTTCTAAATTTGAGTTCATTTGATTATTATATTGTTTATAAAATCAACATTTTATCATTTTAAAACAATTTTCTGTGTCATTCTGACCCGGTTATGAATTATAAATAATCCCTAATTATATAAAAAGAGATGTTAATATAAAATTATGGATAAATCAGGAAAAAAAGATAGAAGAGATTTTCTTTTTACAGCAAGTTATACAGTGGGAGCAATAGGGCTTGGCGCTACTGTTTGGCCATTTATTGATCAGATGAATCCTGATAGTTCTGTAAAAGCATTAGCTTCAACCGAAGTGGATATAAGCCAGATAGAGCCAGGTAAATCAGTTACTGTTTTATGGAGAGGCAAACCGGTATTTATTAAGAGAAGAACGCCTGATGAAATCTCTGAGGCAAAGAAAGTTAACTTAGAAGAATTAAAACATCCCGAGAAAGATGAAGATAGAGTTAAAAAAGAGGAGTGGTTAGTAATGCTGGGAATTTGCACACATCTAGGATGCGTTCCTTTGTCAGATAAAGGAGAATATAACGGTTGGTTTTGTCCATGTCATGGTTCTCACTACGACACTTCCGGAAGAATTAGAAAAGGTCCTGCGCCAACAAACATGTAAGTTCCAAAATATGAATTTGTTGATAGCAATACTATAAAGATAGGATAATTTATGAGTGAACACACATACACACCTTCTACAAAATTTGGAAAATGGTTTAACGACAGGTTGCCTTTATTAACTCTTGGAGATCACTTAGCTAATTACCCTACGCCAAAAAATTTGAATTATTGGTGGACGTTTGGTGGTATTTTAACTTTTTGCTTAGTGACGCAAATTGTAACTGGGCTTGTTTTAGCAATGCATTATGTTGCTCATGCAGATTTAGCATTCGATAGTATAGAACATATTATGCGAAACGTTAATTATGGATGGCTAATTAGATATATTCACGCGAACGGTGCTTCAATGTTTTTTTTAGCAGTTTACATTCATATTTTTAGATCTTTATTCTATGGATCCTATAAATCACCAAGGGAAATAATTTGGATCTTGGGTATGCTTATTTACATTTTAATGATGGCAACCGCGTTCATGGGATACGTATTACCTTGGGGACAAATGAGTTTTTGGGGCGCGACTGTAATCACAAATCTCTTTAGCGCCATCCCTCTCGTTGGTGACAGTATAGTTACCTGGTTATGGGGCGGTTATTCGGTAGATAATCCAACTTTAACAAGATTTTTTAGTTTACATTATTTGTTCCCATTTATTATTTTAGGTTTGGTAGTTTTACATATTTGGGCCTTGCACGTTCCTGGCAACAATAATCCTGTTGGAATTGATATAAAAAAACCTTCAAAGGATACAGTACCTTTCCACCCTTACATAACAATTAAAGATTTGTTTGCGCTTTTAATATTTATAATTATTTTCTCTGGATTTATATTCTTTTCACCAAATATTTTAGGCCATCCTGACAATTATATTCCCGCAAATCCATTGGTTACTCCCACTCATATTGTACCTGAATGGTATTTATTACCCTTTTATGCAATTCTTAGGTCCGTTCCAGATAAATTAGGTGGTGTTATATTAATGTTTGGATCGCTATTTATTCTGTTAATTCTTCCATGGTTGGATAGTAGTAAAGTAAGATCTGCTGTTTTTAGACCTATATATAGAATCTTT
>MDTA01039459.1_pt1 | contig 16362 bp, 16 predicted proteins | sample 811151 | NCBI WGS metagenome assembly MDTA01 (sample SAMN05326648, study PRJNA326480) | marine metagenome | isolation source: seawater | place: Indian Ocean: South | collected 2010 | reverse complement strand
GGAGGACTTCAAGCATCTAGAGCACTTCATCTTGCTGATTTAATTGAGAAAGCTGTGTCAATGCCAAGTGAAGACATTTTGCTTAAAAAAGGTATATAGATAATCCTGATTAACTCACTAAAAAAATAAAAAATAAAAAATAAAAAATAAAATTACTATTGGTTTATCAATCCACAAATTTTTTAATATCAAAATAAAATTTTCAAGTTTTAAATCTCTAAAAAGAAACAAATCAAATATGGTATCCATTACGTCCATTTGTTTAATGTGGTGGTCTTTATCTATTTCATAAAAAACAAATATATACAGGAGCTCTTTAATTATTACACCAAAAAAACCTACGAGTACTACTTTATTTAATCTAGTTACTATGAGCAAAATAAGTAGCAAAACTAATACTAGGGAACTATTAAATTGTTTAGAAAAATACATCATCCCAAATATAAAAAATAATCTAGAATCTAAGCTTCCTGATTTACTAACATTGCTTAAGAGAGAAACAGTGGTAACTGCTGTCAGCAAATTAACCAATCCTTCAGACATTAATGACGTAGTAAATAAAAATTTCAAAAAATGGCTATTAAAAATTAGGGATGAAAATAGTAAAGTTAATAATAATTTATTAAATTTTGAAATATTTAATTCAGTAAAAAATAATATTGACAAGTAAAAAACAATGTGGGAAGTGTAAGAATAAAAATTATATGATGACAAATCACTACTTATACCTAAAAATAATGATTGAATATAACTTATAAATTGTGGATAACCTTCAAATACAAAATTATTAATTGAGTAATAATAACTATTTTCATATATATTTTTTGCCTGATCGAAAAAAACAGCATTTACATCACCAACTAAATTATTATTTACGGTCAGCTTAGATTGAAATAAATTTACAAGAGCCCTTAGTGTAACAAATGAGACAAGAGGGGGAAATAATTTTTTTATGTTTTTAATTTTAAAAAGTATTATAAGAACCCATAAAATATTTACTGTAAGTAAAAGTTCTAAAAAAGAAAAGCCTTTATAAAAGAACAATATTAAACAATCAGTGACAAAAAAACTAAACAAATAAAACACGATTGATATAGAAATAGAATCAAATTCAAAAGTATTTTTAATTAACTTTCCAAAACTTATCAAAAAAGTGAATAATAAAACACCAGCAATAATATCAAAAAAATTTATTTCAAAAAAAGTATTTAATTTTTTGTCACGGAAAACATTAATGATTGAGTTAAGCACTATTGCACCTATAAGGACATAGCCAACCAATATGTACAGTCGATTTTTATTTAATAATGTAGACAATTTTATTTTATAAATTTCAATAAAGTTATTTTAGTTATTTATATCAATGAATAAAAACATATATAAGAAATGATTTACAAAGTTTATAATGAAAAGTGTGTTTAGAAAAATTAAGTTTTTAAATCGTTATTTTGAAATCAATATAATTTTTAGATATTAAGGGAGATTAATTAGATTTAATGAAAAATATTTTACTAATTCATAGTATGTATCAAACTTATGGTGGAGAAGATTCCAACCTTGAAGATGAAATTAATTTATTGGAAAAAGAATTTAATGTTGAGAAGTTAATTTTTAAAAATTCTAATAGTTTTAGTCCAGTTAATATCTTGTCTTTTTTTTTAAATAGTAACTATTCATCAAATAAAATATTAAAAAATAAATTAAATAAATCTAACGTTGATACAGTATATATCCACAATTCATGGTTCAAATCTAACTTAGGAATATTTAAAATATTAAAGAAAAAAAAGATAAATACTATTGTAAAAATTCATAATTTTAGATATTTTTGTACACTCTCATTTTTCTCCAATAAACATGCTTTAAAAAATGAAACTTGCAATGCTTGTGGATTTGTTGGTAAGGGAAATTTAAGATTCAATAAGTATTATCCAGAATCGTTTTTAAAGTCTTTTTTTGTCATATGGCATAATAAAAAATATTTAAAAATCTTGAAATTTAATGAAATCAAGATACTTGCCATTAGTAATTTTCATAAAGAACAGCTTTTGAATGTTGGGATCGACTCAAAAAAAATTGATATTTATTTAAATCCAATTAAAAAATTTAAATACAGTGATACTTCTTATAATTCAAACAGTGATTATCTTGTATATGTCGGTCGCTTAACGGAATCAAAAGGTGTCAATGAGCTTATTAGTGTATGGGAAAATTTTCAAAATAATAATTTAAAATTATTCATTGTAGGAAAGCTGGATAATAAATTTTTGAATATTGAAAATGCTAAAAGACATAATATATTTTTTTTAGGAGAAAAAAGTCACGAAGATGCACTAAATATTATTAAAAATGCAAGAGCCCTTGTCACTTTAACAAAAATGTATGAAGGGCAACCAAGAGTTTTATGCGAAGCTTCAACTATGGGAGTACCTTCAATTTTTCCAGATTTTGGAAGCATGGGAGATTTTTTCCCAAACAATTATTTTTTAAAATTTAAACAGTTTGATTATAAAGACTTAACTTTAAAACTAAAAAGCACTTCACAAATTGATTTATTGAATTCTCTTAGCAAAGAAGTGTTTGAAAATATTAATAGTTTGCTAGATGATGAAAAATTAATTTCCCAATTCAAACAAGTAATGAATAAAAAAAATGATCAATAATCTCCCTTTAGTTTCTGTAATTCTCCCTGTATACAACGATGAAACTAATATTGAGAATGCTGTAAACAGTATTTTAGATCAAACTTACCGCAATATTGAATTACTGATTTACAATGATGGCTCTAGTGATACTACAAAAAAAATATTGAATAATATTAACTCACCATCGGTAAAAGTATATAGTGGCGAAAAAAATTTAGGACTTACAAGAGCGCTTAATTTTTTAATTAGTAAGAGTAATGGAGAAATTATAGCCCGGCAAGACTCTGACGACATCAGTCATTTGAATAGAATCGAGATGCAGGTCAATTATTTGCAAACACACAAGCTTGATGCAACTGCTTCGAGAGCTCGAAGAAAAAATTCTACGAGAAAAATACCATCTGTGTCGTTTTATTTACCGTTAAAAATTCAATTACTTTACAAAAATCCTATGATACATGGGACATTAATGATAAAAAAATCAGTTTTGGAAGAATTGAATCTATATAATGAGGAATTTAAATATTCACAAGATTTTAAATTATTAATTGATTTACTAAATAATGGTTACAAATTCAAAATTCTCAATAAAGTTTTATATGAATTAAATTTAACAAATAACATTTCAAGTAAATTTAGAGATGATCAAAGAAAATATTTTAAATTGGCAAAAAAAGACTATAAACTCTTTAATTTATAATCTAAAATTTTAGATATCATTTTATATAAATTATGTTTGGGTTTCCAACTGTAATCTTTGGTTAATTTAGAAGTGTCACAATAAACCTCTACAGGATCACCTCTCCTTAAAAGATGTGGATTTATTTTTATGTGGTTTTTGTAATTTAAATTTAGTATATCGAATGTACATTCAACAATATCTTTTATACTCACACTTACTCCAGAACCGATTACATAATTAGAAGACTTAGGGTTTTCTGTGATTGCATTTACAGCCTCTATAATATCTTTTGCGTACGACCAGTCTCTTTTATAATCTAATGAACCTATTTCTAGCACATCATCTTTTTTAAAGTATATTTTTATTGCAGAATTGATTATTTTAGGAAAAAGGTAATTATCTGTTCGGAATTCAGATTCGTGATTAAACATAATTCCAGAAACTATTGGCCAGTCATATGTCTTATTTAAATTTATCACAGATTCATGGTTGATCAATTTAGCTGTAGCATATGGCGAATTAGGTTTAAAGTTTGAGTTTTCATTCAAAATACTTTCATTGGTATTCCCAAACATTTCAGAAGATGATGATTGAAAAAAATTACAAAAATTTTTTGATTTAATTAATGATTCAGTCAAATTATTAAAAATAGTGGTAATTTTTTTTATGCTTTCATCCGGGGTCTTAATTGATTCATAAACTGAACTAGGTCCGGTTAAGTTATAAACATAATCTGGATTTACAAACTGAATAAACTCTAAAACCTCTTTTTTATTAAACATATTTAAATTAGTTAAAGAAACTTTGTCAGTTTCAAAATTAGGATTTAAATAATTTAATTTATTAAAAAATAATTTTTTGTTTCTTGTTGTCCCAAAAATAGATATGTCATATTCATTTTTCAATATATAGTCTGTTAAAAAAGCACCATCCTGTCCACTAATTCCAGTAATTAAAATTTTCTTCATCAAGTAATATCTTAATTAAATAAGTAAAATGAACTGATAATTAATAAAAAATGAAAATATACTTATCTAACCTCAATGAATCTTGGATAGTAGACAGAATTAGAAATGAATGGTACAAATATAATCCTCAAATAAGTACAAAACTAATTGTCAGATCAGATGTTATATGGATAATTGCCCCTTGGTTATGGAGAAAAATACCAAAAAATCAATTAAAGAAAAAAAGAGTTGTGTGTACTTTTCATCATATTGATAAAAACTCAATGGACGAAAGTAAATTGTTAGATTTTAAAGAGCTTGAAAGTTATGTAGATTTATTTCATGTTATATCAAATAAAACAGAAGATACTGTAGCAACATTAACAAATAAGCCTATAATCTCAATACCTTTATGGGTAAATCAAAATAATTGGTATTACATTGAAAATAAATCTGCTCTTAGAGAAAAGTTTGGATTTGGAAAAGAAGATTATTTGGTTGGTAGCTTTCAACGTGATACTGAAGGCCATGACTTAAAATCACCCAAATTAATTAAAGGACCAGATATTTTTATAGAAATAATTAAGAAAATAAAAAAAGAAAATAAAAATTTAAAAGTAGTTTTAACTGGTAAAAGAAGACAGTATGTAATTAAAAAATTAAACGAACTCAAGGTTCCTTTTAAGTATTATGAAATGGTTGATGTAAAGAAATTAAACGAACTTTATAATATTTTAGACTTGTATATTGTATCTTCTAGATTAGAAGGTGGCCCCCAGGCTATTGTAGAATGTGGAATTTCAAAGACACCGATAATCTCTACGAATGTTGGAATTGCACCTGAAATTTTAAATTCCAAATCGATATTTAAAGATTCAAATTATGAACATGCAACTCCAGATGTTGAAACAGCTTATGAAAATTCAAAAAAGCTATCATTGCCAGCAGGAATGGAGCCGTATATAAATTTATTTGAGAAGTTATTTTGAAAGTAAGTATAGGTGCAAAAATATATGAGGGTGCATTTGGTGGTGGGAATGAATTCATCAAAAACTTAACTAATCATTTAATAGAAAATAACTTTCAAGTTGTTAATAGTCTAAAAGATAAAGATATAGATATTATATTGCTAACCAGTCCATTTATAGCTTCAGAAACATCTACTTTTACAAATTATGAGATTAATTATTATATTAACTTTGTTAATCCAAATGCAATAGTGTTCCAAAGAATTAATGATTGTGATGAAAGAAAAAATACAAATTTTGTAAATAAGACAATTATAAAAAGAAATAAGTATGTCGATATTAATATTTTTGTGAGCAATTGGTTAAAAGACATATTTCAAGAAAGTGGATTGAATAAAAAAAATAATTTAGTCATCAAGGGAGGTCCTAACGAAAATATTTTTAATGATGAAAAAAAAATTTATTGGAATAGCAAAGATCCAATTAAAATAGTCACTCATCACTGGAGCAATAATTATATGAAAGGATTTGATGAGTATTTATATTTAGATAATCTAATAAAATCAAAAAATTTACAAAACAAACTTCAATTTACATATATTGGAAACCTCCCCAAAAAAAATATTTTTCAAACAGCTAAAGTTATCAAGCCTCTCTATGGTAAAGAATTAGCAGATGAATTAAGAAAACATGATATTTACATAACAGGCTCAAAAAATGAACCTTCTGGTAATCATCATATGGAAGGAGCTTTGTGTGGCTTACCAATACTTTACGTAAATAGTGGAGCTTTACCAGAATATTGTAACAACTATGGTTTAGAATTTACAAAAAACAATTTAATTGAAAAAATTGAAAATATAAAAAGAGACTACTCTATTTATACTCAAAAATTAAAAGACTATCCATTTACATTTGATAACGCTGGTAATGAATTTATTCACTTATTTAATGAGACATCAATCAATAAAGATAAATTTTTAAAAAACCGTAAAAAACAAAATAAATTAATCGTTTTATTTAATTTAATTATTTTTAAAATCAAAAAGAATATATTTAAAATTTATAAAAATACAAGAATAAAATTAGGCGTATTAAAATCATTTAAGTTAAAATGATGTATTCTAAAACAGCAAGTTATTTAATCAATTTAATACTGGCGTTTCTTTTTATAGTTTTAATAAATGGCAGACCCTTATTAGGTTTATTTTTGTTTGGTTACAGAATTGGAGAATATTTAACAGCATTTGGGATATTTTTTCTATTTATAGTTTTGGTTAAAAATAATTTTTTTACAGAAAATATAAGCAAAATGTTTCTTACTATTCATCTTTTTTTAGTGTTATTATTTGTTGCTTACAATATATTTGATAATTCAAGTTTTACATACACATATATTTATAGGAACAGTGTTTATATTTGGTATATCACCTATTTTTATATAGGTTTTTTAATTTTTAGGAATATAACACTTGATAATTTTCATTACAAAGTTGGATATGCTGGTTTATTTATAGTTTTTATTTTCAATACAGTATATTTTCCAGATTTTTTATATGAATTTTTCACAAAAAACTCTGACAAGTTTCAATTTTTAAAAGGATCAGAAATAATACTGTTTTTTGTTGTTGTTGTTTTTTTTAGCAATAGATTCAACAAGCAAGGCATAATGCTTGATATATTTTTAATTTTTTCATCGATCTATATACCTTTAACAATTTTTAAAAGTAGATCTGCTGGTATTGCCATTTTAATTTTTATTGTTGTTGAAATAATAATTTTTAAAAAACACTTTTTATCAAATATTAAAAAAACAACACTAGTGTTATTAATCTGCACTGCATTATTTTCTTTTACATCGCATTACCTAGTCGATAATACTTTTAGTCTTGATGAAACAGATGAAGCAATTGCACAAGTATTTAGACATAAGTATGTTGTTTCAAACACCTATGATAATGAGAAATCACTATTTTACTTATATGATGGAAGAGCTTACTCGGCAGATGGAAATCTAAATTGGAGACTTCAGTTATGGCAAGATTCATTTGAAAGTCTATCAAGTAATTCTAATTTATTATTTGGGTTTGGCTATAAAGATAGGTTAGAACTTTTTGAAGATTTAATTTATTCTGGACTGGATGGATCAAACGAAAATACTCATAACTATTTTTTAAATATAACTTTAAGGGGTGGTATTGCAGCGTTGGTTCTAATTTTATTTTTCTTTCGTGAGATTTTTAAATTGGCATTAAATAATATTTCGAAATTAGATCTCTTCCAATTTATCACGCCCTTGTTTTTTGTTTCAATGTTTGATGGTTCTATGGAAAACCCCTACTTTGGTATAGGTTTTTATGTTTTTTTGAGTTATTTAATTACTAAAAATAAAACTTATAATCAAAAAAATTTTAGATAGTATTATTAATTAACATGAAAGCAATAGTAACTGGGATTACAGGACAAGATGGTTATTATCTATCTAAACTTTTGTTAGAGAAAGGTTACGAAGTACACGGATTAATTAGGCGTAGTTCAAACATTAACACAGCTAGATTAGACAGTTTGATTTCAAAATATTCTGAAGATGGAAAGCTGAATCTTTATTTTTCAGATCTTATTGATTCATCTTCATTAACAAATTTAATAAACAAAATTGAACCTGATGAAATATATAATCTTGCTGCTCAATCCCATGTCGCAGTTTCGTTTAAAAACCCTATTTACTCAACTCATACATCCACGATCGGGACAATAACAATTTTAGAATCTATAAGAAATTTAAACAAAAATATAAAGTTCTATCAAGCATCATCATCTGAAATGTATGGAGGAGAGTCAGAAGAGGTTCTTAATGAGAAGTCTCTACTTAACCCAAAGAGTCCTTATGCTGCAGGAAAAGTTTTCTCACATAATATAACTAAAATTTATAGGGAATCATATAATATATTTGCTGTTAATGGAATTTTGTTTAACCATGAATCTCCACACCGTGGAGAAACTTTTGTAACACGAAAAATTTCTAGAGCTGTTGGCAGAATACATAACGGCCTTCAATCTAAATTGACGCTAGGTAATTTAGATGCCTGTCGAGACTGGGGTTTTGCAGGTGACTACACAAATGGTATGTATTTAATGATGCAACATCCAGAACCAGAAGACTGGGTTTTATCAACAGGTGAAACACATTCTGTTAGAGAATTTGCTCAAAAAGCTTTTGAAATAGTAGGGCTTGATTGGCAGGATTATGTTGTTACTTCTAAAAAATATGAAAGACCAAATGAAGTTAATCATTTGTTAGGGGATTCATCAAAAGCAAGAGAAAAGCTCAACTGGAATCCTAAGTTAACCTTTGATGAGCTAGTAGATTTAATGGTTAAAAGTGATCTAAAGCTAGCGGAAAAAGAAAAAATGCTTGTTGAAAATAAACTCCTAGAACCTACTTGGGAATATTCAAAGAAGGTTTAATTATTGTTCTTAAACCAGTTATAGGTTTTTTCCAAACCAGATTCTAGATCAGTAGTAGCCTTCCATCCAAGACTATGTAATTTAGTTGAATCTAGTAATTTTCTAGGATTACCATCTGGCTTAGAAGTATCAAATTTAATTTCTCCATGATATCCAACTATTTCTTTAATTAACTCAATTAGGTTACTTATACTAATTTCAATACCACTTCCTACATTTAATAGGTTATCTTCAATATTACTTTTCAAAATAAATTTTATTGCTTCAGATAAATCATCAACAAATAAAAATTCTCTTAATGGCTTACCTGTACCCCAAGCATTAAATTCTGGTGACTCATTAATTTTTGCTTGATGTAGTTTACTTATCAAGCCAGGAATTACATGGCTGTTATCGTGTGAAAAATTATCATTTGGGCCATATAAATTTGTTGGCATTAAATTAATAATTTTATGGCCATACTGTTTGCTTAATGCATCTCCCATTTCAATTGCAGTTAATTTAGCCATAGCATATGGCGAATTTGTTGGTTCCAATGATCCGGTCATAAGACTGGACTCTTTGATTGGATTTTGTGCACCTAGTGGATATATGCAACTGCTTCCAAGATTTATTAATTTAATTTCTGGATAAGGAATTATACTCTCTAAAACATTTATATTTATTTTTAAATTTTCAAGTATAAATTCTGTACGATTTATATTGTTTGCTAAAATTCCCCCTACTTTAGCTGCTGCATTTACTATGATATTTGGCTGTTTGCTTTCAATTAATTCTTTTGTTTGATCAAGTAAAAATAAATTTGTATCGTTACGATTGCTTGAATGAACCTCAGTAAAAAAATTATCGCCTTCAAATATTCGCTTTACAGATGAACCTACAAGTCCATTGCTTCCTAATACCAGTACTTTCAAACTAATAAACCTTTCAAAGTGATTATATTTTCATTTTTCAATTTTTTAAGCTTTTATAAAAATCATGAATATATTTTATTTTAAACTTTAGTTTGAAAAAACTAAGATTAAATATTGACTTAATTAGTTCAATAATTGAAGCTTTTTTCCAGATATGTTCAATATGAAAGTTGTATGTACTAATTTTTCTAAAATTTTCGTGATAAAAGTTTGACCCTAACAAAAAAGCACCACTAGTTAACCAAGGTTTTTTACTACCAACATAATGAAAAAACAAAATTTTTTTTAAATCAGATTTACTCGTTAGTTCTCTTGGAAAAAAATTTATATTCTTATCTAGTTCTAAATGATCTCCATCTATTACAGAATTCATCACATCTTGATCCCATTGAACTATTCCTTGCCAAAGCTCACTCATAGACATTAAAAACTTAGACTGTAAATTATTTTTTTTCCAAAGTGATAAATTAATCAACATAACGCCAGCATTAAAGTAGGTATCAGTCATATTTAATCTTTCAAAATACGATTTGTTATTTGATATTTCACTTTCTGTAAAATCGCTTTTTTTGTATTCCGTTTTTGCCCCAATTATTTTTTTTGATTTTTCAAGTTCTACGATAGAGTTTTTAATATATTCCGAAGGGTTCTGAAGACAAATCGTATCAGCATCTAAATAAATCACTATTTCTTCATTTAAGTATTCAGATAAAAAAAGTCTATAGTATGTTGCTTCTGTTAAATGAACATTATCTAAATTCGGAAACTTTATATTATTGTTGTGAAATTGAAAAAATTTAATTTCTTTTAAATTTGGGTGATTGTTTATCTCTTCTGGCAACTCTTCCATAGAAAATTCTTTATTGTAAATTACATTAATTTTTATTTTTTCATTTACATTATCCAATAAAGAAATCATTGAGGAGAATGCCTGAATTTTAAATTTATGATCAAAACAATAACAAAAACTTAAGATATTTTTATCCATTTACTTATTTAATAATATCTAGTTATAAAATTAAAACAATGGATGATATTACCTATGTTTTTATTAAGGGAAGAAAAGAAGGGTTTGAGAAAAAAATCTATGAAGCAAGAGACTTTTATTACGGCTGCACTAGTTTTGATGAAAAGAACGTAAATTTACAAGTCATAGAATTTTACAATGAGAAGGAGATAAAAAAATTATTTTTGAAATTAGATTATTACTTCAGTAAGTTACTCAGCCTCCCTTTATATTTTTCTAGAACCTTATCGTTTTCAAACTTTAAAAAATTAAAAAATTCATCAAAAATAGTTTTGGTATCTGAAAGTACAGGCTTTTCTGTTTTACCAATGATATTTATTATAAAACTTTTTAAAAAACCCAAAATTTCATTATTTGTTATGGGACTTTACAGTAAAAAATTAAAATACTCCAATTTAAAACTAATACATAATTTTTTAATAAAACTTTTAATTTCTAAGGTAGATAATGTATTTTTTTTAGGAAAAGCAGAATTAGAAATTGCAAAAAAAATGCATAAAAAAATTGAGAAACTACATTATTTTCCATTCTGTATTGATACAAATTTTTGGCAATGTGAAAAATACGAGCTTAACTCTAAAGATAAGAAGGATATATTATTTGTTGGTAATGATGGAAATAGAGATTATGAATTATTAAAAAATATTGCAAAATCAATGCCAGAATATAATTTTCAATTAATTACAAAATATTTTGATCATGAAAATTTAGATATTGATAATGTAAGCATAATTAGTGGTGAGTGGGGAAATAGTTACCTAAACGACAGCGAATTAAAAGAGATTTATTGCAATTCACGATTAACTATAATCCCTTTAAAAGAAAGCACTCAACCATCTGGGCAGAGCGTTGCTTTACAATCAATATCTACTGGCACACCAGTTTTAATTACAAAAACTGAAGGCTTTTGGGATTACGATGCTTTTGAAGATGGGGAGCACATATTGTTTGTTGAGGACAATACTGTAACTGGTTGGGTAGAGAAAATAAAAAATGCATACAATGACCTAGAAATGTTGAAAAAAGTATCATATAAATCTAGAGAGAAAATTAAGAATAATTTTGACATTAAACATTTTAATTATTTGTTAAAAAGTTTAATTTAACAAATATCACGTTCTTAATATATTAAATTTCTATTTTTTAATACATAAAGTTATTTGGTGTCCTTGATAATATTAAAAAAATGGTTTTAAAGTCAATAAATAAAGAATTTTATAGAAGGCATAACTCAGAGCTAGAAAGATATTTATTTTCAACCTCTTCTTTACACATAATAAATAAAAATTCTAAAACAAAAATTGATGAAAATTATAGTGAAAAGTTATATTTTGACACATCCTCAGATATAGACTCCCAAATAAAAAATATTGACAAAAAGTTTGATGTTATTGTTGTAACTGATGTTTTAGAAATATATGATGATATTTATTTATTTCTTGAAAAATTAAATCATCTTCTAGAAGATAATGGAAAATTAATTTTGTCATCTATAAACACCAGATGGGGAAATTTTATAAAAATAGCAGAATTACTAGGTTTAAAGTCTAAAACTGACAACTTTTCATATATTCATCTAAATAAAATTGAAAAGATTTCTAATGGCGCAGGTTTTGACTTAGTTGAAACCATCACAAGACAATTTTTTCCTTATAAATTTATATATATAGGAAATATTATTAATAAAATTTTAGAACTTTTACTTTTCTATTTTAAGTTAGGTGTAAAAACATACATAGTTCTTAGAAAAATATCAATTAAAGAAAAGCATCTTTCAAAAACAATAATAATTCCAGCTAAAAATGAAGAAGGAAATTTAGAGGAGTTAGTTTCAAGAATTCCTAAGTTTGAAAATTGCGAAATCATATTTTCTATTGGAAAATCCTCAGACAGTACTCTTGAAGTTGCTAAAAATATAAAAGTTAAAAATACTGACTTTAACATTAAATTAATCGAACAATCAAAGAATGGCAAAGCAAATGCAGTATGGGAAGCAATAACTTTATCTTCTGGAGATGTTCTAGCAATTCTTGACTCTGACATTAGTGTTGACCCCGAAACATTAACCGACTTTTTTAAAATTATTGAATCCAATTCAGCAGATTTCGTTAACGGAACACGATTAGTTTATGAAATGGAAAAAGGATCCATGAGGATGATTAATAAATTTGGAAATAGATTATTTCAATTTTTAATAGGAAAAATAATCAATGAAGACTTAACTGATTCCCTATGTGGAACCAAGGTTTTTAAAAAAGACTTGATTAAAAAAATATTTTGGTGGCAGGATAACTTTAATTTAAAAGACCCTTTTGGAGATTTTGATTTAATATTTGCTGCCTCTTACACAGGACAAAAAATCTTAGAATACCCAATACATTACAGAACAAGGAAATATGGAACCACTCAAATTTCTAGATTCAGAGATGGTTTTAAATTAGTTAAATATTTATCGAAATCTTTTATAGTTTTCAATTCATCTAGATAATTGGAATAATATTCATCAATTTTTTTTCCGATTCTTGGGAAACAATTTACTTATTTTGTACTGTATTTTGCTTTGTAATTCTTATATTTTTATTTTCAATTTTCCAGTAAAAATAATTAATAAAGCCATCAGATTCTTCTGGAAGTTCTACGTAGCAATTGAGTATATTTGCAAAATATAAGTTCATTATTGCCTGTTCATTAGTTAAGGTTATAGGAAATCTTTCTGATAACTCGATTAAATTATATTTTGTATTTTTATCTATCAAATTAGTATCAAAGAATAAAACACCTGTCTGGAAATATTGTTCTGATGATAAATCAAATTCTTTGTGAAGTTTCTTAAAGTCAGGCTTAGTTTGATCAAATTGAGAAGCTAAAGTTTTATCATAACTAGGATATCTATCTGCTTTTGCAAAAAGCACTCCATCTGGAATTTCTGAGAAAATTGGATTTATATCATAATGGATTGTCATATTAATATCTAAATAAAATATATAATCCCAATTTTTTAACTTAAGGTCAAAGAGATTAAATTTCTCCCATTGAAATCTTTTAGTTAAGTGCCTATTGGGTTGATTACCAGTTTCTAAATTTTTTAACTTTTTTTCAGTAAATTTATTAAATTTAGTTTTTTTAAATTTTAAAAATTTTAAATTTTTGTCTTTATTCTGAAATATTATTTTAAATAAAAACTTTGATGCAAAAAAATTAGTTATAACTATCAATGGACCACTGTAATTTCCTTCTATTCTTAAATTTTTTATAAAAGAATCAAGATATTTGTATATATACTTTGGATTTGCTGCAACGCATACTGCAAATTTACTATTTACAGGATTTGACATTTAATAAAAAAATATTTCATGATATGCTAATTTTATAACTAATAAATTTATTTATACATGGTTTCTTAAATCAAAAGTGTGCTATTTGGAATATAAGGAGAAATAAAATTAAATTAAATATACCAATTTCGCTGGGGGAGTTAGTGGACAAAATCACTATATTAGAAATTAAAAATGAAAAAATTACTAACGAAGAAAAACTCAAAGAAGTTAAATTAGAAGAAGAGTATTTAAAAAAAATTTACGATTCTGTTGATAAAGACAGAAAAATACTAAATGATTTCAAAAGTGAATTAAAAAAAATAAATTCCGAACTATGGGAAATAGAAGACTCTATAAGGATTCTGGAAATAAAAAAAGATTTTGGAGATAATTTTATTCAGTTAGCAAGAAGAGTTTATTTTACAAATGATGAAAGGTTCGAGGTTAAAAATAAAATAAATATTCATTTTGGTTCTGAAATTTCAGAGCAAAAACAATATGAAAAATACAAATAATTTTTTACTTAAAGTAAATTCAAAATTTGAATATTTTATTTTGAATTTAAAAACTTTATTTATTGTATTAATAACGTATATAAAAAGCTTTTTTTTGAATCTTAAAAAATCAAAATTTATTTATGTAACAGCTGTAGATTTTGATTATTTTGAACCATGTATCAGGTTGATTGATAACTTAAATAAGTATGATGGAAAATCAAAAATTGTAGTATACGACATTGGTCTTAGTAAAAACCAGTACACGCAAATTAAAGAAATGCCAAATGTTGAATCTCATAAATTTATATTTGATAACTACCCACAATTTATGTCTGTTAAAGAGCTACCAGATAATAAGTTGGGAAACTATTCGTGGAAAGCACCAATTGTTTATGAGGTAATTCAAAATTATGATGAAAATATAATTTGGCTAGATACAGCATGTTTAATTAATAAAAAAATTAAGCTGATCAAATTATTAACAATTGTTAATGGTTGTTTTTTTGTAAAAGCAACTGGAAATATTAATCAATGGACTCATCCCAAAACTTTAGATCTAATGGATGCAGACCATCTTAAAAAGTATTCATGTGTAATGAGTGGTGTAATTGGGATTAATACAAAAAAAGAAAAAATTAAAATTCTTTTCAAAGAGTGGATGAACTATTCACTTGATGAAAATTGTATAGCACCAATTGGAAGTAGTAGACTAAACCACAGACAAGACCAATCTTTGTTACAAGTTTTGGTTCACAAATATAACTATGGAAAATATGTATTAAACCATCAATTTTTTGAGATAAAAATTAACCAAGTTTTTGACAGAGTATACCTCCAAGAGGTAGCAGAGGACAGTCGAAATTTTGGCTTAAGAACAAAACTATATCAATCTTCGCCCTCGATTTATACCGACTCTATAGAGAAAGCAGCAGTATGTTATTTAATCGAACCAGAACAATTTAGCATTAAACAACTAATGAAGTTAAAGGATAAAAAGATAGTAATTTTATTTAAAGATAAAAATCAATTTGAAAACTTTAAAAGACAAAACTTTTCATTTAAAGATATATCTTATTTATTTCTATATTCACATCATGAATTGGATAAAATTAATGAACCAACATTTGTAATCCAAGACAACATTTCACATCAGCATTTACTTGATATCAGAGATGCATTTTTAGATTAAAATTTAGATTTAAATTCTTTAAATTTAAATGCTGACCTATCCTTTTCTGACAATATAGGTTTTTCTACTTTCCAATCTATATCTAAACTGAGTGGATTTATTGAATCATCGTGTTCAGGTGAATAATCACCAGACTGCAAGTAGACAACTGTAGCATAATCTGACAAAACTGAATATCCATGAGCAAATCCTTCAGGAACAAAAAGCCCTTTTTTATCTCTATCCTCTAAAACTATGCTTCCAAAACTTCCATAATTGTTAGAGTTTTTTCTTATATCTAAGAATACGTCTAAAATTTTCCCTTCTATACATGTTATAAATTTCGAAACCGCTGTTGGAGGATTTTGAAAATGCAATCCACGAATAACGTTTTTATTTGATCTTACACACAGCAACTCACTGACACTACCCATCATTTCTTCAACCTTTTTTCCATAAATTGTTTTTTTGAATAGGCCCCTTTCGTCGTTGAACGTAACACCTTCTGAAATTATTACATCATTAAACTTAGGAGAAAATATTTTAGTTTTCATCAAATAAGCATAGTTAGCTTTGAAGGAATATCATGAAGTTTTACATTTTTATAGTCAATATCAGGCATATCATTCGTGTAATAGTTCTTTGCTTTTATAAGATAACCCGATTCCTTTTTACCAGTTTTGTTAAAAGCATATAGAAAATCATATATAGAAGATAAAACATATGATT
>MDTA01080094.1_pt1 | contig 16367 bp, 16 predicted proteins | sample 811151 | NCBI WGS metagenome assembly MDTA01 (sample SAMN05326648, study PRJNA326480) | marine metagenome | isolation source: seawater | place: Indian Ocean: South | collected 2010 | reverse complement strand
CCTATAATTGAATTGCATATAAGTAATATTTATAATAGAGAAGATTTCAGACATAAATCTTTAATTAGTCGGGTAGCTAATGGAGTAATTTGTGGCTTCGGAGACAAAGGATACATAATGGCAATAAAAGCGATGAAGGATTTTTTAAGTTAATGAAAATAGATAAAAAATTAATTAGGGAACTTGTTGATAATTTAAAAGAATTCAATTTAACAGAATTAGAGTATCAAGATGGTCAAACTAAGATAAAAGTTTCTAAAGCTTCTAGAGGTTTGGAAAAATCAACAACCAGTGCCGTAGTCGCCCAAAATAAAGCAGTGCTAAATACAAATAATAATGATGAGGGAGTAAGAATAAAATCCCCTATAATTGGTACAGCTTACCTCGCTCCAGAACCTGGTGCAAAAAAATTTGTTGAAGTAGGAAATAAAATTAAAAAAGGCCAGACAGTTATGATAGTAGAAGCAATGAAAACTATGAACCATGTTCCTTCGACAAGCGACGGCGAGGTTAAAAAAATTTTAGTTTCAGATGGACAGGCCGTTGAGTTTGGTCAAACATTGATTCTATTAAAATAATCAAAAATGTTTAAAAAAGTTTTAATTGCGAACAGAGGTGAAATAGCAGTTAGAGTAATTAGAGCATGTAAAGAATGGGGTATAGAAACCGTAGCAGTGCACTCTGACGTAGACTCAGACTCCATGCATGTGAGATTAGCTGACGAAAGTGTTTGCATTGGATCTCATCAACCTCAAAATAGTTACTTAAATATTTCTTCGATAATGTCAGCAGTTGATTTAACGGGAGCAGAAGCAATTCATCCTGGTTATGGTTTTTTATCTGAAAATTCTAAATTTTCTGAAATAGTAAATAAACACGGTATCAAATTTATAGGTCCAAGCGCAGATATTATTTCTAAAATGGGAGACAAAATAGAAGCAAAAAAGATTGCTAAAAAATATGGTTTGCCAATAATTGAGGGATCGGAGGGTGGAGTAAAATCTATCTCTGAAGCAAAATCTATTTGTAAAGAAATCGGTTACCCTGTTTTAATTAAGGCTGCTGGTGGTGGTGGTGGAAAAGGAATGAAAATAGTAAATGAAGTAAATGAATTAGAAAGATTATTTTCACTGGCTAAAAGTGAAGCAAAAAAATTTTTTGGTAATGATGAACTGTACATTGAAAAATATTTTAAAAATCCTAGACATATTGAAGTTCAAATAATGTCTGGAAAAAATAGAACTGTGCATCTTGGTGAAAGAGACTGTTCTGTTCAAAGAAGACATCAAAAATTAATCGAAGAAACTCCTAGCCCTGTTTTAACTGCAAAAGAAAGATCTGACCTGCTAGATAAAACAGTAAAAATGGTAGAGCAAATTAATTATGAGGGTGCTGGCACAGTTGAATTTATTTACGAAAATGGAAAATTCTATTTTTTGGAGATGAATACAAGGGTTCAAGTTGAGCATCCCGTAACTGAGGTTCAAACTGGTATTGACATAGTCAAAGAGCAATTATGGATTGCTTATACAGGCGAAACAGCTTTAAAACAAAGTGATATTGATCCTAGAGGTCATTCGATTGAATGTAGAATAAATGCAGAAAACCCAGCTCAAGGTTTCCAACCAAGCCCTGGAACTATAAGCGTTTGCCATCAACCCTCAGGTTTTCGGACTAGAGTAGATGGTTCTGTTTTCCAAGGATGTAAGATAACGCCTTATTATGATAGTTTAATTGCTAAAGTTATTTGCAAAGGTAGAAATAGAACTGAGGCAATTCAAAGAACTTTAAGATCTTTAGACGAATTTGTTCTTGAAGGTATAACTACAACAATAGATTTACATAAAAAAATCTTAAATCATAAAAAGTTTATAGACTCAAACTTTGATACTAATTGGCTTGAAAAAGAAAAATTTTATTAAGTATTAAAGCAATTTACTAATTGTAAATCATAAATTGCGTGATCGAAAGGTGTAATACTTGGATCTGAAGAAAATGTCCAACCATTGTAAATAAAGACTTTTTCATTTTCATTTTTTGAAAGATCTTTTACTTGCATATAAGCGACGTCTTCGACTTTATTATTAATTTTTATTTTACCACACCGAAGAATCCTAATCTCTAACGGACCAAATTTTTTTGATTGATCTATATTTACCATTATTCTTGAAGATTTTGCTGTAATTTTATCCAACCCTATAAGTATTGCATGAGAGGATTTAAATGATGTGATGTTTCTCTCTTTTTTTTTTATGTTAATATTTAAAGGCTCATTATCAACATTTTCTTCAATTTGCTCAAAACTTGGTTCAATTTGATCTAAGTTAATCAAGGGAGAGGTTGATATTTTTTCCTCTGAGTAAGAATGATTTTGTAAAGATACAATAAATAAAAAATAAAGAAATATATAAAAGCTATTTCCAAGTTTCATATTTTTTCTTAACATTGTTTTTTCTTATCTTTATTGGTTTATAACTGTCTTTTGTACCAGTTTTATTTTCCTGGTGAGCTTTCTGCCAAGAAAATTTTTTTTCACTTTCAACAGGAAGTTTGTCTATTGTATGGTGCATCCATAAGTACCAATCTGAAGTTATTTTCGTTGCTTCAATTTTATCAGAATAAATTACCCACCTGTCATTTTTTTTATTTGTATAATATTTATTTCCTAATTGATCTTTACCTACAAACTTTCCAGTAAAAAGTGTTTTTAAAAAAGTACCGAAAGTCTGTTTATTCCACCAAGTAAAAATAATTTTAAAGCTCATATTTAAAATTTTAAATCCACACAATTAGTAAGTGTATTATTATAAGATAGACACTTAATACAATTAATATATATGATATGTATAAAGGATTCCAATTAATTATGAAAAAATATACTGTAGAGACTTACTATACTTGTACTTTTAAAACCATTCACTCGCTTGATGATCTAAACGAAAGTTCACTTTCTGCAATAGATAAGAGGTCTGACGGAGAGGTAGAGGTGATTGATGTAAAACTAAACAACAGAAAAACAAAAAAAATTGGCGAGAGTAAAAAATCTGAGACAAAAGATTTAAAAATTAATAATCCTATTTCAGATACTATAAGTAAAAAAATTTTAAATACTTCAAAAAGTGAAGAACGAAATGATGCAATAAATTTAAAAACAAAAAATAAAGCAAGATTTAAGATGCCGGATAGAAGAAAAGGATATATCCAAAAAGCACAAATTGATGATCATAAAGTATACCTACATACAGGTGAATATGATGATGGAAAAATTGGGGAAATTTTTATTGATACAAATAAAGAAGGAGAACTTGTAAAAGCAATGATGAATAATTTTGCTATAGCTATTTCTTTAGGCTTACAATACGGAGTGCCGCTTGAGGAGTATGTAGATGCATTTATTGATACGAAATTTGAACCTTCTGGAAATGTATTGGGTAATGATAGAATATTAAGTGCATCTTCAATATTAGACTATGTCTTTAGAGAACTAGCGATTTCGTACCTCGGTAAAGAGGAATTAGCACACACACCTTCAATAGCTAATTCAAAAAGCCTGACCGAAAATAACACGGATGATAAATTCCTTAAAATAGTAAAAAATATTACGTCAAAAGGTTTTGTGAGAAGCAACTTAGAGGAAAAACTTGTAGACCTCTCTGACGTAAGAATTAATTTAAAAACTAAAAACTAATTTTTTTTAGGAGTTAATTTTATACCAAGCTCTTTAAGCTGAGATTCATCAACTTCGGATGGGGCTTGCATCATTAAGTCTTGAGCATTCTGGTTCATTGGAAATAATGTCACCTCTCTTATATTTTGTTTATTAGCCAAAAGCATAACTATCCTGTCGATACCTGGAGCGATTCCACCGTGAGGTGGGGCTCCAAAACTTAAAGCATTAATCATTCCGCTAAATTTATCGTTAACTTCTTTTTTTGAATATCCAGCTATAGAAAATAATTTATACATCAATTCAGGCTTATGATTTCTTATAGCACCTGATGATAGTTCAACTCCATTGCAAACTATGTCGTATTGAAAAGCCTTAATATTTAATGGATCATCAAAGTTTAATTTTTGAATATCGCCTTGAGGCATTGAAAAAGGATTGTGACTAAATATAATTTTGTTTGAATTTACATCTTTTTCAAACATAGGGTAATCAACCACCCAGCAAAAAGCAAACTTAGTTTCATCAATAATTTTTAAGTCTTCAGCAATTTTGTTTCTAGATATTGATAATATTTTTTCTATTTCTTTTTTTTTCCCACAAGCTAAGAATATACTGTCTCCTACTTTTGCATCGCATATTTCCATTATTTTTTTTAAAGCTTCTTCGCTAAAAAATTTTCCTATTGGTCCTTTACCTTTTAATACTTTATCAAATTCAAATGTAAAATAAGCTAATCCAGACCCTCCCTGGTCTTTTGCCCAATTGTCAATATTATCGAAAAAACTTCTTGGTTTATTCTTTGTATTTGTTGTTTTAATTGCCTTGACGATAGATCCTGAACTTACTAACTTTTTAAAGATATCAAATTTAACATCATCTCTGGTAAACACTGAGGTAATGTCTTGAATTATCAAAGGGTTTCTTAAGTCTGGTTTGTCTGTACCATATTTTTGCATTGCTTCATTAAAAGAAATTCTTGGAAATTTGTCGCTTAAAATTTTTTTTGATGAAAATTTTTTGAATAAATTTATCATAAGTTTTTCTACAATTTGAAATACATCTTCCTGCTCTACAAAAGACATCTCTATATCTAACTGGTAAAACTCACCGGGACTTCTATCAGCTCTGGCATCTTCATCTCTGAAGCATGGAGCTATCTGGAAATATTTATCAAATCCAGAAACCATAACAAGTTGTTTAAATTGCTGTGGTGCCTGTGGTAAAGCATAAAATTTTCCAGGATTTAATCTGCTTGGGACCAAAAAATCTCTCGCTCCCTCTGGACTCGACGACGTTAATATCGGTGTTTGATATTCTAAAAAACCATATTTCAACATTTCTGTTCTTATAAATGAGATTACTTTTGACCTTAAAACTATATTTTGATGCATTTCCTCTCTTCTTAAGTCCAAGAATCTGTATTTTAATCTCATGTCCTCTGGATAATCTTGTTCTCCAAAAACTGGGATCGGTAATTCTTTTGATGTAGACAAAATTTCAACTGATTTAATTACTATTTCTATTTTTCCAGTTTTAATATCCAAATTCTCATTTTCAACTGATCTCTTAACAACCTTTCCTTCAATTTTTAAAACTGTTTCAGGTTTTGCTTTTTCTAAAATCTCAAAATGCTTGTTTTTATTTTCAATTACACATTGGGTAACACCATAGTGATCTCTTAAATCAATAAATAATAAATTTCCATGGTCCCTTTTTCGATGAAGCCATCCTGATAAAGTAACATTTTCATCAATATTACTTTCGTTTAGTTCTGAACAAAAATGAGTTCTGTATTTATTCATTTGTTAAGTACTTTTTTTATTAAATTAATATTTATTGATTTTCCAGAAGATAAAGACAACTGATCAATATCTTTGATAAACTTGAAGATTTTATCGTAAGATCTGTCAATATTTTTAATTATATAGTCAGAGGTCTTTGGATTTAAATTTACCTGTTTATCAGAAAAAGTTTTTGTAATTATAACTTGTAGTAACTCATCCGTAGGTAAATCAATTCCGATAGAATTAAAACTTTGTATTCTTGATTTTAAATCAAGTAGTTCAAATCGAAAATTTTTTAAAGGCTTTTGGCTGTTTATTACAATATAGTTATTTAATTGATTTGATTGATTCAATAAAGAATAAAATAATTTTTCGTCAATAATATTTTCGAAATTATCTATAATCATACAGGTAAATTGATTACTTTTTTGAACAATTTTATCATTAATATCCTTTTCACTTAAAAGCATCACATTATTTATTTTTTTTTCAAGAATTTTCGATAAATGTGTTTTTCCAGAACCAGGAGATCCAAATATATTAAGCCAATTGCCTGTCCAGTTCGGCCAACTCTCAATTAATTTATATGCAGAAAAATTATTACTAGAAACATAGAAGTCCTGTTCATAATATTTTTTTTTAAAAGGAAATTCAAATATAAGTTGATTCATTTTATTAAATTAAGGCTCCATTTACCATCTATAGATTTTAATTCAATGTTTTCATCTTTTAATTGTTTGATCATTTTATTTAGCTTTCCAAAATATTTTAATTTTAATAAAACATAATCTTTATTAAATTGCATTACATAAATATCATTTATCAAATCAACTTTTTCTAACCGATTATTGAATTCCACTAAATTACTTTTTTTATTTGAAATCAATTCTACATTTAAAAATGACGGCGTTCTAATATCTATAAGGTTTTGAGATTTAATTAAATTTATTAATTCCTTGCTTACTTCATTGATTATTTTGATATTGTAATTTTGATCATTTAAATTTGATTTTTCAACATTGATCCTTTTATCAATATTTTTACCATTAATTATACTTTTCAAATAAATTTTTCGGTTTTTTGTATCGTTTTCTTCGATAATGACTAAAGCAAAATTTTTATTTTTATACTCTTTAAAAAGTTTTGTAAGGTCAAGATCAAGTAAGTTATTTTTGAAAAAATTAATACTTTGGATTATCTCAATATCTTCTTGGGGGAGTACAAATTCGATAAATTTATTTTGAAAAATATTATTCCATTCCTCATAAAAAAAATTTTGATTATATATAAATAATTGACCATTTTTTTCTAAAACTGGTAATAGGAATAGTTCTTTTTCCAATATGTCAGAATAAGAAATGTCTCTTGCAAAAAAAAGTGAATTTAATTTATCTTTATCAAATAATACATTAAATACTATTTTGTCAGTTTCTATTCCCTCTTCTTTTTTATTAATAACCTGATAATAAGACACTAGGTCTTTAATTTTTGAGAATTGTAACTGGGATAATTTTTTCTTATCTTCATTTAATATAATTTTTTCTTTTAACTCTTCAAATGCTTTTTTAATGGCTTTATTAGATAACTCCAGGTTAGAAATATTAGTTTTTTTAGTTAGTTCAATATTATTAACACTAAATATATTTTCAATTGATAAAACATTTCCAGTTTTTACAAAAAAGATTAAAATAATAAAAATTAACTTTAAACTATTCATATATGGCTAATTAGCATTTTTATTGATGAAAAAAATGAAAAATAGTTACAAAAAAAGTGGTGTAAATATTCCATTGGCAAATAAATTAGTTAGATATATTTCAAGTATAGCTAAAAAAGATGTCAAAAAAACGAAAAATTCTTTCAATAAAGATCTAATTGGAGGTTTTGGTTCTTTATACGACATAAGTAAATATAAAATTAAGGACCCTGTCATAGTCTCTTGCACAGACGGTGTTGGAACTAAATTAGAATTAGCCAATAAATTTAAAAAATTTGATACAATAGGAATAGATTTAGTAGCGATGTGCGTAAATGATTTAATAGTTCAGGGCGCCAAACCTTTATTTTTTTTAGATTATATTGCTGTTGGAAAATTAAATTTAAATAAAACAAAAAAAATATTAAAAGGGATTTTTAAAGGATGTGATCTATCAAATTGTAAACTTATTGGGGGAGAAACGGCTGAAATGCCAGGTGTTTACTCTAAAGATAAATTCGATCTTGCTGGTTTTAGCGTAGGATTAGTATCAAAAAAGAAAATTTTAAGTAAAAAAAATGTTAAAGATAAAAATATTATTTTAGCAATTCCATCTGATGGTGTTCACTCAAATGGGTATTCATTAATAAGAGCAATTTTAAAAAAAAATAAAATTTCTAATAGTTTAAAGAATCAGTTGCTCAAACCTACTAAAATTTATGCCAATGAAGTTTTGGAATTAAAAAAAAATAATTTAATTAATGCTTGTGCACATATAACAGGTGGAGGGCTAATAGAAAATTTATTAAGATCTGTACCAGAAAACTTAACCTTAAATGTTGATCTTTCTAAAATTAAAGTAAAAAAAATATTTAAGTGGATAAAAAGTAAAAATATCTCTGATCAAGAAATGTTGAAAACTTTTAATTGTGGTGTGGGTTTTTGTCTTATAATTAATAAAAAAAATATTCATAAAGTTAAGAGGGTTTTTTCAAAAAAATATATGCCCTATGAAATAGGATTCTTATCTAAAGACCAACAAAAAATTAAATTAAGAAACTCCATAAAATGGTAAAAAAAAATACGTGTGTTTTTATTTCTGGAAAGGGGACAAATCTTAAAAACTTGATATTACGATCAAGAGATAAAAATTTCCCAATTTTAATCAAATTAATTGTAAGCGACAATAAAAAAGCAAAAGGGCTTATTTATGCCAAGAAAAATTCTATTCCTTTTTTTATTATAAATACAAAATCAAAAAATTATGAAAATCAATTATATTTGATCCTAAATAAATATAAAATATCCTTTATATGTCTAGCAGGATATATGAAGATAATTTCGAATAATTTCATAAAAAAATTCAACAAAAAAATAGTTAATATACATCCATCTTTACTGCCTAAGTTTAAAGGCTTAAATACATTCGCCAGAATTTTAAAAAATAATGAAATAAAGACTGGATGTACTGTGCACTTTGTAAATGGAAAATTAGATAGTGGTCGTATTGTATCACAAAAAAGTTTTTATATCAGTCAAAACGATGATGAGAAAACATTAAAACAAAAAACACAGAAACTAGAATACCAGGTTTTTCCTGAGGCTATTATTAAAATATTTAGAAATAATTAGTTTTTGAAAAAAAAATTTATTTCTTTTTTTGCATTCTCGACTGAATCTGAGCCGTGTACAGAGTTTTTATCAATTGAAATCCCAAATAATTTTCTTATTGTATTATTTTCCGCTTCTTTAGGATTTGTTGCGCCCATAAGTTTTCTATAGCTAATAACTGCATCTTTCCCTTCAAGTATCATTACTACAATGGGTCCAGAAGATAAATAAGTACATAAATCGTTATAGAAAGGTTTGGATTGATGAACTTTATAAAATTCTGAAGCCTCATCTTTTGTAATGTGAATTTTTTTACTTTCTTTGATAATTAAATTGTTTTTTTTAAAAATATTTTTTATATCTTCAGTTAAATTTCTCTCAACTGCATCTGGTTTTATAATTGATAGAGTTTGTTCAATATTACTCATAATTCTCTTCGATGAACTTATTTAAAAGCCTAACTCCAAATCCAGTAGCACCTCCAGAATTTAATGCGCCTCCATATTTTGAAAAAGCCATACCAGCTATATCCAAATGAGCCCATGGAGTTTTATTTAAAATAAATCGTTGTAAAAATTGAGCTGCAGTTGTAGATCCTGCACCACCTACATAATTTATATTTTGTACGTCTGCGTTTTTAGAATTCATAAGTTTATCATAGTTTTTATGAAGTGGCATTCTCCATACTTTCTCTTCTACTTTTTCACCTGCTTCAAAAATTTGTTTTGATAATTTATCATCATTCGAAAATAAACCGGCGTACTCTGATCCTAGGCAAACTATTATAGCTCCAGTTAAAGTAGCTAAATCAACAATGAGTTTTGGTTTAAATTTTTTTTCGGTAAAAGTTAATGCATCAGCTAAAACTAATCGACCCTCTGCATCAGTATTTAATATTTCTATAGTTTTACCACTAAAAGATTTAACAATATCGCCCGGTCTTTGAGCATTACCGCTAACCATGTTTTCAACTAATCCAACCACACCTACTGCATTTATTTTTGCTTTTCTTAAAGCAAGGCTTTTCATTAATCCGACCACTGTAGCTGAACCTGCCATGTCATAAGTCATGTCCTCCATGAATCTTGCAGGTTTTAATGAATATCCGCCAGTATCAAAACAAACTCCTTTTCCAACAAAAGCTAATGGCTTTGAATTATTTTTTGCTCCATTCCATTCCATTGTCACAAGATAAGAACCTCTTATACTTCCTTGGCCAACACCCAGCAAAGCATGCATTCCAAGTTTTTTTAATTTTTTGTCGTCATAAATATTTATTTTTAAACCATCCTTCTTTAGTAAATTTATTCTTTTTGCATATTCATCAGGATGTAAAACATTTCCAGGTTCAGAAACTAAGTCTCTTGCGTAAAAAGTTCCACTCTCTAAAGCTTTAAACTTTATTTGGTTTTTATCGGTAGGTTTATTATTTTTTCCAACTATATTAATTTGAATGTTTCTTGTTTCTTTTTTTGTTTTATATTTTTTAAATTCATAAGATTTAAGTTTTAACCCGTGTAAAAAGTAACCTAAAAAATTTTTATCTTTACTTATAATGCTATCTGAAACTAAAGAATACTCACTATTTTTTCCATAGTTTATACGATTATAAAATTCAGCACCTAAACTTTCTATATCAGATGACTTTAAATTTTTTTTAATTGATATAAAAATTATTTTTTTTTTGGAAGAAAGTTCGAAAACAAACAAATTTTTATTTAGGTCACTTGATTTTAAAAGATCTGTCACATATGCTATCTCAGAATTTGAAAGAAATTTTTTTAAAGAACTATTTTTAAATTTCTCATCGGAAAATAAAATTAAGTTCGTTGAGGATTTTTGTTTTTTGGGCGTATAGCTTATATTGATAGACATAAATTTTTTAAATAAAACCTATTTGTGTCAGTGATATAAGTCGAAATATATATGTTTTCAATGGAAATTTCGTCATAGTTAAACCATTAGTTGAATTTAATTTATGGATGCATTATTTATATACGATATATCAAAATGCTTCAAAACAAAATTTACTTTAACTTCCTTATAGAAATATTCAGAACCTTTCTGACTGTTGTTTTTGGTTTATCTGTAATAGCTTTAACCGTAAGAGCTGTTAGTTTTTTAGACTTAATTGTAGATAATGGTTATCCTGTTTTAACTTATTTCAAATATTCCCTACTCAATCTTTTTGGTATAGCGCCAAAATTTATTCCACTAGCTTTTTTAATATCACTTGTCATATTTATTTTGAAACACAACGAAGATAGTGAATTCATTATTTTGTGGACATCTGGCGTAAAAAAAATTCAGCTTGTGAATTTACTTTTGTTTACATCTTTAATTACTTTAATTTCTTATTTGATATTGTCTATTATTTTGACTCCAATAGCTCTTAACAAATCGAGGCAACTTTTAAGTAAAGATCAATTAAACTCATTTTTACCAACAATAAGATCTCAACAATTTAGTGACTCTTTTAAAGGTTTTACTTTTATTGTAGAAAAAAAATTAAATAACGAGATAAAACATATATTCTTACACGATACTGGAAATAATTTAAAAAGCTTGTCTCCAAACAGTAAAAATATATCAAGTATGACTATTGTTGCTGAGAAAGGAATGGTCGAAGATAGAAAACTTTTTTTAATAAATGGACAAATTATTTCATCAAAAAATAAGAATGAAGAAAACGAGGTAATAAAATTTGATCAACTAAATATAGATTTAAGCAGTCTAACAACTTCAACTATAAAACAACCAAAGTTTCAAGAACTTTCAACTTTAAAACTCCTTAAATGTTTTTCTCAAAGTGAATTAAAAAGTAAAATATGTAGGGGAGATACTAGTAAAGAAATTACTCCAATTTTAATGAGAAGAATAGTTTTGCCGATGTATATCCCTGTAATTGCGCTAATTTGTTCCTTTTTATTAATGAAAAATCAAAGAGCTTACTCAAATAAAATATCAATTTTTATTTACTCTTTTTTGTTGTTACTTCTAACTGAAATAACAATAAGATATACCGGGTTAAATAATATTTTAAAATTATTTTATATAATAGCACCTATTATTTTAATTTCGGGATTCTATTCACTTTTATTGTATAAATTTTCTAGAGAGATGAAATATTAATGAATAAAATTCTATTAAATTACCTATTAAAAAATTTTTTGAAAACTTTTTTAATTGTTATGTTTGTAATTTATTGCTTCGGGGTAATTTTAAATCTATTTGAAGAAATAGAGTTTTTTAAAAACATTGAAGTCAGTGTTTTAAAACCTTTAATGTTAACAAGCATTTTTGTACCAAGTATAATAATAAAACTTTTACCTTTCATTGTTTTTATTTCGAGTATGTTGTTTATGGTTAAAATAAGAAATAATAAAGATCTTTTAACTTTTAAAGTTTATGGTTTTTCCAATATAAAAATATTTTTTATTCTAGCATTGACATCTTTCGTTTTAGGGTGGTTTATTCTTTTGGTAGCTAATCCAATCACTTCGTCAATGGTTAAATATTATGAAAAAACTAAATCTCAATATGCTAGGGATATAGATCACCTAGTAACTTTCAATAATAATGGTCTTTGGATAAAAGAATATTTAAATGACGGGTATAGAATTATTTCTGCTGAAAAACCTGAAAAATTAGATTTAATTAATGTTACTATTTTTCATTTTAATAAAAATTATAATTTAAACGAAAAGATTTTTGCTAAAAACGCAAAAATAGAAACGAATGATTGGGAGCTAAATGATGTAAAGATTTTCAACACTAGAGAGGGTGTTTTTGAAAAGAATGAATTTACGAAGTATAATATTAAGTCTATTTATAATCATGAAAAAATTACAAGCTTATTTAATAATTCTGACACAATGTCTTTTATCGACGTTATATTTGATTATGACAGTCTTTTAAAAAGTGGATATAATAATAGATTTCTAAAGCAAAGTTTACATTCAATGTTATCTTTGCCTTTCTTTTTATTTTTAATGACTGCTTTAGCAGCAATTTTAACAATGCATACACTAAAAAGATCAGATAATTTGAGGTTTATTTTAATAGGATTAATTTGTAGTATTTTAATTTACTATTTTAAAGACTTATCAATTGCACTGGGCCAAACTGACAGAATCCCATTAACACTAGCAATCTGGGCTCCGGTTTTAGCACTAAGTTTTTTTACATTTATTGGAGTTTTGCAGATTAATGAAAAATAAATTTTTTATATTTCTTTTTTCAATTTTTTTTCACTCTAATATTTTAGCTGAGTCAATTTCAATACAAGCTAAAAAAATATCACTTGATAAAGATAAAGCCACATCGATTTTTGAAGATGAAGTTGTAGTAAAGACTGAGTATGGTGTTATTAAAAGTGATTTTGCTGAATATAATAAAAAAAAAGGTTTTTTAGTTTTTAAAGAGAACGTTAAAGCTGAGGATATAAAAAAAAACGTAGTTGAAACAGAATATGCTGAGTATTCTGAAATTAATAAAATTTTTAAAACAGAAGGACTTACTAGAATAATCACATCAGAAGGTTATATTGTAGAGTCTCAAAATGTTATATTTAACAATAAAAATAAATCTATAACTTCGGAAAATAAAACATTAATTAAAGACAATGATGACAATAAGATTTTTCTTAATAACTTCAGTTATGAAACAAATAATAATATTTTCAAATCTTTAGGGTCAGTAAAAATTGAGGACAAATTGAAAAATGTTTACAATTTTGCTCAAATCTACATAGATACAAAAAAAAAAGAAATATTGGGAACTGATATAAAGGCATTTTTGAACCAAGAAGAATTCAAAATACATAAAAATAACAAACCCAGAGTATTTGCTAATACCATTAGTTTAAATGAACAAATAAGTTCTTTTAATAAAAGTATATTTACTCTTTGCGATTATCGGAAAAATGACAAATGTCCGCCATGGACTATTCAGGCTTCCAAAATGCTTCACGACAATAAGAAAAAAACAATTTATTACGATAATGCTATGATAAAAATCTATGATATTCCAATTTTTTATATCCCTCGATTATCTCATCCTGATCCTTCAGTAAAAAGAAGGTCAGGATTTATGCCTCCATCAGTAAATGACTCTAAGAATTTAGGTGCTGGTGTTTCTATACCTTATTTTTTTGCTATCAATGACGACAAAAATTTTACATTGACTAACAGGTTTTATGCAACAGAAAATCCACTTTTTATAGGTGAATATCACCAAGCATTTAAGCGCTCAAACTTTCTTGCAGACTTCGGATTTACTGAAGGATATAAAAATACAAGTGTCACAAAAAAATCTGGACAAAAAACTCATTTTTTTTCGAAGTTTGTAAAAAACTTTAAAGGAAAAAATAATTCGAATAATTCTTTTAATTTATCTGTTCAAAAAGTATCAGATGATAAGTATTTGAAACTATATAAGATAAAATCTAATTTAGTTGATTTTAATAATGATACTTTGGAAAGTTCGATCGATTTTAAACATGAAGATGAGAATATTTTTTTTGGATTACAAGCAAGCGTTTATGAAACACTAAAAGAGAGTTATAATGATAAATATGAGTATATTTTACCTGAAATTACAGTAGATAAAAATTTATTTAGTGATGATAAGAATGGAAATTTAGATCTACAAACAAATTTTAAAGTACATAATTATGATACAAATAGATTGACTAGTTTTTTTATAAACGATTTTAATTGGAATTCAAAAGAGATATTTTCGGATTTAGGTATTAAAAATCAATTATTAGCAAATGTTAAGAATATAAATTATGAGTCTAAGAACGTTGATCCTTATAAAAATGATTTTACCAGCGAATTGTTTGGTGCAATTGGTTTAATGACAGAGCTTAACCTAGAAAAAGATCTCGGTTTATATAAACATTTTTTAACTCCGAAAATATTTTTGAGATACTCACCTGGTAGCATGAGACAAGAAGATGCAGGCTCAAGGCTTAAAGCAATAAATGCTTTTGATATCAATAGACTTGATAACATAAATAATTTTGAAACAGGTCTAAGTGCTGCTTTTGGTTTTGATTATCAGATTGATAAAAGCAACAAATCTCTCGATTTTTCTGTAGCTCAAATACTAAATGAAAAAGAAAATAAAAAGATGTCTGATAAAAGCAGTATGAACGAGAAACTATCAGACTTAGTAGGGAGTGCAAATTTTGAATTAAATAGTAAATTCAATTTAAATTATAATTTTGCAATTGATCAAAATTATAGCGATTTTAATTATAATGAGATTGGTACTAGTATCAATTTGGGATCTATGAATTTAGATTTTAATTATTTACAAGAAAATAAGCACATTGGTAATCAGGATTACTTTAAAACAAAAATAGGTTTAAAAAATAAAGATAATGGATTATTTGCTTTTGAGACAAAACGTAATCTTATTACAAATTCAGCTGAATTTTACAATTTAAGTTATGAATATGTGAATGACTGTTTAAGAGCTGGTCTTGTTTATAGACGAGAATTTTATAACGACTCAGAAATAGAACCAGAGAATTCATTGATGTTCAAAATAACTTTAACTCCATTTGGTGATATCAATTCACCAACATTTAGTAAATGATAAAATTCTTTTTTATATTTATAGTTTTTGTAATATTTAGTTTCAATAATTTATCTTCAGCAAATATTCAAAACAGAATTGTTTTAAAAGTCGAAAATGAAATCGTGACAAGCTATGAAATCAAAAATAAAATTCTTACTACTTTACTAATGGCTAACGAAGAAATTAATCAGAAAAATATTGATAGACTTAAGAGTCAAGCGTTAGACTCTTTGGTACAATTGAAATTAAAAAAAATTGAACTCTCAAAATATAATATTGAAAAAAATCGATTAAAAGTAAATCAATATTTAAATTCTATATCTTCGAATAATATTGTTGAATTAAAAAAAAAATTTGAAAATAACAATTTAGATTTTAAATTATTTGTAGAAGAAGTAGAAATTCAACAAAAATGGCAAGAATTAATTTATAGGATTTATTCAAATAAAATAGATATAGATCAAAACTCCGTTAATGAAGATTTGCAAAATATTTTAAAAGAAAAATCTGTAGTGGAGGAACTAAAAATCTCAGAAATAGAAATTTTATTAAATAATGATAATTCAGACTTAGAGAAAATATCTAATATAAAAAAATTAATTAAAGAAAATGGTTTTGATGATACTGCTTTAAAATATAGCGTGTCGAATTCCTCTTCGAAAAAAGGTTTAATAGGTTGGATAAATACTAAATCGCTATCGGATGAAGTTTTTAAAGCTTTAAAAAATCTAAAGGTTGGAGAAACAACAAGTCCAATTAGAAAGCCTAATAGTGTTTTATTTTTAAAGCTAAATGACAAGCGATCTTCAAGCTCTAAAGATATAAATATAATCAATTTGAGAAAAAATTTGGTTAATCGAAAAAAAAATGAATTATTTAATCTTTATTCTAAAAGTCATTTGTCTAAACTCAAAAATACAAGCCTGATTGAGCGCAAATGATAAAAAAAATAATAATATTAACAGGGGACCCTAATAGTATTAATTCTGAAATAATTTTTAAATGTTGGAAAAAAATT
>MDTA01167212.1_pt1 | contig 16368 bp, 6 predicted proteins | sample 811151 | NCBI WGS metagenome assembly MDTA01 (sample SAMN05326648, study PRJNA326480) | marine metagenome | isolation source: seawater | place: Indian Ocean: South | collected 2010 | reverse complement strand
TAATTTCCCCAGCTACCGTTACTACGCCGTCAGCAAGGGTAATTAAATCTGTGTCACTTGTGTGACCAATCGTAGTGCTGTCGATGATAACATTGTCAACTGTCAAAGAGGTAAGAGTACCAAGTGAAGTAACATTACCCTGAGCAGCGGTCTGTAGAGTTCCTTCTAAGTCTGCAACCAATGTCGCTACAGCATAGCCAGTTCCTCCAGTGTTAACAGTTGTGTCTGGCTCAGCCTCTAAATCTTTGAATAGCTTGAACTTACCTGAATCGTCGGCATCTCTGAATAAACCAGCATACTTGGCGCCACTGTCAGTGAATTTACCATAGATACCAATGTCTACACTATTAGCCGAATTATTCTCTGCTAGCTTAATAAGAGGGTCTTGAACGGTCAGTGTGTCAGAATTTACAGTTGTTGTAGTTCCATTTACAGTTAAATTACCAGCAATCGTAACATTGTTTGGAAGTCCAAGTTGTATCACATTACCAGTGCGTGTAAGTTCTACCTCGTTTGCTGTTCCACTTGCAACAGCTATATACCCAGTGTCATTAGTCCATTGAGATATATTACCGGACTTATTGGTTAGTGTAACTGAATCGGCAGCACCTATGAAATTAGCGTCGTTCACAGCTTTTGGAGTCAACGCTTTGTCTTGGTCTGAATTTATAGTATTTGTCAGCGTTGTCATACCAAGCACAGAAGTGGTGGCTGTTATACCATCAAAAGTATTGTCTCCACGAAGGCTCATCCCACTTCCAGCTGTGTAGGTGGTGTCAGTTACCGTTTCCGTGGCAACTGCAATACCGTTGACATGACCAAATCCATCTAAAAGTATATCTTGTATATAAGTTCTTCCATAGTTGTCTGAATCTGATGGAACGTTTGCTACAGTCGGATGTGCTGTCAAAAATCCAGCGTCGTTAATTGCCTTTGGTGTGATAGCCTTATCTTCATCAGCATTTATTGTGTTGGTAAGTGTTGTCATACCAGCAGAAGAGGTTGTTGCGGTTTTTACATCAAATGTATTGTCGCCTCTCAGTTGTAGTCCACTACCACCTGTATAAGTAGTGTCAGTATCTGTAACGGTTTCCGTAGCAGTACCAATATTAATAATATGACCATTACTGTCCACATATATATTTTGTATGTATGTTCTGCCAGTGTTTGAAGTATTGCTTATGGCGTCACTTATTGTGGGGTGAGCTGTTAAGTAATTAGCATCATTGACTGCTTTAGGTGTTAATGCCTTGTCTTCATCTGAATTTATAGTGTTTGTCAATGTGGTTATGCCAGAGAGAGATGTGGTGGCAGTCTTCACGTCTATAGTACCAGCGCCAGTGAGTTGCAGTCCAGATCCAGCACTAATCGCATCTTGCTTAGAATTCCAAGTAGATGCAGAAGCTATGTAGCCATCTGCTATAGCTGTTCCATTCCAAGTACCTGTAGTAATTGTGCCTAATGTTGTAGTACTGGTTGTGCCAGCAAAAGTTGATATCGCAGTGTTTTCCACTAAGTCTAAACTTAAATCTTGTTTTAATAGTGAAGAACTAACACCTTCAAGGCCTCCGGTTGCAAACTTAGCATAGTCTCCAACTACCACACTAGCATCGTATACTTTTAATGCATTGCTATCAGCAATTCCAAATGTAAGTGCGTCTTGTTTGCCTGCAAGATCAGATCTGATTGCTGTTCCAGAAGACACTATAGTTGCAGCGTTTGTAGCAATATCAGTTGTATTTGTAGAGATGTTTGAAGTATTGCTTGCAACTTCTGATCTAATGGCAGTACCTGAAGAAATTATTATTCCAGATACCTCAACAATTTTATCATTTAAAGAGCCAGATACAGTGTTTATGTTTGTTGAATTGGTAGTTATGCTTGCTTGAAGACTAGCGTCAGTCGTATTTAGCGCTCCTGATGCAGTCACAATATCAGCTATATTGACAGCTATCTTACTATAAAGGTCTCCAGATGCCGCAACTAGGGCATCACTTGAGGCTTTGGTTGCAATAGAATTAGTTATGTTGGAAGCGAAGTTTGCGTCATCATTAATAGCCTCCGCCAATTCGTTTAGAGTATCTAGAGCATCTGGCGAGGAATCCACTAAGTTTGCAATTTCTCCGACGACAAATGCTGTGTTTGCTATCTTGTTACTAGAATCACCCTGTGAAACATACGGTGCGGTAGGTGTTCCAGTGAAGCTAGGGCTTGCAAGATTTGCCTTTACAAGATCCAGTCCCCCACTAGCTCCTAATAATTCATTCCTAAGTGCAGTATTGTCAAATGCACCAGAAACACCCTCTATATCAGAGAACAGTTTTCCAGAAGCAGCTTCCAAGGCACTGTTTGTAGATATGCCGGAAGTAAAAGGAAAACTTTTAGTACTGTTAGAAGTTCCATCTCTGAATATTATTTCAGAAGCTAATATAGAAACTCCACTTATATTTCCTGAACTATCTATATAAGATAAAATGTTATCTGAGCTGTCAGTCCAAAGCTGCATCTTGGCAGTCTGATCAGTCGCGCCTTTCACGGTGAGCGCAGGAGACGAAGCGGTGGCATTGTAGATGTCAGCACCGCCAGTTTTAGATACATTAAAAAGATTTTCAGACTTATGAGTAACCCAAAAGCCATTGGAGTAGTTTAATACAATTGAACTTGTGGAGTCTGAATGTGCACCTACTGAACCATTGTTTCCATACACATATCCATATTGTGGAGCCTCTATTTGAGAAGATGGCCCATCTTTGAGACCAAGCTTCCAAGTTGGACTGGACTCAGAGGTCATGTAAAGAGATACAGTTCTATCATTAGAGTTGTCTACATACGCATGGAACAGGTTTCCCGAGTCATTTGAAACTATACTTAGTGGCACCCCGCTAAAAGCGTGCAACTTTGTAGTGTGATGGTTTACCAAAGTATCTGACTCAAACTTCAAACTAGGATCGCTAGTCGGGGTTATTGAATCTTGCCAGAACATTATAGTTCCAGAAATTCCTCCAGAATCAGGTCTGTGTATACCAGCAGATGTTTGAGTTGTACCATCTGGAAACGCATACCCAGACATAGCAACTCCGGAAACCATGCTTTGCGGGTTTAAGCACACTACCTGCTCTGCTGGGTAAGAAACAAAGACTTCAGATGAGCCAGATAATGTTAGCTTAAGATTACCGTTGCTGCTTTTTAGTACGGTATCTCTTGAAAGTGTATTAGTTGATGACGTAAAAGACCCTATACCTATTTCAAACTCAGTGCCATTTTCTATAACATAGAAAGTCGTATTGTCGCCAATAGCGGTTGCAAACGGGCGAAATCCGGGTAAAGCCCCTGTTAATATGACATCGGCTGTACCTTCGGTACTTGTTGTTTCTTTTACTCTGTCTGCTAATATAAAAGCCATGTTTTTTAAACCTTATTTTAAGCTATACTGCTCCGGGGCCACATTCGCACGCGCCTCCAGTGGTTCCATTATACTGAGCTCTAACATCTTTTTCTGAATAAGTGTAAGTCTGTGGGGGACTAAGATTTAAGGGGTCGAACCTAGCCACGGTCATTGCGTTTAGCTGGTTGGCGATTTCTAGCGGGGACTCGGCTGAGTGAACAACCGCAAAATGTGGCTCCCATTCAACTGCATTGTGTTCTTCACCAGTCAAAAAGTGTAGAGAATATATCCCCGAAGAATATACATGAAAAGGACAACTAATTGCTTTAATCGGATACCAAGTATTTTGATCAACTTGTGGAATTGCACCCCTGCCGGAATCTGTTTCTTCCATCTTGTCTAAGTAGCCTTGATAGTCTGATGGTAAAAAATCATTTGCACCTGCTACAGGCTGGCCGTAGGCGCCATTGTTAAAGACCCCCGGATCGCGAATAGATGCACCATTTGCAGGAGTCCAACAAAATTCAGCAGGGCTAAAACCAAAGTTAGAAGCTCCTCCAAAATCACCGCCCCAAAACCAACTCCACCGAAAGTCGGGCTTTCCGTAGTGTGCGTAATTGGCGATGTAGTTTGGTTCTGCAGTCGTGCCAAAGCATGTATAATGATAATTAGTAGAATTACCATCTCTTGTTAGAGCATTTGTTCCCCTTCGTATATGTGGCGTAAAGCCAATCTTTGTCCGAACGGGGCCGGACGGCCCTAAGTCTCGAGGGCCTCCTCCCGGCCATGTAAGAAAACCCACTCCAGTATCGTCAGGTTCGCCAACGCTAGCTGTCATCCAGTCAAAGTGATTAAAAACAGAGGAAACTACATCGGTCTTGTAAAATGGGGAGTTTGGCCCAGCAAGTTGCCCAGACCCATACTGAAATAATACTCTATTGCCCCAGCAGTGTCTATTGGGCACTCCACCCATAAAATTCTGACCTCTTAAAAAGTCTTGATGTGTGTTGTCAAGGTGCTCAAACCTTATTACACTTACGTTTGGATCACCCGATATCACTGGATTCGATGCTACCCCCCAATTGGAATTGCGTGTACTACCGTCGCCGTTGCTACTGTATGAAATGAATCCATTTACCAGTCTAGGTGCGCTAAAATATCTTAAATAATCTGAGTAGTAGGGTATTAGCGGTAGGGAGCCGCCGTAGTCACGGATATAATCCTCGGGATCGTCCCCGCTTCTACCGTCTATTAATTGAACACAGTCCGTCCAGCGTGGCCCAGTCCAGTCTCCAAAGTCCATTGAATCCCCGTCCAAATCACCGGGAACGAGATCGACTGTACAATCATAAAAACCTAACCAATGAGGTGGTTTGGGCTGGTTTGAGTACCTATAGCCTGTGGGCTCTATGAAATTTGTTGCATATAATTGATCGTGTTTAACCGCTGGAAGAGATTCTGGAGGTAAGTGGTGGTGTGATTTTATAAGATAACACCCGTCCAAGTTTCCATCATTCCACCAAGGATCACCTCCAAAGCTAAAGTCACCCCCATAAAAATGCGTGCCATACACATCGGGGGATGTCCAAGTGTCAGGAGAGCACAATGCAAAATTTAGCTCTTCCATTCCTTCGATATGAGTCCTTCGACCAGAAGTCTCTTTGGCCTTTGAGTGATAGCCACCGACGTGATTCGACCACCCATGAACAACAGCATTTTCAATCTTTTTTGTTCTTACTGTAAATTCCATAGCCTGACATGGAACTTGACCAATTATTGAAAGATTACCTATTGCATAATTTGTAAGCCCCTTCCTTTCCTCGAACCTAGTAAAATCAAATACCCCAAAAACACATCCGTGCCTATCGGGTATATTGTCTGATAGACTATCATCAGTTGGAACCTGCTCAATTATAGGAAGGCTATAGCCCATTCCAGCGTGTATGTCTGCTGAAAGGGTTGTACATGATACAATTTTTCCATCAATGCTAACGGGTTCCGCTGAATTGATGCCAGACCTCGCCATTGGGTGATCAAAGTTGTGCATAACTACACTAGCACCATTATTCCACAGCCCAGAAACATCTGGTCTACATGGAGTTATGCCTGAATGCTCATATATGTTAAATGGTCTTCCGGTTACTGAGTCATTGTCATACCTGTGCGCTGCGCACTGAGGAGCTCTGCCTATAAAGGACGGTGATCCATCAGAGTTACATACCGCCCACATTCCGCCCTGACTTCTTGATCCTCCATTGGGTGTTTCCCATACATCAATATCAAGCGGTATTTCAGTTCCATACTGATCAAAAGCTAACGGGGATACTAACCCCTCGCTGTCTGTAAGCAATGACTTACTTATTTGTCTCATCCTGTATGGAGCTAAGTAACTAAATGATTCATTAGCACCAACCTCACCATATTCCTCGGCACTATTTTTCATGGAATAGGGGAGGTGATACCAATACATTCCCGCTGTTTTGGAACTATTAACATTGTCATCAATAATTACAGCCCTGTGTCTGTTACCTTTTATTTTGGGAACACCAGAAAAAGAACATAAAAAAGTCCAACCATCCACGGCGACGGGAATAAGACCGCTACCTTCTGCACTACAAGCCTTTTGACTAAAGGGGCCACCACAATATGATGACTGCCTGCGTTCAAATTTGCCCTCGGCATAAGTTTCTGTGAGTGCCAGTGGGTTAAAGCCCGTAATCTGGGAATTTTTTACCCATACATGATAGCTACCAGCACCACTAACAGGAAAATCGCTGGTATCTAATACGTCATCAGGTGGATCTCCACCACCATTACATGGAGGGTTCAGGCAAGGGTCTTCAGTTGGAGCGCCAGTTCCATTACAATTACATCCACAAGGTTTCCCCATATTGTTTTTCCTTATTACATACCCTGACAACCCATCCATATCGGACGGTATTCATATCCAATTTTTGCCACCATGCAGTAAGCACCAGTATTACCACTCAAGCTAGAATCTCTATTGTGTATCCAAATTCTTTCTCCGCTATTCCAATAGTAAGCGCCATCTGCAAAGCCAGCGTCGTATATAATAAGCTCACCACTAGTCGGGTTGGCTGAATCTGCTGGGGCTGACAAGTTACCAGTAAGCTGACCTTCTATGATGTTATCAAATGCGCCAAATTTATTTACAGAAGCTACTTTAATACCATCTACATGCCATTCTTGAGGCTTGTCTGTAGTAGCGTGAAGCGTTGAGCTGTAATTCACATGTAGAACTGAACTAGGAAGAAGTGTAGCGTCTCCAACGGAAAGTTTTTGAGACTGGAAACTACCTGCTAAAGTTTGTCCTATATTGAACTTGTAATACTGCTCATTTGATATCATTCTTTGTGATTGTTTAGTTGTAATCTCAAGATTGTACAATCCACTAGCATTTTCAAGAGCATTATCGCCAATACCAATTGAGTATTTTGATTTAGCATCTTTACCTGCAGAATGACCAATGAATACTGACATTCTTGAATCTTCCGCGTCTTTACCGGCATCAGTACCAATAAACACTGAATTGTCTGCAGCCTCAGCGTCATATCCAGCGCGATGGCCAATGAATACAGAAGAGTCTACACCACTAATTCCAGTAGAGCTGTTAGAACCAGCTTCAGGCCCCAAGAAAGTAGCATACTGCGAGAAAATAACTCCACTACCAGCCCTATACCCTAAGAAGTTCGAGAAACAATCCGTGTCTGTATCTACCTTTGTAGTCTCAGAAAATACATGTATATTACACGGAAGAACTCTCTGAGTTCCACTCAGTTCGATAAACGAAGCAAGCTGACCAACGCTGACTTTTCCAACGCTATTATTTGTACTAAGTGGAATGAATGAATTCTGTGTTGATAGAGGGTGATAATTTTCTGCTAAATTTAATTCCTCAATATCTAAGTCCAAGTTTGAAACACCATCTTCAACTCTAGTAGATATACCTGAGCCAGCCGCCAAAGATACGCCTAAGACACCAGATAACGATGAACCATCTGAGAAGTTTATAGCACCAAGAACATTTACGTCACCGCTAACCCCAACAACGGGTCTGCTTCTGTCTACGAAAGAAGATGTGTTTGACATGAACGGATGAGCATGTCTCATTGTAACAAGAGTGTTTTCTTGATTATTTGTACCCTTGAATGTAAATGCAACTCCTCCATCAGGGAAAGCTGACGATGTGTCCTCTTTTCTTAACACTGAAGCAACTTTATCAGTACCGAAGAAGTCTTGATCGTGGTAAATTTTTATCTTATCACTACCAGCCGTAGAGCCAACTAAAAAGCTACCCTTTGGAATCTGAAGCTCTCTATCTGCCGCGCTCGGCCCCATCTTACCATACAGTAATATGTTATCATCGCCGGCCCCAAGTAGGAACATATGTGAGTGTGGAACATGGTTTCCACTAGTTATATTATGTCCAATTGTGATAGAATTACTTTGATCGTGTGATTTTGTTTCATTACCTATGATGATAGAATTGACTGCATTTTGTAGATTAAGGCCAGCAAGATTTCCTACAGCTACATTTCCAGAGCCCATAGAAATTCCAGAACCCAAGTCTCTTAAGGCTTTAGAACCAATAGCCGTGTTGAACTGGGTATACTGTCCCCACATCAAGGACTCCATACCATACGCGGTATTGTGTCTTAAATGACCATTACCAAGCCAAGTTCTACTAGCGGGGGCATTATATCCAAGATAGGTATTTCCACTAGCATCGGCAACAAAAGATGCAGTGTTTTGTGGATTGTTTGGATTGTTTATTAACTCAAAACTATTACCAGAAGCGTCAACATACCATATTGTACTGGCTTGGCCATAAAGCTCTTGCTGCTCATAGGTATAGCCACTAGCAATCAAATCGCCAAAGTCTGTGATTCCCCAATCTTTGGATGTTCTAGGGCCAGTTCCGGCGTCCTGAACTTTCATTGATATAATACCACCTCTAGCTTCCTCATCCTTGCCCACGTCGCCATGAACAGTTAAAGGAGAGTGAGGTGTTCTTGTGTTTACACCTACTCCGGACTCACTAAAAGCTATGTAAGATCTATAGAAATAGTCAGGCTCTGGGAACCTAGTCGCTATGTTTTGACTATCGTCATAGCCATCCCAATAAGCACCAGTCTTTGACCCGTCGTTATAACCGCCGAAGGTATCGCCAGTGACAAGACCAATTATAGCGTGTCTTCTTCTGTATAGCCTTGTTGAGCCAGCTTCTGTGGGGTTGTAATTAGACCAGTAATCTCTTCTTCCACCGCTGGGAAGAAATTCCATTACTAAACCACCATAAGAAGCGCCATCTCTAACTCCGTTCGTCTCGATGCCACTGGTTATCCAATGATTTCTATCATTAGGGCCGGACAACAGCTCAAACCTTGGTCTGAACCCATCGGGCGCGGTAGCCTTAATGGAGAAGTCGCCTGTTGATTGTATGTTTACTAAAGAATCAGGAAGTTTTTCTATGGAGTAGTTTGATATACCAACCAGACCACCCTCTGGGTTTACGTTCCATCTGTTGTAGTTGTAGTCATTTCTTCCGGAGTCAATCGTTATTACCGGGTCTCTCATTATAGTAAATGAGTTAAAGAACTCTCCGCTGGTATTTACGGATTTTATTTCGTACCTGTCTTTTTTCTGGGTTGTACCAAGGAAGGTGTTTGTATTTCCCACATAATCGGGAACACTAACATATGGGCTTTGCTCTACCAACATCCCAGAAGACAGTTGGTCACTCTGGTCTAAGTATGATGCGTGGAATCCACATCCGCTTCCTGTGTTTAGTCTGGCCAGTAATCTAGAGCCAACCTCTGCGCCTGAACCCGCAAGGATATGAGAAGAAAGGAAGTTATTATTTCCGGAGCCTAAGAAATTGACGGAAGAAAGCCCTCCCAAGTATGAATCAGAGGCAGCAAAAGATCTAACGTGGCCAATGCCATATGTAAATCTATTATTGCTCACAGAGTCTTGTAGGTTTTCTATGACTAATCCGTTACAGCCAGAATTAGTTACAAGAGCAAGGCTTTCGTTATTGCCTATAACCCTGTCAGTCATTAAATGGCTTCCGGAAGCAATGTGTATGCTTATATTACTATTCCAGCTAGATCTAGAATAAGGAGTATCTGATTCTAAACAGTTTAATGTACTGTCTGGGGACATATATGTAAATTCATAATCGCGGAAATAATCTGTGCCGCTAGATCTTATTACAAAGCCACCTCCTTCTATTTCTTGATCCGCCAGATATCCACATACACCCGGTTCATCTTCGCATATGCCGCTAGTTGCCAAGTAAAGAGTTCTGCAATGATATGAGCAAGAAGATATTTCATTGTAAACATAGTTATTTATCTTCGCTGTTCCGCTTACAACTATGTCATTGAAGAAACCGTCCCACTTTAGATCCTCAGCACCTAATTTATAAACATTACTTTTTCTAGGTACTATATTTCCATCTACAGTAACAAGACCCTGAGTACCGGACGGAGATTCAGTTCCTATGCCGATATAATCACCAGAGAAGTGAATTTTCTCATTTACCGACTTCCACTTATAAAGACTATGGCCTAAATGAAATTGATCGTTGATATTAGGTGAAACAGTTCCGGAGACCTGTAGAGCTCCATAGTCGTGTAGTTCATTTACACCAACACCTAGCCTTAAGTGGTCTAACTCGCCGTAGAGAAGTGGCACTCCAGAACCAAAAAGTTCTAAATCACACGCAGCTTCGCCGCTAATATTGTGTGCACCTACATAGAATTTATAATGCTCTCCACTTGGTATATAATACCCAGCTCCATGACCTATTGCAATATTGTAATCGCCGTGTTTGGAACCATGAAGAGTGTAAGCACCAACTGCTACGTTTTTGTCTCCAGCTATATTAACGCCCAAAGAGGCATAACCAAGAGAAGCATTGTTGCTACCATAGACATTGCAGCTATTAGAATATGAGCCAATGGAAGTATTTCCAGACCCTACATAATTATTACTATTAGCAGAATAACCATAAGCAGTATTGTCGATGCTTATGTATCCATCTAAATGTAGTTTGCTTAAAGCGTTTTTGCCAGCTCTAGTATTTCTAGTTTCGGGGGTAGAAAAGTTTGTCCCCGTTATATCCGCAGAATGTGTTAAATTATTAACAGAATCAATAATATCTAAAAGATTCTGTCTCACATCTTTTGGCGAGATTTCTTGAGTGGCGTTGTCTGCCAAATCCCTATTAATATTCAGTATTAATGTAGATTTATCTAAGGTAGTCATATCGGGTCACTTTACTTAAAGGTGATTTCTAATGTTTGGTAATCAAACTTTACGTTGTCCCCCATATAAATCTGTCTGGGGTTGGAAAGCTGCGAATGCATAAGCAACTTACCCTCTCCATAATCTGAGTCGTCTACAATAGCGACCCCACTTACCCAGCCCCAATCTAACAGAGCTGTGTTAAAAACAATTTGTCCACTATTTTTAATAACGCCACTCCCTTGAGCATCGTCATCTGCAAGGTATGACCAAGCCGTCGCGCCAGCAGATGCTGGATCGCCTAAACTAACCCTTGAATATCCTGTTGAAACACCGTTTATACCACTAGGGCACTCTGGAATTGTAGCTCCAGTATTGGAATCAGCAGGAACACCGCTAGTTAGCGCAATGGAAATATTTGTTGGCAGAGTGAACGACTGGCCTCTAAATACATAATTGAGAAGACCAGACTCTAAATAGTCTGATAATGCAGCCATTTTATTCTCCTAAAATCCTAAAAAAGAACATGTTCTACTGTATATATACACATAAAAAAAGAGCCACCCCCATATATGTGAGGGTGGCCTTTCGTGAAGCGAGGTTGATATATTGACTTAGAATGAGCCCAAAATAACTCTTCTGTTGTCAAGTACACCAAATCCAATTTCAGCGAACCCGTAGTATCCAGCTCGCTGTTGTCTATGAAGAGTAGGATCTTCAAATACTTGAAGCTGCTCTTTCATTGGCATTACAAAGCTGTCATTAGAAGCCTGATCCAAGCCAACTACAAGCTCAACGTCAGATGCTTGAACAGCACCGCTGAGATCACTTGTGTAGAAGCTTTGATACTCTTGACCTTCGCCAAGCTCATCAAGATCATGCAGGTTAACACCAAAAATGCGGGTGATTGGAGCTCCACCTTCAGAAGCGGTGTAGATTTCTCTACGTGTAACTTCATCAATCTGATCCAATCCCCAGTTGCGAACGTCTTCCAGAGCTTCTGGGCTGACGTACATATCAGTCAGACGGCCACGTCCAACAGATGCGCTGTTACCACCAGAGTTACGACGCATAACAGTCTGCATCAGAGATACAAGACGTTTTGTGAATTGACCAGCGGTCGCATCAGCATCGTATACGAGAACGTTTCTATCAACGCCGGCAGCCAAAATGGTGTGCCATCCGTCGTCGTTCATCTTCTTGGTGAAACCAGCTTCAAGAACTTGCATAGCGCGAGCTACGATGTCCCAACGAGCGTCACGAGCATATCGAAGCAAGTAGTCGATTGAGCTAGTGATACTGTAGGTTGGAATCATTACGTAGTCACTTTCGACTGCGCGTTCTGGGATTCTACCGTGACCGGGATTAGTGTAAGCAACGTGCTCACCTTCAAGTCCCGGAGAAATCAAGTCCAATGGGAATTCTGTGCTGGCACCCGGTTCTACATTGATAACTTCAAAGATATCACCGATAATGTTACCAACCAAAACACCCTTACGGAGCGGAAGTTCTAGTGCTTTAGCGAATTCACGCTGAGCAGCTTGTGCGATGTTCAAGTCACTGTCGCCAGATTGCTTAAGCAAGCCGATCAGTTCATCGCTTGGTCTATTTGTAAAAGACATTATAAATTCTCCTGTAAAAGTTATTAAGATTAACCGCCGTCAGCGCCAGCTACATTCATGTTTGGTAGGTTAATTTCAACCTTAGCATAACCATCTGAGTCCTTATCGGTCAAAAATCGACCAATGATAAGACTACCAGAGTTGCCAACACATGATGGCTTAATGTTACCAGCTTCTTCTTCACACACAAAAGCCAAATCGCCAACATTAGGCGTTCCGGTAATTTTGTCAGTTACTACGTAACCTTTTCTGAGAATTGTAACTTTGCCGCCCTGTTGAACTTCATCTTTGTACTGGTTAAGATGAGTACGAGTAAGGTCTTTATTAACAACATCGTTTAAAAGAATACCAACCGGAACTTCGTCGTTGTCATCTTTGTTCGTCTTAACTTTATTAACGCCCTGATCCATTGCTGCACCAGCTGCGGTAGTAGAGTCATGAACAACTACTGTACCTCTAGAAGCCTCTTGATTCATGAAGAAGCTAATGTCCGTTTGGAGTTCATATCTGTCTGCTTTAAGAGCCATTTTAAAAATCTCCTGTTAAATTAAAAAACTAAACTTATTTGCCGAAAACATCATTTGCTAACCATTCGGCCACAGCAGCTTTAGTTGAATCAACTTCTTCTGTTGCGTCTACAAGTGTAGCTTCAGCTGTTTCTACTTCTTCAAAAGCTTCTTCTAATTCGGCTTCTGCTTCTTCAGCTTGTTCGGCTTCGTCTGCTTCTGCTTCTTCAGTTTCTTCTGCTTTTGTGTCGTCCTTTGCTTCTTCTTCTTTATCTTCATCCTTTTTCTTTGGCTTTTTACCAAATAGGGCAACGACTGCTTCAAAAGCTTCGTCATCCAAGGATTCAAATTTAGCTAAAGATTCCTCAACTGCTTCTTCTTCAAGTCCGGCTTCAGTCAAAGCGGTCTTGCGAGCGGCAGTTCTTTCTTTTTGAACCATCTCAGCAATTTCTTTTTGAGCGGTTTCTAATTCTTCTTGCGAAGTTGCAAGAGCGTCTTCCAATTCAGCAATTTTCGCCTGAGTAGACTTTACAGTTTCCTCAAGTGTAGCAATTGCTTCATCTTTAGACTGAACATCAGCTTCAAAAGCTTCAATCGTAGTAGCAAATTCTTTATCTTTTGCTTCTTCGACAGACTGCTTCATCGCTTGGTTCTCTGCTTGGGCTGCAGCTAAGTCTTCTTTAAGACCTTCAATCTGCTTCTCCAATAGACTATTATTGTCTGACATCTTAAATTCTCCTATCGAAAGTTCATTACTAATGTCTGTATTGATTATAAAGGATTTACTTTTTTCCAAGATTACGCTTCTTGGATTAGCAGGATTAGAAACTAACCCTTTACCGGAAAAGGCAATATTTTTAAGTGCTCTCCCGACAGTATAGCCTTCATAGTTTCCTTCGCCTCCATAGGCACGTAGGTGTTTCGTCAAAAACGCAGATTCCTCATTTCTTGGAAGAACATGACCAGTGCCTTTGGGGTCTACAAGAGCATAGTCAAAATCCGAGAAAAGGCACTCCATAGAGACAAACCACTTTCCTTCTTCAATTTCAGCAATTATCTGTGACATTCTTTCCCTGTTTTCAGGGTCTGTCCAGCTATTGTAAAGAACCGCTTCTGTGATTATATCAAAATCTTTAGGAGCTTCTTCCTCTTCTGCTGATATTTTATTTCCTGTTTTATCTATCACATAGGAATCAGTTATATGACCTATGATATCATTTTCGTTGTGCATAAAATTAAACTGCTTATCTTCCGGAGTGGATCTTGCAGCCCAAGTTTCAGCATTAGTGAAAACGTCATCGTTTTTATTCCAGCCAGTGGAAACCAAAACGGACTCTAAATAGTATAAATCAAACTGATCTGGATTACTCTTTCCTGCCACTAGTTTGATAATTTCTGAATCGTCGTTGTCTTTACGATTTGAAATTGATGCCTGTGAACAGTAAGCTATTGAAGCTTGTGTTTTTACAAGATCAGATATACCATCTTTTATTTCTTGATTGTATATTTTCATGTGTCTCACCTCTAAAATAATATACACAAAATAAAATAAAAACTTTATTTAAGCCTATTTTAATGTGTACTCTACAAAGGCGCTTATGGCATTACTTCTATAAGAGTTTATGCTCATGTCGCTCAGTGTTATTTGTTTGCTTGTTAAAATGTCCGTGAAATCCTTTGGACAAGAGCACTGACCTTTAAGCTGCGCGTATACAGATTCTTTCGTCACCGTAGACATAAGCTCAATGTTTGTTAAGACATCCATCTTCATTTTTTCTAGGTGATGAACTTCAGATTTAGTTATCTGTCTTAGATTTGACTTGTTGTTCATCTCAAGATATGCGTCTGTTATAATAGTAGATACAGTCTCAAACGACTCATTTGACCACATTATTAGCTCAGCAACTCCGGGTTTGGATTTTGGAGTTTCTACCCTTTGTTTTCTTGGTTCAGTATCAACACTAAACTTTGGCCTGCCGCCCTCTGGGTCTTTTGTTTTGTCATCATTATCTCTAACATTATTAGGTTGAGGCTTGTCTTCTTTTTTCTCTGGCATTAAAACTTCGTCTGGCACGCTAGTTTCTAAGCCAACATCTTGAGGCGTAAGCTTTCCACCTTGCATACCAATCTTTTCCAAATCTTGTTTATGCTCGGGATTGTGGTAAGGGCCCGCTTTATTTGGTGTTTCCTCTTTTGCTCTTTCCTTGACTTCTCTTTTAAGTCTGATTTTTTCCACTGAGGGTATTTCCTTAAATCTTTCCAGCACCGTTTCATGGGATATAATATCTCTATCTGCAAGTTGCAGAAGAAGATTCTTTTCTGTTGACTCGTCAGCAAGACTCATCTGGTCAAAATGAACATGTGCAGCTTTTCTGAAACCCATAGCTCTACGGACTGCTTCTATTTCTCCTTGCCAGAATCTAACTAAAAGATCCCTGCCGTATTGAAGTCTTTCTACCAATGTCTTTAGAGATATGAAGTTATTGGTGAATCCACCACCATTTCCGGCCATACCAGTTAGAGTTGGAGGTACACCTAGTCCAGCATATATACTATTAAGAACAGACTGGTATTTTTCTGAACCAAGAAATTTATAAACTTGGCTATTAGATTCAGTGTAAGATAGTTCAGGCCCCCAAACTAGTTCCATAGTTCCTCCGCCAACATTACTTGCTAGTATGTCTCTCAGCTTGTTGATGGCCGCTTTGTTTGGAAGAATTTTATGGTCTAAATTACCTAGAGTCCAGAGTCTGATATTTGATATCGCGCCATCTAGCGCAGACATATCGGCAAGCCTCATCTTTTCTAGCATGATAATATCATCTAGGATTGCATATATCATTGGGTTTGCCCACTGGTTCCAATCGTCTTTCTTATAGTGGAACACAGAAAGTCTATTTTCTTCAAGAGGAATTTCCTTATCTCCGCGCTTTATTGCGTTTCTAACTCTAGCTGGTAGAGTCTGCAATACATCTGTTGGAACGCCATTTTCGCCAAACTTATCAGAGATTGAATTTTTGACAGTGAAGTGCTTTGTACCTAAGAAAAGAGATAACCCGCCATCTTTCATATTTACAGTGGTGGGATTAAAGAAGTTGTATCTCCAAGGTATTTGATTTTGTGTGACATTAGGCATTTCTACTTTTATGTCATTAGCCATAGACTTCATAAATGTTTTGAGTTCTGGAGTTATGTCAGCAAAACTTCTATATAGTATAACATTTCCAGTCCTGTATAGATTGTTTAGAAATCTTTCCGATCTTTCCTTACCATTAACTTTTTTAAACCATTGATTAAAGAATTTTTCTGCGCTTCTATTTTCATGTACAAGGCTTATTCCTTGACTCCCAAAGTCTCCCATTAAATCAATAACATTCCTAATGATTCCAACCTTGTCATAAGCGTCCATGCACATCTTTATTGCGCGCTTTTGTTTTTGAGCTACTTCCTCTCCGGGTCTAAAGGCGTAGTAATCAGAAGCCATGAATCCGGGTCTTACTGACCTATTTGGCTCGATATCTATAAAATTCCTATAGTGATTTGCTGTGCTTTTTTGTATACCGCCCATAGAAGATATGGTATC
>MDTA01099509.1_pt1 | contig 16370 bp, 15 predicted proteins | sample 811151 | NCBI WGS metagenome assembly MDTA01 (sample SAMN05326648, study PRJNA326480) | marine metagenome | isolation source: seawater | place: Indian Ocean: South | collected 2010 | reverse complement strand
TCTGCTTTAGAGGCAAGTGTAAAATATTTAGCAAGAGATCTCGGGCAAAAAAAAAATCAGAGTTAACGCTATAAGTGCTGGACCAATTAAAACTTTAGCGGCATCAGCTATAGGAGATGCAAAATTTTTATATAAGTGGAACGAAGATCATTCCTTCTTAAAAAGAAATGTTGATATTCATGATGTAGGCAATTCTGCGCTTTACTTGTTAAGTGACCTAGCTAGTGGAGTTACTGGAGAGATACATTATGTTGATGCGGGATATAACAAAGTAGGAATGCCAGATCCAAAAAATATAACTTAACTTGCAAAAAACACATCGCTAAATTGCGTAAATAGAAACTAGTAAATAGAAAAAAATAATTTCAAATTACCAAAATGAAAGAATTAAATAAAAAAGTTAGAAAAAAATTTGAAAATTTTTTTGATTGGATTAAAGGAGCTGAACTTGTCGAATTAAAATCTTGTAATCCAAAGGAGGACCCGATACGACCTGAATTAAATAACGATTTTAGAACCAACTTTGGGCGCAAAATATATGGGGTAAAGTACAAAAATGAAATTTGTGCAATAATGTGTTTTGGATTTACTAATGAAATTCCAAAAACAGTGGAAGAATTAGATTTAATGACAAAAGATGCTCACTTACAAAGCATAAGAAGAGATCAAAAAGTAGGTAAAATAGCAATAGCTTACACTGTTTGGTCCAAAAAAAAGGGTGGAGGTAAACTTATTGTTAAAGAAGTATTTAAAAAAATAAAAAGATCCAATCACTTGAACAGACTTGTTACTCTCTCTCCCTTAACTGAAATGGCAAGAAATTTTCATTTGAGAAACGGAGCAATTGAACTACAAGTAAATGCTGAAACTCAAAATTTTGAGTATAAAATATAAGAGAATTAGGCTACAGCTTGTTTAATTGATAGTTTAACTTTGCCTCTGTCAAATCCAAGGACTTTTACAGATACCTCGTCACCCTCTTTCACTACATCTGTGACTTTAGCTACTCTTTTTCCTGCAAGTTCGGAGATATGGACCAGGCCATCTTGTTTCCCTAAAAAATTTACAAAAGCTCCAAACTCCATAATTTTAACTACTTTACCTTTATAAATTTTTCCTACTTCAGGTTTGGCGATTAAACTTTTGATTATTTCTAAAGCTGCATTTCTAGATTTTTCATCTGGTGCAGCTACAGTGACTTCTCCAGTGTCTTTAACATCTACTTTAGCTCCGGACGTTTCAACTATCTCTCTAATTGTTGCTCCACCTTTGCCAATTACAGTGGCAATATCTTTTTTATCGACTTTTATTGTTTCCATTTTTGGTGTGTGCTTAGAAAATTCTTTTCTAGAAGTTTTTATAGCCTTATTCATTTCGCCTAAAATATGTTCTCTTCCAGCTTTAGCTTGGCTTAAGGCTTGTTCCATTATTTCGAAAGTAATCCCAGTTATTTTAATATCCATTTGTAAAGAAGTTATACCGTCTTTAGTTCCTGCAACTTTAAAATCCATGTCGCCTAAATGGTCCTCATCTCCTAAAATATCAGATAGTACAGAAAATTTTTCTCCCTCTTTAATAAGTCCCATCGCTATTCCTGCTACTGGTTCCTTAATTGGAACGCCTGCATCCATTAATGATAAAGAAGTTCCACAAACTGTAGCCATTGAAGAGGAGCCGTTAGACTCTGTGATTTCTGAAACAACTCTTAGAGTATAAGGAAAATTCTCCTTTTTTGGCAACGATGAATTGATAGCTCTCCAAGCAAGTTTACCATGTCCTATTTCTCTTCTTCCTGTTCCTATTCTTCCGCACTCACCAACAGAAAAAGGTGGGAAGTTGTAATGTAACATGAAGTTAGATCTTTGCATTCCATCTAAGCTTTCTAATCTCTGCTCGTCGTCGGCCATTCCTAATGTTGTAACAACTAATGCCTGTGTTTCACCTCTTGTAAATAAAGCAGAACCATGAGCTCTAGGTAGAACACCTACCTCACATTCTATTTTCCTAACGTCGGCTAGTCCTCTGCCATCAATTCTTTTTTTGTTTTTAAGTATGGCTGTTCTGACAATATCTTTTTCCAAAGATTTCAATTGAGCCATAGCCTGATTTTCTGATACTTCCTCATCATCTTTAAACATTTCTTTACATTTTTCAGTAATTTCTGAAATAGCGGACGATCTCTTTTTTTTATCAATTTCCTTAAAAGCTTTTCTTAAGTCACTATCAAATTTATCAGATATTTTTTCTTTCAATTTCGAATTGTCTATTTCTTTTATTTCCCATTTGGATTTACCAGCTTTCTTAGCTAACTTTTCTATAGACTCAATTATTGGTATGAAATTTTCATGACCAAATTTTACTGCGTCTAACATTACTTTTTCAGAAAGACCTGAAGTCTCTGACTCCACCATTAATACGGCGTCCTTAGTGCCAGCTACAACAAGATCAAGTTCTGATGTTTTTAGTTCTTCAGTAGACGGGTTTAGTAAATATTTGCCATCTTTAAAACCCACTCTACTAGCTGCGATTGGACCTTGAAAAGGTAAACCAGAGATAGATAAAGCTGCGGAGGCTGCAATTATTGATAAAACATCAGGTTGATTTTCCCCATCATAAGATAAAACTGTTGGTAATAACTGAACTTCATTCATAAAACTTGACGGAAACAACGGTCTTATTGGCCTATCAATTAATCGTGAAATTAAAGTTTCAGCCTCTGTAGGCCTCGCTTCTCTTTTAAAATAGCCACCGGGTATTTTTCCAGCTGCATAATACTTTTCTTGATAGTTGACAGATAAAGGAAAATAATCCTGATCATCATTAACCTTTTTTGCTCCTACAGCTGTAGCAATAACTACCGTTTCACCGCATGAAGCCATAACAGCTCCATCTGCTTGTCTAGCAACTTTTCCAGTTTCTAAAATTAATTTTTTTCCACCTATTTGAATTTCTTCTTTATTGATTTTAAACATTATTTTCTTAATCCCAGTTGTTTTATAATTTTATCGTAAGAGTTCGGATTTTTTTTCTTAAGATAACTAAGTAGTTTTTTTCTTTTATTTACTGATTTTGTTAAACCCACAGTTGAATGCTTATCTTTTTTAAATTTTTTAAAGTGTACTGATAATTTTTCAATTTTATCGCTTAACAAACCTATTTGTACTTCTGCTGAACCAACATCTTTTTTATTAATTGCCAAAGAATTAATTATATCTTTTTTTTTCTGTTTCATTTTTTTTATTTTTTTTAATAAGTCTTTCTATTTTTTCTGCGTATTCAAAGGAGTTGTCTTCAATAAAATTTAGTTTTGGAAGAAACTTTAAACTTACCTTTTTCGAAAGAGCTTTTCTAACAAGATGTGCGTTATCAGTCAATACACCAACTACCTCTTTCATATCAAATCCACCTAATGGTATCACATAAACTCTAGCCGTTTTCAAGTCTGGGGTCATTCTCACCTCTGTGACTGTTACCAGTCTAGAGTTAAAAGATGATATTTTAGTTTCATTTTTAATGAATATTTCGCCAATATTTTGTTTTATGAGCTCACCAACTCTAAGTTGCCTTTGAGAATAACCTTTGTTAGATAAATCGTTATTAATCATATGGTTCTCTCAATTTTTTCTATTTGGTATGACTCTATAATATCTTTCTCTTTAAAGTCTATGAAATCCCTTAGGCTAATCCCACATTCCAATCCGTTTTTCACCTCTTTAACAGCGTTTTTTTCTCTAAAAATGCTAGAAATTTCACCGTCATAAACTACGCTACCATCTCTCACTATTCGCGCTTTTGATTTGTTGTGTATTTCTCCTTCTATAACCTTGGAACCAGCAATTTTTCCAAATTTTGATACATTGAATATTTTTTGAACCTCTGCAGATCCTAGTGAAATTTCTTTAGTATCCGGCTCCAATAAACCAGATAACCTTTTTTCTACGTATTCTATTGCCTCATAAATTATATTAAAATACCTAATTTCAATTTTTTGCTCTTCAGACAATTTTTTTGCTTCTCTATTGGCTTTGACATTAAAACCAATTAATACCGCATTCGATGCTTTAGCTAACGACACATCGGTCTCATTTATCATGCCTATTTCAGATAAAATAATTTTTGTTTCAACCTCAGAATGAGTAATTTTTTCTATTGCCATCTTTAAAGCTTCACTAGAGCCGTGAACATCTGATTTTAAAATAACATTTAACTCCTCTTTTTTTTGGCTTGTTTCAAAGATGGCAGATTTTTCTTTTAAAATTATTTTATTAGCTGATACTTTATCACTTTTAAATTCTGAAATTTCTTTTGCTTTGTCCTCATTCTCTGTAACGAGAAACTCTGCACCAGCAAATGCAACGTCATTCATTCCTAAAATCTCAACAGGAGTGGACGGAAATGCCTTTTCAATATTTTTTCCATCATGATTAATCATTGCTCTAATTTTCCCCCAAGTTTTTCCACAAGAAAAATAATCTCCTTTTTGTAAAATACCATTAGAAACTAGGATTGTAGATACAGGTCCCTTTCCTTTATCAATTTTTGACTCGATTACAACGCCAGTTGCTTTATCTGTTACTGAAGCTTGCAAATCCAAGATTTCAGATTGCAATAAGATGCTCTCTTTTAGTTTGTCTAAATTAATTTGTTTCGTTGCTGATACTTCTACAAAAAGAGTATCTCCACTCAAGTCCTCTGCAACAAGTTCAAATCTCATTAAATCATTTTTTATTTTTGTAATATTTTTATTTGGTAAATCACATTTATTAATTGCAACTATAATTGGAACTTTTGCTGCCTTTGCATGGTTAATTGCTTCTATTGTCTGCGGTTTTATGCCGTCATCAGCAGCTATAACTAAAACAACAATATCTGTCACTTTTGATCCTCTTGCCCTCATCTCGGTGAAAGCAGCATGACCTGGAGTATCTATAAATGTAATTAATTCCTCATTTCCAGCTTTGACCTGATATGCGCCTATGTGTTGAGTTATTCCTCCAAATTCATTTGAGACGACATTAGATTTCCTGAGAGCATCTAGCAGCGATGTCTTTCCATGATCAACGTGACCCATTATTGTTACAATAGGAGGTCTCTTTTTTATCTCTCCACTCAATGATTTTTTCTTAAATATTTCTTCTGGAGATGAATTTTCTATTATTGGTTTGTGACCAAATTCTTTAACGATATATTCTGCCGTGTCCTTATCAATTGTATGATTAATAGTAGCTATAACCTTCATGTTTAAAAGAAACTTTATAATTTCATTAGATTTTTCAGCCATCCTATTGGAAAGTTCTTGTATCGTTATTTGATTTGGTATTTTTACTTCTTTAATAACTTTTTTGTATTCTTTCTTCTCTTCCGACTCTGGATTATTTTTTTTCTCTTTAAGCCTTGCTCTTTTAACTGAAGCTAGGCTTCTTTGTTTAATTTCAATTTCCTCAACATTAAGCGCCCTTGAAACTGTTAACTTAAAATCTCTTTTGTCAATCGGGGTTTTGAGCTTTAGTTTGCTTTTTCCAGTTGGTTTCTCTTCTTTTTTTATGAAAGCTTTTGTGGCTTGCTGCTCAATAAACTTTCTGTTAAATTTTCTGTTTCTTTGCTCAGTATTTTTGAATCCTGGACTGGAAAGTAATGGCTTTTTATTACCTTTTGATTGTTTAAAAGAGGTTTTTTTATCATTTGAAATTGAGAAAGTTTTTTTATTATCTCTTTTCTTAAAAGAACTTGAGTCAATTTTATTTTTAAAATTTGAAGATATTGTTAATGTTTTTTTTTTGTCTTTGTTATTATCCATACATTATTTAAAAGCTATGTTTCTGGCAGACATTATTAAGTTGTCTGCTTCTTCACGTGTTAAAGAAAATTCCTCTAGATAGCCTTGAAATCTTACCTTTTTGCCTTTTATTTCATCGTATCCACCTACAAGTTCATCTGTGGAGAGATCTGCAAAATCAGCTAATTTTTTTATATTTTTTTGACCTAAGATCACCAGCATACCTTGCGTTAATCCACTCAGATTTATTAGCTGTTCCTCTACACCTAGCTCTTTTAGTTTTTTGCCTATCTCCTCTTTTACTTTAATCAAACTTTCTTTAGATCTTTTTATAAGTTCTTTTGCTGTATCATCGTCAATAGCCTCAATTTTCGAAATATCTTCAACTTTAGCCTGTGATAATTCTTCAATAACTTGAAATCCTTCAGAAACTAAGAGTTGACCTAACGTTTCGTCAACTTCTAAATTTTTTATTAAAGAGTCTGTTTTTTCCTTAAAATCTGCTTGTCTTCTTTCGGAGTCTTCTTTATCTGTGAGAATGTCAATTTCGTAATTGGTTAATTTTGAAGCCAATCTGACGTTTTGTCCTCTTCTTCCTATTGCCTTACTTAAATTTTCCTCACTAAGTATTACATCAATTTTTTTATTTGATTGATCAATTAAAACTTTTTGGATCTCCGCTGGTGATAATGACTCTGAAATTAAAGAAGGTAAGTCTTCAGTCCATTTAATAATGTCAATTTTTTCTCCGTGAAGTTCATTTACAATAGTTTGAACTCTACTTCCACGCATACCCACACAAGCACCTACTGGGTCTATTGATGTATCTTTTGAAAACACGCAAATCTTAGCCCTGCTCCCAGGATCTCTAGCAACAGATTTAATTTCAATAATTCCCTCATAAATTTCAGGAACTTCTTGAAAAAATAATTTTGCAAGAAACTGTGGATGTGCCCTTGATAAAAAGATTTGGTGTCCTTTAATTTCTTTTTTTACTTCATAACAATATGCTTTTACTCTATCCCCCGTTTTTAAAGCTTCTCTTGGTATAAGTTCATCTTTTTTAATAACCCCTTCAGCTCTTCCAAGATCCATAATAACATTTCCATACTCAAGTCTTTTTATAATACCGCTTAAAATTTGTCCTTGTTTGTCAATAAACTCTTCATACTGTCTGCTTTTTTCTGCCTCTCTTACTCTGGAATTAATTACTTGTTTTGCACTCTGTGCAGCTATTCTACCAAAATCAATTTGTGGTAAATCTTCATAAATTTTATCCCCTACCTTTAATGCTTCTGAATTTACTTTTTTGATTGTATTAGCATCTTTTTGAGTAATCTCTCGGCTTGGATCTTCAACAGTATCTACTACGTCTAAGACTTTTTGAATATTTATATTACCTGTCTCTCTGTCAATTTTCACTAAAATATTGTTATTATGTCCAAATTTAGTCAAAGCAGCCTTTTGTATAGCGCTTTCCATTGATGCAATTACAATTTCTTTATCAATTGATTTTTCGTTAGCAACAGCTTCTACAATTCTTAACAGCTCTAATTTATCTAGTCCTCTATTTAACATTTTAAATCTCCAAAAAAAAATGGGCTAAAGCCCATTTTGTAAAGTTCAAATTTTATTAACTATTAAAGAAAAATTAAGGTTTTTTCAAGATCGCACTATTTAAATAATGAGGATTTATCGGTTTTTTCCCAAGAAAACTCGCCTTTATCTGTAGGTTTTCTACCAAAATGACCGTAGGACGATGTAACTTCGTAAATTGGCTTGTTAAGCATAAGCATTTCTCTAATACCTCTCGGAGATAAGTCAAAGTTATTTTTTATTATTTTTTCTACATCTGAAACTTTATCCTGATCTTTTTCTGCCAATCTCAAATAAACAGATAAGGGTTTTGAAACTCCAATGGCATAGGATAATTGTATCAAACATTTATCGGTCAATCCTGAGGCAACTATATTTTTTGCTAAGTATCTAGATACATAAGCAGCTGATCGATCCACTTTTGTTGGATCTTTACCGGAAAAAGCTCCTCCTCCATGAGGTGCGGCCCCACCATAAGTATCGACTATAATTTTTCTACCCGTTAAACCCGTATCACCGTCAGGCCCACCAATAATAAATTGGCCAGTTGGATTTATGTAAATCTCTTTATCTTTTAAATCTGTTAGAAGTTCTTTTGGTATTGACCTACTTATGTAAGGTAAAATTAATTCTTTAACTTGGTCTTGATTCAAATCTTTTGAATGTTGTGTCGAAATTACAACTGAAGTCACTTTTACTGGTTTTTCATTTTCATAATACATTGTAACCTGACTTTTAGAATCTGGTTCAATGCCTTTCAACTTACCAGATTTTCTATCGCTAGCCATTAACCTTAATATTTTATGAGAATAAAAAATTGGAGCAGGCATTAAATCATTCGTCTCCTTGCAAGCATATCCAAACATAATTCCCTGGTCTCCTGCTCCTTCGTCTTTGTTGTCCTTTGAGTCAACTCCCATGGCTATATCTGTAGATTGAGCATGTAAGTGCGACTCAACTTTTGTTTGATCTCTCCAAGAAAAACCTTCTTGGTCGTATCCAATATCTTTTACACAATCTCTAACATTTTCAATAATTTCATCTCTTTCAATACTAGGACCTCGAACTTCACCTGCTAAAACAATTTTATTTGTTGTGGTTAAAGTCTCACAAGCAACTCTCGCATAGGGATCTTTTCTTAGATAGCTATCTACTACCATATCAGAAATTCTGTCACAAACTTTATCAGGGTGACCTTCAGAGACGGACTCACTTGTAAATAAGAAATTTTTTTTAGTCATTTTTTTTTAAAATTAAAAAGACAACCCAATATGTAAATAAAAGAATAAAAAATATCAAATCATTTTTATTTCCAGCCTTTTTTTGAAGCAAAGGTAATTTATATTCAATGTAACCAGATTCATTGTTTTTAAGGGTTTTTATTATTTGACCCTTGTTATTAACAACTGCACTTATTCCTTTGTTAGCAGATCTTATCATAAAAGAGTTGCTCTCGACTGCTCTAAAAATTGATTTAGAGAAATGTTGAGAGGGCCCTATTGAGTCTCCAAACCAAGCATCCTCAGAGATATTAATAAGAAGATTATTCTTATTAAAAATATTTTGGACTAAGTCTGGAAATATTATTTCGTAGCAAATTAAAGGCAAAATACTTAAATCACCATAAGAGTATCTTGATCTTGTTTCTCCCGAGGTAAAAGATCCAACACCCTCTGTTATTTTTTTAAAACCAATTTTATTTAATAAAGGACTGAAAGGAACAAATTCCCCAAAGGGAACTAATTTGATTTTATTATACCGAAAAAGAATATTAAATTTATGATCAATAATTAAAAAACTATTGTAAGTTTTACCCCCCTTTTTTTCTAAATAATTTGTTCCAAGTACTATTCTGTGATTTTCTGAAAAACTGCTTTCTAATAATTTCTTATATTTTTTAATTTCAAAAAAATATTTACCTGATAATGCCCCCTCTGGCCAAATGAATAGTGTTTTTTTTTGTTTATTTGCATCACTATATTTAATTAACTTTTTTAAACGGTCTTCGATTTCATTATCTGAAAGATTATATTTTAATTTAAAATTAGGGGATACAACTTTTATGTTAATAAATTTCTCATCTTTTATAATTTCTTGTATTTCAATTTTATTATTGTTTATAATAAAATTTCCATACAAATAATTGCAAAAAACAATTATTGAGGCTAAAAAAATTATTAAAAACCTAAATTTGAACTTTTTCATAAAAATTAAAGCAGGCAAACAAAAAAAGGTAATCGACAACAAATTAAATGCGAATAAACCGAGTGGATTTAATATTTGTATCATCTCAACAAACCAGGACCAACTATACGCCCAAAGATTCCAAGGAAAACCAGTCAAAATAGTAGATCTAAAATAATCAATTATAGAAATCATAAAACAAAATAAAAGTAATGACGCAAAATCAAATTTGAAATATTTACTAAATACTAAGGTTCCTAGACCAAAAAAAATACCAAGAGCTAAAGGAATAATTATAATTGTTAAAGGAATAAAATTTCTAAAACTTTCATCAAAAGTCAGTGAATTTGAAATCCAATATGTTCCAGCCAAAAAAAAACCGATACCAAAGCTATATCCAACATAAAAAAAATTAATAAGAAATGGTTTTTTTCTAAAAGTATTTTTTGATCTTTTGTTAATATTGCTTAAAATAAAAAAAAGCAATGGTAAACTAAGAAAGTTTATAATTGTTAAATTAAATGGTTGGAAAGAAAAAACTGTAATGCTACCTAGTAAAAAAGGAATTATATAAACTAACAAGACTCTATTATTAAGGACATAATTTAGCATTTATACAATCTTTTTAAGTAATTTTTTTTCGATACTGTTCATCTTCTTAAAATTAATATCTTTTTTATGATCATAGCCAAACAAATGTAGTAAGCCATGCACCCACAATATATTAAAGTGATCATTGAATACTCTTAACGATTTAGAATTAACTTTTTGAAAATTTATTATCATGTCACCTAAAAAAATATCCCTTTTTTTTTCTATTAACTTTTTCAAGTACTTTTTGTCTTGTTGTGGAAAGGATAGAATGTCTGTAGATTTGTCTTTATTTCTAAACTTTTTATTTAAAGCTCGTATTTCTTTTGAGCCTGATAATAATAAATTAAAATTAAATACTTTATTTTTTGAAAAAAATTTATCTTTTTGAATTTTTTTTACTTTTTTTTTTAAATATAATTTCGGATCTTTAATATATTTAAGCCAGACATTATCTCTAACAATGACATTAACTTTTATCATCAAATTTATTAAAAGCTTGAATTATTTTTGTAACTAAAGCATGTCTGACAACATCTTTATGATCGAATTCAATTAATTTTATCTCTTTAATTTTGTTAAGTATCTTTTTGGATTTTATAAGCCCTGATTGGGATTTATTAATTAAATCTATCTGAGAGGGATCACCATTTACCACTATTTTTGAATTTTCTCCAATTCGAGTTAAAAACATTTTAATTTGTGTTAAGGTTGCGTTTTGTGCTTCATCTAATATTGCAAAAGAATTTTTTAAAGTTCGTCCTCTCATAAATGCTAATGGAGCTATTTCAATTTCCCCTGATTCTATCTTTTTATTAATTTTTTCAAAACCGAATAGGTCGTAAAGGGCGTCGTACAAAGGTCTAAGATAAGGATCAACTTTCTCTTTCATGTCTCCGGGCAAAAAACCTAATTTTTCCCCCGCTTCGACTGCTGGCCTAGACAAAATTACTTTTTCTACTCTTTTTTCAAATAACATTGTCATCGCTACTGAAACTGCAAGAAAGCTTTTGCCAGTCCCTGCTGGGCCAAGAGCAATTGTAATATCATTATTCGAAAGTGCTTTTATGTAATCTGATTGTTTTTTGGATCTTGCTATGACTGTTTTTTTTGGTGTTTTAATCAATTGCTCTAAACTATGAACATCGGCTTTATGATTTTTATCTTTTGACTTAACCGATAAACTAATATCTTGATCTTCAATAACACTTGTTTTAATGCACTTGTTGATTAAAAACTTAATAGCATCTGCGGCCTCATCAATTTTATCATTTTTTCCTTTTATTGTGATTGAGTTGCCCCTAAAAAAGATTTTTGTTTTTGTTAGTTTCTCTAGCTCATTGAGGTTTTTATTAAATTCACCAACTACCGATAAAAGAATATCATTACTAAAAACTTTGATATTAATTGTATCCTTATCAATTTTTTTTAAACTAAAGTTCTGATCTAAATTTTCAATTTTAGACATACTTAAGCTGCAAGAATCCCATCTTTATTATCTATTTCACCGAAGATTGTTTGTTGAGAAATTTTTTTAATCAACACATTTTTTTCACAGCCAACTATATTTTTCTTTGAGAAAACCACAACGGGGTTTTGGTATTCATCCCTACCAAAATAATAATTTATTTTATCTTTTGATTTATTTTCAATTAAAGTTTTCACTCTTTTTCCTATTAAACTTTTTTTATATTTTATTTTAATCTCTTCTGCCAATTTTTGAAATTTTACCAATCTTTCTTTTGCTATTTTATTATCAACCAATTTCATTTCACTGGCTGGAGTTCCAGGTCTTGGGCTAAATATAAATGAGTATGAGTTGATAAATTTAACTTTTTTCATTAAATTACATGTCATATTGAAATCATTATCGCTTTCTCCAGGATATGCAATTATAAAGTCACTAGCAAATTTTATTTTAGGATTTTTTAACTTTAGATTATTTATTATACTTATATAATCTTGTGAAGTATGTTTCCTATTCATTTTTTGGAGAATTTTGTCAGATCCCGATTGAACCGGTAAATGAAGTAAGGGCATTAGTTTTTTACTACTCCCATGTGCTTCGATTAGATCTTCTGTCATATCTTTTGGATGAGAGGTAGTGTACCTAATTCTTTTAAGATCCTTTTTTTTGTCTAATGCATAAATAATGTCAGACAATGTTTTTCCATTATAATTGTAAGCGTTAACGTTCTGGCCAAGTAAAATTATTTCTTTAACACCATTAACAATTAGTTCGTCGGCTTCTCTCAGAATATCATAGAAATCTCTAGAGTGTTCTGGACCTCTTGTATATGGAACAACACAGAATTTACAAAACTTATCACATCCCTCTTGAATAGTTAAAAAAGAGGATATTTTTGAGTTGTTATTATAAATGTTTTTTAACATATCAAATTTTTCTATAACCTCGAAATCTGTAATCTCTTGTTGTTTCTTTTTTTGTTCAACATTTTTTATAATTTTGTTTATTGATTGATAAGATTGCGGACCTACAACGGCGTCGACATATTTTTCTTTTTTTAAAATGATTTCTCCCTCTGCTTGAGCAACACATCCAGTAATAATTACAATTGGCTTTCTTTTTCCATTGAACTCTTTTTTAACTCTTCCAATATCATGAAATACCTTCTCAGTAGCTTTTTCCCTTATGTGACAAGTATTAATAACGTAACAGTCTGCATCTAATTTATTTTTCGTAGGGAAATAATTAATAGATTTTGTGATGTCTAATATTCGATTACTATCATATTCATTCATCTGGCAACCGAAAGTTTTTATAAATATTTTTTTTTTCAAATTATTTTTTATTTTTTGAACCATAAAGCTCAAGTTTATGATCTACAAGATTGTATCCTAGTTTTTTTGCAATTTTAATTTGTAGTTCTTCTATATCTTTATCTACAAATTCAATTATTTCACCAGTATTAATATCAATAAGGTGATCATGGTGCTCGTCCGTGGATGGTTCGTATCTTGACTTTCCTTCTTTGAAATCATGTCTCTCTATAATGCCTGACTCTTCAAATAATTTTAATGTTCTATATACAGTCGCAATACTTATTTTTTTGTCTACTAAACTCACTCTTTTATGAAGCTCGTCCACATCTGGGTGATCTTTTGAACCGAAGGTTAATTTTGACTCGGACATTACTTTAGCAATCACTCTTCTTTGTTCAGTCAGTCTAACGCCCTTTTGTTTACATTTTTCTTCAATAGCGCTCATATTTTAATCAATCTTTAGTTTGGTAAATTGGATTTACCACTTTCTCTTTCAATTGTTTATTTTTTATTAAAATTTTTATATTTTCAAGGTTAAATTCAGATATTTGGTCGCTTTTATAGCCGTATAGCCTCGATCCACAAACTATATGAATTCCTTTTGCCACTGATATTGATATTCTCAAAGATGAGTAGCTTCCTGGGCCCATATTAACAATAACTGAGTATTTATCACTCATTTTCACATTATTCTTGCTGACAAAATTAATTATGTTGCTCACAAGCAAGTTATTGGAATTAATATTATTTTGTAATTTTTTAATAAAGAATTTATTATCAGTTTTTAATGCAATAGAATTATTTTTACCAGTGCAATTTATTATTAAAAAATTATTGATCATCTTTTTAATTTCTTCCTTTTCATTTAGTTCATATTCAAATGAATTGGCTGTCAACGATTTTGGTATAATTACTATAATGTACCATCGATTTGAAGAAAATAAATATCCTTCAACTAACATTAAAATGGCTGAATTTCAAAAACACTTAGAAATTATCAAAGATAACGAAATAAAATTCGTAAATCCCACAAATTTTGAGGAAGAGTTAAAAAATAATAAAAAACAGAGAAAGCTACTCTTAACTATTGATGACGGGTATAAATCATTTTATGATAAAGCCTGGCCGATTTTAAAAAATTCCAAAATTCCATTTATACTTTTTGTGAGCACGAGAGAAGTCGGAAAACCAGGCTATATGAGTTGGAGAGAAATTAAAGAAATAAGCGCATATAAATTTGTAGAAATTGGAAATCATAGTCACACTCATGAATACCTAATTGATTATACTAATGAGGAAATAAAAGAGGATCTTCAAAAATCAATTAGTATTTTTAAAAAAGAGCTTGGAAAAAATTCAGAATTTTTTTCATATCCGTTTGGAGAATATAGTAAAAATTTGAAAAAAATTGTTATAGATCTAGGTTTTAAATATGCTTTTGGTCAACATTCTGGCGTAGTAGATTTAACAAAAAATTTACATGAGATGCCTAGGTTTCCAATTAATGAAAAATATGGAGAGATAAAAAGGTTCAAAACTCTTCTAAAAACTTTACCTTTTCAATTTAAAAGAATCACCCCAGAAGAAAGATATATTGATGATTTTAACAACCCGCCAAAAATAAACATTCAGTTCTATGAGACTTTGAAAAATTTAAAAAGAATAAATTGTTTTTCTAATGAAGAGGACAAATGGAGAAAATCCAGAATTACTTTTAATGATAATTTTAATTTAAATATTAATTTAGAAGGAAAATTTATTACTGAAAGGGGAAGAATAAATTGCTCTTTAAGAGAGGATAATGGTTTTTATAGATGGTTGGGTATACAATTTGTTATAAAAGAAAAATAAATTATTACAGTTGAATATCTTTTTTTACAACTGAATTCGTTAATTGGACTGTTTCGAAATCATCTAAATCATTTTGCTTGATAATTTTTTCTAAAATATCAGTATACTCTTTTCCTGTTTGAGCATACTTATCTAGGGTGTCAGTAAGATCTAGTCCTTTAATATTTCTATTTCTTTTTCTGTAACTCTGTCTTTTTTCTCTAAACTCAGAATAGACTTTGTGAGTATTTAGGTTGTTTTTATAGGCCTTGACTGATGCTCTTAAAATTGGAAATCTTAAAATCTTATGCCCTTCATGTTTGCCTTTATTGAGCGGCTCTATTCCTTGACCTGTCCAAGTCCACTGTCCAAATATAGCATTTCCCTCTAAAGCAAATCTTGAAGTTCCCCAGCCACTTTCTTTGGCAGCTTGAGCTAAAGCAATTGAGACTGGAATAATATCCATTCTTTTATCTAATTCTTTAAAGTCAGAATTTTTTACTTTGTATTCCCTGAGTTTTAATCTGAGCCAGGATTTTTCTTTATCTGTAGTCATTTTTTTTGAGACAATTCTCTTAAGCTTTATTTTATCATCTAAAATTTTTTCATTTTCTGCTACCACAAGCGGTAGGACAATTTTAATAAAAGTTTCTTTTTTTAGCTTAGTATCTTTAATTTCATCTAAATCTTTAGGAAACTGCGTAAAATATATTGGTTTTACTTTTTTTTGGTATCTTACATCCTTTAAATTGTACTCCACGTCCTCAAATAAACTTAAAACTGTTTCTGTTTTAATATTTAAATTTGGTAGAACTAGTTCAGTAACCTGACTTGGTGATTTTTCTTTTTTTGTTTCAGGTTTTTTTTTAATTTCAGGTTTTTTAACTTGTTTTTGCTGTTCCTTTTTTTCGAGTTTTTTTTCTTCTTTTTTCTTTACTTCTTTTTGTTTTTCTATTTTTTTAGCTTTATCTTTCTCAGCTTGAACAGATTGAGTTGTATTATTTTGATAAAAGTTTTCTTTAAATGTGAAAAAAATTATACCGATTGCACAAATAAAAACTACAACTCCAAACCCTTTTATTAACTTGTTTGTTTTTGTTTTTTCGACTTCAGACGTGTAGAAGCTGCTGAACGTATCAACTAATGCATTTGAAATAAAATTTGAAACTGTTTGAGATACTTTTGGAATCAAATTTAAAATTCCAATTCCTAAACTACCTGTATTCTTCCACAATCTTATAAAGAAATTTCCTACGCCTCCAGTAGTATCATCGTACAATCCTGTAGCTCCTTTTTTGGTTCTTTTGAAAAATTTTCCTACTTCCCCGGTTGTATTATCATAAAGTCCCGAAATTCCTTTTCCAACTTTTGAGATAGGGTTTGTGATGCTTTTTTTAAAAAAACTTACGTTGAAATCTTTTGGTATGGGAACATTATTCTTTTTTAAAATATGTTCAATTTGATGAGTGGTAAGATTTTTTTTTCTTTTTATATAATTTTGTACTTCAGAAATTTTATATATTCTTGCCAATTCCAGTAATTGTTCTCTATAACTTAAATTTTTTTTAATCTATATCGCCTCAACTGAATTTACTTCTTTAACGTAATG
>MDTA01229024.1_pt1 | contig 16371 bp, 16 predicted proteins | sample 811151 | NCBI WGS metagenome assembly MDTA01 (sample SAMN05326648, study PRJNA326480) | marine metagenome | isolation source: seawater | place: Indian Ocean: South | collected 2010 | reverse complement strand
TGTATGATTGCCATCTGAAGGACCAAATTCTAATAAATTTTTGTTTTTAATAAAATTTTCTGTTTTTAATAATTTATTAATTTCATTAAAAACATAAATGGTTTCATTGCTTTTCTTTTGAACTTTATACATATTTATTAATTCTTCAAAATTTTTTTCATTAAATTCAAACTTATTTGAGATAGTATTTATAATGGAATTTTTAGATAAAACTTCCCACAATGTTTTTATCTTATAATTTTGTTTTAATAGATTATCGTAAATTTCCCATTCATAATCTGAACTTGGTGTTGAGTAAAGAATGTAATTATTATTAATATTTAATTTACTATTTTTTTTATTGGTAAAATCAAATTCTATAAAATCAATTTTTAGATTTTTATCTAAAAAGTTTTTAATTATTTTTTCGCAATCCTCTTTTTTTCCAATTAGAATTGTATTATTCTCAGCCTCTTTGAAATAAGTCTCAATAGCATAATTTAAATTTTCAAAGTTGTTGTTGAATAAATATACTAGATCACTCTTATCTTTATTTAACTCAGCAATTGAGGGTGGTCCTTTTCTTTTACTTTTATTTAATCCTAATATTTTTTTTATATATTTTTTCATTGTCAAATATTATATTTAATCTAATTTAATGAAATGTTTTATCATCAAAATAATCAAATAGAAAATCTTGGATATCAAACATTAAGCCCAATACTTAATCAAAGTCAAATAAATCAAATACTAAAATATTTTAAAACCAAAAAATGTTATCCTCTCCATAATAATGTTGATGCAAAAAAAAATAAACTTTCTCTTATGCCAATACATCAGGTTAAGGAATTGAGTAATTATGGATCATATGATGATGAAGATATAAAAAACTGTCCATTTTTAAATGAACTTTCTCATAATGAAAAAATTATATCAATTGTTGAAGCTTATCTTGGTCACAAGCCTACTATTCAATCATCACAAGTTTTTTGGAATTTCGGTAAACAAACTTTGTCTAAATTAACGCAGATATGGCACAGAGATCCGAGTGAAACAAAGGTGTGTGCGCTATTTGTTTATTTAACAGACGTAAATAATGATGATGATGGACCACATTCATACATTTCAAAAAGTCATAAACGAAATTTACTTTTAGAGATTTTAAAAAAAAAATTTATTTTTAAATTTAAAGCAAAAAAATATTTAGAGCACACTTATATTAAAAATGGAGGAAATCCATTTATGAGAAAAAAAGAGAAAAAATTTGAAAATTTAATAAAAGAAAACATAAAAAAATTTTATGGGCCCGCAGGAACTATAATTATTACTGAGCCATTTGGACTACACAAAGCTCTTCATACAGATAAAGCTGATAGATTGATGTTTAGTGTAAGATATAATTAATTAATCTTGCTAACTCATTGCATATTTATATTTTAAGATTTTAAACTAATAAAACTGTAGTTTATTTATTTTTAAGCCAATAATTATATGTATCTTTTAAACTTTGTTGAAGTGTAAATTTATTTTTATGATTTAAATTAATTTTTATTTTTTTATTTTCACCTAATCTTTTTCTCAGATTATTTATTTTTCTACCCTTTGTATAATTTATTTTGATAGATTTATATTTGGTAGTTTTTTTTACAAATTCTGCTAACTCAATCAATGTAGTTCCTTTTCTTGAGCAAACGTTATAACTACCGTTTTTGTTGGCCCTAGAGGCTAAATAATTAGCTTTTGCCACATCTCTTACATCAATAAAATCCAATATTTGGTTTCCTTTCCCATGAACTGTAATAGTTTTTTTTTCTTCAATTTCTTTAAACCATTTAATAATAACCTCAGTATACTTTCCATGAATATCCATTTTTGGCCCTATAACATTAAAATATCTTAAATTTATAAATTTAATTTTTTTAGAGTCATGAAAAAAATAATTTAGCATATTTTCACTAAATAATTTTAGGGCCCCATAAAAGGTATTATTATTATAAGGATGGTGTTTTTCAATTGTTGGAAAATTTTCAGCTTGTCCATAAATTGAAGCTGATGATGAAAATATTATTGTTTTATTTTTATTTATTTCTTTTAAGTAATTAAAAATTTTAAAATATGTAATCCCCATAGTTCTAAATGCTTTCTCAACTTCCATATCTGTTTGAGTAATTCTTAGAGCTGCTAATAGATAGATTTTTTCGTTGGAAACTAAATATTTTTTTAAAATTTTAAAATTATTAATATCAATTTTTTTAATTTCTAGTTTTTTATATTTTTTAAGAAGATTTAAATTTTCATTAGATCCTCTTGAGAAATTATCTAGAATTGTTACTTTGTGACCTTTTTTAAGTAACAACTCTGCTATATGAGAACCTATAAATCCTGCTCCTCCTATTAATAAATTATTCATTAAATTAAAATTTAAAATATTTATAGTAAGTTGTTGAAGGCAGAATGTTTAATTTTGATAACAAATTAATTAATCCTGAAAAATATTTCAAGAAATTATAAGATGTATTAAAATTTTTAAACGTATTTTTTTTGTTATTTTTTATAAGACTATCAAGATATTCGTTTGTAATACCTAATCTTTTAGTACAAAGAGATACTATTTCATCTTGATTAATTATGTAACTTTTTTTCAAATTATCTATAGCTTGTTCTCTAGTCATTTGTTTAGATCTGATTAAAGCTGAATAGTTAAATTTCCTTCTATCAATTCCAAATTTTTCCTTATACCATTTAAACATTAATGTTTGATATAAATCATCATAATAATGTGCGCCTGTATTTTCCCATTTTAATTCTGTTGATATAATTTTATCAACATTTTTTCGATTGTAATCAATATAGTAAAACGGATTAAAAACTTGTATTTTTTTTATGAACGTATAATAGAATAATTTTTTTATATCGAGATCAAAGCATACTTTATTAGGTTTCCATTTAGGAAATTTTTGCGTTCCATATTTTTTTTGAATATCCTTAATATATGTTCCATCTAAAAAATTCCACTCTAGTGGAGATATTCCCTCAGTTCTAAAACTTTGCCCTATAAATATATCTTTTACATCAAATTCACTGCAAGCAGCATAAAGAGAAGATGCTATCGCAATATCTGTAGGCGTTTCAATATCAGGAACACATGCTTCTAGAAAAGATTTTTTTAAATCTTTACTTAGTTTCCAATCAGTAGTTAAAACTTTAAAATCAATATCTAAAATTTTAGTAGCATTTTCCATGTTTTTTCCAGCTAATGGATTTCCAAATCCATCATTAAGGTGAATAGCAAGACATCTCAAACCTAAAATTTTTTTAGTGTAATATAATAAGTAGGTTGAGTCTCTACCTCCACTAATACCAACAACAACATCATATTTTTTTTTTTCTATTTCTTTTTTTTATATTCTCTACTTTTTTAAGAAGAATCTTTGATCCTCTTTCATCATTGGGTATTTCATTTTCCATTTCATTATGCAACTTGCAATAATTGCATATACCTTTCTCGTCTAATTTAAAATTTGGAAAACTATCATCTACGACACAGACCTTACAAGTATTCATATATTTAAACTTATTTCTTCACTAAGTTCGGTACCATAATTTCTTTCTTTGTCATTAATTTCCAAACTTAATATTTTCATTTCAGTACTAATTTCGTTATTGCGCATTGTGATTATTTTTTTTCCATTTTGAAAAGCGAGTGAACAACCTACCATTTTTCTTCCTTCGAATGGTCCTCCAACTATATATCCAACACTAGTTACAGATATAAAAATATTTTTATAACTAGAGGTAATTTTTTCCATTGTCTCGGCCCATTTATATTCATATGGGGAATTTTCAATATTTTCACTTTCAATTGTCCATGAAGAAGGTGATAAAATAATATCAGCTTGCATCCTGCTTAAGCTATGTGGAATTATTGACGATTTTTTATAGTTATCTGAACATATAGAAATAGCACATTTACCAATGTTAGTATCAAATACTTCTAACTTATTCCCACAAGAATAAAATTTTTTAGCATCTTTTAATATATTAATTTTCCTGTGCTTATTTATAATCTTTCCAGACTCAATATAAATTGCTGAATTGAAAAAAGAATTATTAAATTTTTCAGTTAAACCAACACAAATTGATATATTTAATTTTTTGGAAATTTCACAATATTGATTGCTCCATTTTCCAGGGATTGCTTCAGCTTCATTAAATATTGACGGATGAGTCCAACCGAAATCAGAACATTCTGGTAGAACAATTAAATCACAATTCTCATTAGACGCTTTGTTAATATATTTTTCTGCTCTCTCAATATTTCTTTTTGGTTCACCACCTTCAATTAATAATTGACATAGAGCTATTTTCTTTTTAGGCATATATAAATGTCATTAACATTAATAATACCTTTTTTAAATGAAAAAAAAAATTTAATTAAGTTTTTTAAAGATATTAGAAATTATAAATTAGAGAAGAAATTTGAAATAATATTTATAGATGATGGTTCTAGTGATGATAGTTTTGAATTAGTAAATAAAAATAAAAAGCTGATTAAAAAGTGTAAAATAATAAAAAATAAACAAAATTATGGATCGCACATTTCAATGTTAATCGGTCTTAAATTTGTAAAAACTAATTTTTTTATATTTTATTATATTGACCAAGAAATAGATCTTAATCAAATCATTCCGTTATACAAAATATCAAAAACTAAAAAAAAAACTTTAATTTTAACTAGATATTCTGATAGGGAGATGAATTTTTATTCTAGATTATTTTGGAAAATGTTTTCAGTTATTTATAACATTAAGTATAAAAATATCTGCTCTTTATTAGTCAATAAAAGTCATTTTTTTAAAACCAAAAATATTAAAATTAAAAATTCTTCATTTATATATTTGGATTTGTTAAAAAATATAAATTTATCTAAAACAGTAGAAAAAAAGATAGTTACAAAGAATAGAAAAATCGGCCAAAGCAACTGGACATTGTTTAAGAAAATTAAACTTCTTCTAAATTTATTCTTTTTTAGGTCACTAAATGTAAAAATATTTATGTTTTTAATTTCAATTTTGCTAGTATTTAAAAGTTTCTATTTTTTATTGGTATTGATTGTTTTGGAATGTTATTTTCAAATAAGTGAAAGAAAAAAAATTGATTTTAAATAGAATGATAAGTTTTAGTGCAATTTTATTAATCACTTTATCAGCATTTTTAGATATTTTATCATTAGTTTTAATTAAAAATGCACTTAATACAATTAATTTAAATTTTAATGAGTTAATAAAGTATAAAAATTTTATAATTTTATTGAGTAACAAAAAATTTTTAATAGGAATAATTTTATTTGCAGTGTCTCCAATATTTTTTTTTATAGCCATCATAAATACTGATTTAATTAAAGCCTATCCTTTAAATTTATCGTTAAAAATTATCTTTAATTTAATTTTAGCATATGTATTTCTAAAAGAGATAGTAAGCGTAAAACAAATTTTAGGTTTGATTTTATTAATTATTTCTATTTTTTTATTAGTTTAAATAATCCATTCCATTTTAATTTTTTATTATTGAATTTTTTAGAAAAAAAAATTTTTTTGACTTCAAAAATAAGCAATGTGTGAGTTAGAAAATTGATTTTATCATTTAAGATACATCCATAAGTTACTGGAAGGTCTTTAAGCACAGGCCCATATTTACTTAATTTTTTTTTAAAAATTGTATTAGATATTTTTTCATCATAATCAAATTTGCTCACATTACCCATATAATTTATCATTTTTAAAACTTCCTTATTACTAAAGGGAATTCCAAGGGTAATTTTTTTATTTTTTAAAATAGCACTTAAAGAAAATCTTTTTCTATAACGTATATTATAATTTAAATGTGAAATTGATGTAGCAAATTGGAATGGAAATCTATTAACGACTGTAGTTGATCCACATGGCATAAAATTAAAGTTATGATTATTAATTTTTGAACCAACAATTCCAACAGAAGAAGGAAAAAAAATTGGCCATTTTGCTTCCTCTGGATTTAATTTTTTTATATTTTTTGATTTGAATTTTTTTAAAAAAATTTCAGTAAACTCCTTTTTGTTTTTTATTTTACGATAATTTAAGTTTTTGAAATTAGTTTGATACAAATATTTATCAGTAAAACCTTTATAATACTTTTGATTTTTATTTATAATAAAATTAAAATCATTCTTTCCATTATATTTAGGTAGTGATTGCCAGAGGATTTTATTTTTTTTTAAGTGATTGTTTATTAAAATTTTTTCTATATCAAGAAATACCAAACTATGAGATTTTAATTTAGATATTTTAATATTTTTAAGATTCTTTTTTGTCCAGCAAAAAGATATAGAAGACTTTTTTATTACAGAGTTTTTGTTGGTAATTTTATGAGCTTCAGAAATAGAATTCTTAAACTTATCATCAAAATTAATACATTTTGAAAAATTTTGACTTAACAAATTAACTGAGACATGGTCAAAATTTTTTAAATTTTCTATAATATAACTTTTATCTAAGTGCCTTCCGGATATCTTTTTGGTACTTATTGGCAACATTATTTTAAGAGGAAATCTATTAATAATTGAAGCTCCTGAGATTTTTTCAATAAAGATTTTATTTTTATAAACAAAGCTTAAAAAACAAATGGAAATTGGGAAAAATATTTTCCAAGAACTATCATTATTTAAATCTGATAATTTTTCTTTAAAATCTTCTTGAAATATTTTTTTTTTAAAATTCCAATAATAGTCAAATTCATTCATACAAACCTTTTAAAACAAAGAAACTATTTATTAATTTAATAATTTTTTTACAGTCTTTTACAGTAAGCTTACTATGCATAGGTAGTTGCAACCCATTTTTTGCAATCAACTCAGAATTTGTTAATTTTAAATTTTTAAACTTATTTTGAAACGCTATTTCCAAATGAATTGCTGTTATACCTTTTCTAGTCTCAATTTTGTTATTAAAAAGGTATTTTATTAATTGGTCTCTTAAATTATTTTTTTTAAAAACTATCATATAGGACTGATTATTAGATTTAGCATTTTTTATTTCTCTCTGAATAACAACAATTTTCTTATGTTGATAAAAAAATTTATCATATAATTTTCTTATTTTTGCTCTTTTATTTAAAAAAAAATTTAAACGTTTAATTTGAGCATTTAACAGACTAGCTTGAATATCTGTAAATTTAAAATTTAATCCATTTAGAATATATTTTTCATAACTTGTTGGAGAAATTTTACTTCTAACGAATGTATTTTTGTCCATTCCATGATTTTTGTAAAGTTTTGATAAATTATAGATTTTTTTATCATTAGTTAGAAGCGCACCCCCTTCTCCTGATGTAATAGGTTTTCTAGCATGAAAACTGAATAGTAAATAATCACTTTCATTGCCTATATCTTTTTTATCAATTTTACTTCCTAGTGAGCACGCTGCGTCATGAACTAAAATAATTCCCTTTTGTTTTGCATATTTTTTTATTGATTTAATATCACAAGGGTTTCCAATCTGATCAACTGTTAGGATAATATTAGTTTTATTAGTAATTTTTTTTTTGATTTGATTTAGTGAGATATTGAATGTATCCAAATCAACATCAGAGAATTTTACATTATGCCCAGCTAAAAATGGGGCGTTAGCACAAGCAATAAATGAAAGTGATGGCATTAAAACTTCAGAATATTTATTTTTTTTTTTTAAAAAATAAAAAAGGGTAAATGCCGCCGAAGTCCATGAATTAAATATTATACAATATTTTTTTTTAAATTTTTTTTTTAATATATTTTCAAATTTTAATTCTTCTTTACCACTAGTTATCCATCCAGTTTTTAAGGTTTTTTTGACATTATCAATTTCTATTTTTGAAATATCTGGAAGCGCAAATTTTATTGTTTTCATGTGTTTATACATATATTAATTCAAATATATGCCAATTCAAAACTGTAAAATCGATCCTTCTTGTAAAATTATCTATCCAGATTTAGTAAATTTATATGGATGTACAATTGGAGAAAATACACAAGTAGGTCCTTTTGTTGAAATTCAGAAAGACGTAAAAATTGGAAGAAACTGCAAAATATCTTCTCATACTTTTATTTGTTCCGGAGTTACTATTGGTGATAATTGTTTTATTGGCCATGGTGTAGTTTTCATAAATGATAGAAATCCTAGAGCAATAAATGAAAAGGGTGAATTAGCATCAGAGAATGATTGGAAATTAGAAGAAACATTCGTAGAGGATAATGTTAGCATAGGGTCATCGTCTACAATAATGTGTGGTATTAAAATAGGAAAGAATTCATTAATTGGTGCTAGGACATTTGTACTTAAAGATATTAAAAGTGGCGAAAAATTTTTTAATAAATTATGACTATAAATGTTGGGCTAATTGGCTATGGTTATTGGGGTAAGAATATTTTAAGAAACTTAAAAAATTTTACCAATATAAACAATATTTATTGTTTAGACCATTTAAATTATAAAAATACAAAAAAAATCTTTTTTTATAAAAATGAAAAATTATTTTTTAAAACCCCTATAGATGTATTTATAGTAGCCACCCCAACAAGAACACATCTGCGGTTTTTAAAAAAATGTTTAAAACTAAATAAACATGTTTGTGTTACAAAACCTGTTTTTAAAAACCTTAAGCAACTAAATTCTATAGATAAAAAATTTTACAATTTAGATAAAATTTTTGCAGATCACACATATATTTATCATCCATCAATAATATTCATAAAAAATTTAATAAAAAATAATGTTTTAGGAAAAATAATTTATTTTGACTCAGAGAGAATAAGTTTTGGAAAGTTTTATGAAGATAACGATGTAATTGATGATTTAGCTATACATGATTTATATTTATTAGATTATTTTTTTCCAAACGATAAATTTACTTACTCTAGAAAATCAGTTTCTAAAAATTTTGGAAATAAAATATACTTTTCAAATATCGCTTTAAGATCAAAAAAAAATCTTTTCGTAAATATTAAAGTAAATTGGTTTTCACCATTTAAATCCCGTAGAATTATAATTGCCGGTGAAAAGAAAACAGTTGTCTTTGATGATACTTTGACTGATGAAAAAGTTAAGATTTACAAAAAAGGTATAAAAATGAAAAATTTTAAAAAGCAAAAAACCTGGGAGTATAGAATTGGAGGAATGGAAGTTCCTTATATATCTCCGAAAGAGTCTTTAAATATAATGTTACAAAATTTTTTTAAATTCTCTTCAGGCAATAAGGTTCCAACAAATTTTAATCATATTAAAAGAGTATTTAAATTGCATGCGCTTGTCAAAAAATAAAATAAATTTTTTTTCTAAAAAAAAATTCATAAAAAAAAATCAAAAAAAATTAATAAATAAATTAGATAAAGTTTTAAAAAGTGGAATTTATACTAATGGAAATCAGACCAAAATTTTTGAGAGTAAATTTGCAAAATTTAATAATAGTAAATATTGTTTGGCTGTTAATTCTGGTACTTCAGCACTACATTTAGCACTTAAATCGATCGGAATAAAAAAAAATGATGAAGTAATTGTTCCCGCTATTACATTCATAGCGACACCAGCAGCAGTAACATATTGTGAAGCTAAACCAATATTTGTCGATATTTCAAAAGATAATTGGCTCATAGACATAAACAAGATAGAGAAAAAAATTACACCAAAGACAAAAGCAATTTTAGTAGTTCATCTTCATGGACTAATGGTGGATATGGTTAAAATTCGTAGATTATCTAAAAAATACAAACTAAATATAATTGAAGATGCATCTCAGGCTCATGGATCAAAGTTTTTAGGTAAACCTCCTGGACATTTCAGTGATGCTGCTGTTTTTAGTTTTTATCCAACCAAATCTTTAGGTTCATTTGGAGAAGGTGGTGCCGTTATTACAAATAAAAAAAAAATATTTAACAAAATTTATAATTTAAGAGATTGGGCTAAAAACAAACAGGATTTTAATGATATAGGTTTTAATTATAGGATGCCCGAATTTATTGCAACGTTATTAACGGAATCTTTAAAAGAATTAAATGAAGATCTAAAAAAAAGAATTTTAATAGCTAAATATTATAATTTTAATTTAGGAAAAAAAATTACAAAATGTATTTTTAATGATCAAAAATATCTACATTCATATTACGTTTGTGGAATAATTGTACAAAAGCAAAAAAAACTTATTAAATATTTAAATAAAAAAAAAATAGAAACAAATAATATTTATAATTACAGTCTACATTTTTGTAAGCCATTTTATAATAATAAGGTCAAAAAATCTGAATATACGAATAGTTTATATTTTTCAAAAAATAATTTGGCACTACCTACTTATCCTGAGCTAAACTTAAAACAAGTAAAATATATTTGTGATTGTATTAATCATTTCTACGAAAAAAAATAATAAAAAATGTATCTTAAATATTTTTACAGAGTAATTAAAAAAAATTATTTATTATTATGCTTACTTTCATGTTTTGCTTATATAATTCATCCTGAAATCTTTTATTTAGGCAATACAGATTATGTATGGGGAGCTTTGAGTACTGAATTTAAAATATTTTATGAAAAAATTATTTTTTTTGATCATTGGGATAATAATAATTTAGGCCAGCCCCTGTTATCGCATGGTTATTTACCATTATATCATTTTGATAGAATTTTTTACTTTTTTTTCACCAAAGAATCTTATTTTATAATCAATAATATACTTATAGTTTTTAAATTAAGCATTATTTATTTTGTATTAAGAGAAGTTTTTATAGTAAATCAATCCAACAAATTATTAGTTCCTATTATTGTAACTTTTTTAATTTTTTCTATTTTTGTACTTTATGCTGTCTCATCGCAATTTTTTTTGACACAATTATTATTTTTTATTTTAATAATTCTTTTCTTTAAAAAATTCATATTATTAAGAGAAAAAAAATATTTAATTTTCTTCTCAATTTCATTTTTTTTGTTCAGTTCATCTGGAATGTTAGATGATGCTTTTAGTTTTATTACTGTAACAGGATTTTATTTAATTTATTTATTTTTAACTAAGAAAGTTAACTTTAAGGAATTAATTTTTTTTGGTATTGTATTATTACCATCTTTACTTTTTCTTTTTTCAAATTTATTTCCTTTGTATGTAGAAAATGAGAATTATTTATACAAAAATGATTTAGGATATGAAAATTTAATAAATTATTTCAAAATTGATATTTTTTCTGGCATAAAAACTTTTATAGATCACACACCTTATTTTCTAAGATTGTTTATGCCGAATTCTTTAATGTACAACGATCCAATTTCAGGTCTTTTTGGACCCCCAAATTCGCACGTTCATGGGACTTTTCCGATTTTTTTTTCATTTGGTTTTTTTATATTCATTTATTTTTTAATTACATTGTATAAAAAAAATTTAAAAAAATTAATATTTTTCGCTTTTATTTTATTATCTTTATCCCCTGGTTTATTTGCACAAATTTTTGATAAAATCATTGTCTTTGGTAATCCTTCTTTTTTTTTATTTGTTATTCCCAGTTTTATTTTTATTTTTAAAATTAGATAATAAATTAATTTTTAATTTAAGATCAGAGTTTATAAAAAAAGAACCTATAGATGATTTAATATACTTAAAATATTTTTTGATAATTTCTGTTATTTTATTATATTTTTATTATACTGGAGGTGAAGGTATTGGGATTGAATATATAGTACCTAATCGTGCTGAATTACTAAATAAATTGTCACTTTTTTTGTTAATTTTTCTATTATTGATAATCTATTTTTTCTTTGAAAAAATTTTTAATCATAATTCTATAAAATATTTTATATTAATTTATATTCTTTTAATATTAGCTATTTTCACAACCTACCTATTATCAAGTCTATATGAAGTTCAATTAGAAGAACAGCTTGGTAAATATAATATGAAATTTAAATTAAATTTTCATGATTTTTTTATAATCATAAATTCTTTATTTGTAGGTTTTATTTCTTATAAAATAATTAATGAAAAAGGTATTACCTCTAAATTTTTTTTCATAGTTATTTCACTTTACTTATTATTTACATCAATTTTAAATTTTATACATCCAGAAACTTCCAAATTAAATATGCACCCGAATCTTTTGCTTTCAAATATGATGGCAGTAGTTCTAGATATTTTTATTTTTTCAATTTCGATATTTATATTTTACTTTTTAATGCAAGAACTCAAAAATAGAAATTTAAATATTAAAAAATTTTTAAGATCAATTCACTTATTATTAATCATCCATTGTATTTACGTATTTACTTTACAATTATCAATTGCAAAATATCCATTTTATAAACTTGAAAATTTTGATTTTATTAATTTTAAAAAACAAGATGGTTTAAATGATTTAAATTATTATAGAGTTAATAATTTATCATTAATTCCTAGCAATATTCAGTTTTATTCAGAAACTAATCCAACCGTAGTTAACAATTTACCCAATCTTTATGGTTATGATATTCCTGGAGGATATTGGATCTTTTACTCTGATAAAATAAATAAAATTATAAAATATTCAAACGAGCAAATTTTAAATAATAATATTCTAAGCTTAAATTTGAAAAAATTATTTGGTTTAAAATATGATGTCAAAAAAGAGGAAAATAAACATTATTTTGTTACAAATATTAGAACCAATGCAAGATATAAAACTTTTAATCGTTCTATATCATTCGAAAACGAAGAAGATGAATTAGATTATATCATTAATCATTTTGATGATGAGTTTATCATTACTCCAAAAAAATATAACTTAAATAATAATTTCTCTATTGAAACAGAAAATATAAAACCTGTTATAGATTTAAGTCAAAAGAAATCATTTGCCTTCAGCAGTAAACCGTTTGATAGATTTTTTCTTTTTAATGATAATTTTAATAAAGGCTGGAAAGCAAAAATGAACAATACAGACACAGAAATAATTAATGTTAATTTTTTTGCCATGGGAGTTTTTTTACCAAAAAATACAGAAATTGAACTTTTATTTGAATATAAGCCAAAATGGTCAAAAATTCATAAAATTACATTAATAATGAGTTTTATAACTCTTTGTGTATTTAATTTATTATTAGCAATATCACCTATAAACAAATATTTTATAAATTTAAATAAATGAAAAAAAAAATAAAAAGTATCTATAAAAAGTTATTTAAAGAGAAAAAACTTAAATTTCAAAGAAGTTTGTCGTTTGGAGATTATTTTACTGACAGATGGGAAAGGGCAAATTTAGAGGGATTTGGAGAAGGAACATCTGTTTATGATAACGTTCTAATTTTAGGTAAAGTTAAAGTTGGTAAAAATTGTTGGATAGGACCTAACTGTATTTTGGATGGAAAAGGTGGATTAGAAATAGGTGATAACTGTATTATTTCTGCAGGTGTTCATATTTATTCTCACTTTTTTACAAATAATAAAAAATCGTTAAGTAAAACTGTTATAAAAAACAATGTTTACATTGGGCCAAATTCTATAATATCTTTAGGATGCGAGATTGGAAATAATGCTATCATAGGTGCACTTTCATTTGTAGATGAAAACATAAAATCAAATACTAAATTTTATAACAAGGTTATAAAAGTAAAAAAGAAATTAAAAAAACTTTCTAAATAGTTTTATCTGAAATTATCTCACCTTTATCTAGAGTAATTATTCTATTACATATTGATTTAATTAGACTATCTTGATGACTTGCAAGTACTAGACCATCTAGGTTAGTATATTTTTCATTTAACGCTAATCTAGCTTTTTCTATAAAACTTTTGTCTCCAGCACCAAAAAATTCATCAATTATAAGGAATTTTGGATTTATTTGTACACTTATAGAAGTCGTCAGCCTTACTCTCATTCCAGAGGAGTAAGTTCTCACCGGTAAGTCAATAAATTTTCCTAATTCAGAAAAATCTTTAATTTTTCTTATCGAGTCACTTGATGCAAGTTGTTCAAGATTAAAGAGATGAGAAATCATTTTTATATTTTCAACTCCAGTAGCATCCATGTTTAAACCCATATTTGGATCTAAAATTGAAAAAGGTTTTTCACTTATTTCCAAAGAACCATTTGATGGGAAGTAAATTTGTGCAAGTATTTTCAATAAAGTTGTTTTACCTGAACCATTTTTTCCAATTAATCCAATTCTATCACCTTTGTCGATTTGTAAATTAATATTTTTAAGAGCATGTATATAGGAAATATTTTCAGATTTTTTTGACTTTAAAATTTTATTTCTTAGACTTTTTGCAGAATTATAAATTGGGAAAATTAAATTAATATTTTTTGCAATTACTAAAGTCATTTTTATATCCAAAAAGGTAAAATTTTTAATTTACTTTTAATTAGGTAAAAGCTGATTATAAAGTTTAATAATAGAAAAATTATTAAAATTATATAAATAAAATAATTAATTTCTAAGCCTAGCAGAGGGTTTTTTAAGGCTTCTATCATAGATGTGAAAGGGTTTAGATAGACATAATTTTCGTATATACCCAATCTAGATTTATCCCATAGTATTGGGGTTAATAGTACTCCAGCTCTCATAACAGATTTAATTAATAAACCAACATCTCTAAATCTTAAACAAACTATACTTAAAATAATTGAAATAAAGTAACAGTTTAATAAAACTAAAATTAAACCTGGTATAATTAACAAACACTCAAAACCAATTGTATCTATAAATATTAATGTAAAAATTATATAAACCGGAAAAAGCTGAAGATACTCTAATAGAATTTTAATAAAATTTCTTTGGAAAACTGTATTTAAAGGAATACCAAGGCTTATTAAATCATCTTTATATGTTGTGTAAAGAATATCAGTTGAATTACTCGTAAATGACATGAGCATATAAAAGCTGGTCATGCCAATAAAAATTTTAGAAAAATATTCAAGAAAATAACTTTCAAAAACTATTGACCAAATCAATGATATTATCCCAAGGGCTATTAAATTAGTAAGTATACCCCAATAATCACCTATTATTGTTCTTTTATATTTTAATTTAATATCAAATCTAGATAAATGAAAAACTACCAAGAAATTACTAAACAAAAAATTTAAATAATTAGATAAATTATTCATACACACATAATTATTTTAGTTAACATAATTGTCTATAAAAATTTAAAAAAAAATTATACTTTAGTGGTTCCTTAGTATATTTAGGTATAAAAATTATGATTATATCCAAAACACCATACAGAATTTCTTTTTTTGGAGGCGGAACTGATTTTGAAGAGTACTTTTCAAAATTTGGTGGAGAGACAATAGGAACAACAATTGATAAATATTGTTATGTATCAATAAGATCTTTACAAAATTTTTTTGAACATAAATATAGAATAAGTTGGTCGAAAATTGAAAATGTAAAAAAAATTTCTGATATTCATCACCCAACAGTAAAAGGATTATTAAGATATTACAACTTAATTAATGAAGGTTTAGAAATTCATTATGATGGTGATCTTCCAGGTAATTCAGGTATCGGATCAAGTTCTAGTTTTTGTGTTGGCTTAATAAAGGCATTAAATCAAAAATATAGTTTAAAATTTGACAAAAAAAAATTAGCTAGTGAAGCTTACCATATAGAAAGCAAAGTAATTGGTGAGAATGTTGGGATGCAAGATCAAGTTTGGGCATCATATGGTGGCTTAAATTCAATTAAATTTAATAAAAGTAATTTCTTAGTAAGAAAATTAAATATAAAAAAAAATATTAAATACAACTTACAAAAAAATTTATTGATGTTTTATTCAGGTAAATCTCGATTTTCAGATAAAATTGAAAAAGATAAAAAGAAAAAAATAGTTGATAAAATAAAATTTTATCATGAAATAAAAAAACAAGTAAACGAATGTAAAAAAATTCTTTCTTCTGAAAAAAATTTGAATGAATTTGGATTACTTTTAAATGAATACTGGAACCTTAAAAAAAGTCTTTCGACAAAAGTTTCATCAAATGAAATAAATGAAATTTACAGTGAAGCTCTAATTGCTGGGGCCTTAGGTGGGAAACTTTTAGGTTCTGGTGGAGGTGGTTTTTTTGTTTTTTATGTTCCAATAAGTATGCAGAGAAAAGTCAGAGCCAAACTTCATAAATTAGAAGAGGTTAAGTTTAAATTTTCAGAAGAAGGTAGTTCTATTATTTTTTCAAACGATTAGTATTATAATCTTAATTTTTTCTTAGAGGCATTTTTTCTTACAATATAGTGCATAATTGCGTGCATAAGAATATGATGTGAATCTTCTACCAGACCATAATTATTTATATTAACGTGTATATTTAAATTAGTAATTTTTTTTAATTTACCTCCACTAAATCCTGTAAAACTAATTGAATAAATTT
>MDTA01121212.1_pt1 | contig 16373 bp, 8 predicted proteins | sample 811151 | NCBI WGS metagenome assembly MDTA01 (sample SAMN05326648, study PRJNA326480) | marine metagenome | isolation source: seawater | place: Indian Ocean: South | collected 2010 | reverse complement strand
TCCTTTAACAATTCTCGCTCGCTGCATTTCTTCCTCGCAGCATGGCCAGTCGTGGGAATCTGGTTTACCGCCCTCGGCGTCTCCACCATGGCCTTCAACCTCAACGGCTTCAACTTCAACCAGTCCATCCAGGACAGCAATGGCCGTGTGGTTAATACGTGGGCAGACTTACTGAACCGAGCTGGTCTCGGCATGGAAGTCATGCATGAACGCAATGCCCACAACTTCCCATTGGATCTAGCTTCTACTGAAACTGCTCCAGTGGCGCTGACGGCACCTGCCATCGGCTGATCTTCGTACGTTCATCCAATGTTCAACTTACAAGTAGATGATGGTGCTGCTCGTATAATACGAAATGCTCTAAGAGATTACAAAAGAAACTGGTCTGGTGGTCACCCACAAGAACAAATTGACATTGAGTTTTTAGAGCTTCAGTTTACCAAAATGGTACTTGAGGCAGAATTGGACGCATAATTGCCTAGCATGGAACGGGGCTAGGGTCTACGGAGAATTATTATGTCTATCAATCTCATTCGTTTCCTTGCATCACAAAAGAAAAAAGCTGAGCGGTATCACACCGACAAGCTCCGTTATCGTGGTGTAGTGTATAAAGAGATCGGTTGATTATTACACCTTCTGTTATTTAAAATGGCTAGAACAGTTAAAAAAAAGAAAACTTTAAGCAGAAAAGAAAGGAGAGAGTTGGCTATTAAACAACTACCTGCTCCAAAATCTGCTATGGAAGCTAAGTTCCGAGCTGATAATTTGGAACGCGGTATGAAGCCCGGCAAAGCTGCCGCTGCAGCATTGCTTGCTACTAAACATCCAGATATGAAAGGTCCGGGTGACACCGTAACGCGGCAAGCAGCAGCGTTGAAAGCTTTCGATGCTAAGCGATACCGTTCAGCCGAAGCTCATAAAGATTCTCGACAACACATGGCAGCGTTACAAGCAGATTACAATAGAAAAAATAAAAAGAGGAGAGGATAGCAGAAGGTGTAGAGGGGGTTCGACTCCCCCTCCTGCTCTATGGCACTAAGCCCGTACGCGGATACCTTAGCTGCCGTCTAGACGGTGGGATAGACCACACATATACAATTAAATAACTCTGAACGTTCAGAGAGTAGATAATAACTCTCTATAAAAATGGCTTTTCAATCTTCTGTAAATCCTGCTCAGCTTACTCAGCTGGGCCAGGCTAATCTTTCTGGTGATAAACGCGCCCTGTATCTCAAGCTTTTCAGCGGAGAGATGTTCAAAGGGTTCCAGAATAATACGATCGCTCGTGATCTGATCATGAAGCGTACACTTAAGAACGGCAAATCTTTGCAGTTCATCTTTACCGGTCGTACCAAGTCTGAGTTCCATACTCCTGGTAACAGCATCCTGGGTGATACCAATGGTGCACCCCCGGTGGCTGAAAAGACCATCACGGTAGACGATCTTTTGATCTCCAGTGCCTTCGTATATGAACTCGATGAAGTTCTGTCTCACTACGATCTGCGCTCTGAGATCTCTCGTAAGATCGGCTATGCTCTGGCAGAAAAGTATGACCGTCTTGCATTCCGTGCTATTGCACGTGGTGCACGTAAGGCTTCCCCTATTAGTGCTACTAACTATGTGGAGCCCGGTGGTACTCAGATCCGTGTTGGTTCTACTACCAATGATTCAGACGCATATGTTGCGGCTAACCTGGTGTCTGCATTCTATGATGCAGCTGCTGCCCTTGACGAAAAAGGTGTCTCTAGCGATGGCCGTGTTGCCGTCCTGAACCCCCGTCAGTACTATGAACTGATCCAAGCTGTTGGTTCCAACGGCCTGGTGAACCGCGATACTCAAGGAACTGCTCTGCAAAGCGGACAAGGTATCATCGAGATCGCTGGTATCAAGATCTACAAGTCTATGAACATTCCGTTCCTGGGTAAGTATGGTACTGCTTATGGTGGCACCACTGGTGTGACCGATCCTGGCAACACCGGCTCCTTCGTTGGTGAAACCATGGAAGATGCTTCTGACGCTTCTACTGGTATCAACAATGACTACGGTACTGCTACCGAATTCGGTTCTAAGTCCTGCGGCCTGATCTTCCAAAAGGAAGCGGCTGGTATGGTCGAAGCTATCGGTCCTCAGGTTCAAGTCACCAGTGGAGACGTGTCCGTGGTTTACCAAGGCGACGTGATGCTTGGCCGCTTGGCCTGTGGTTGTGACTACCTGAACCCTGCAGCTTCTGTTGAGCTGTACGTGGGTGCTACTGCTCCTTCCACGTTCTGATATTTTCTATACGGGAGTCCTTTCGGGGACTCCTTTTTTTTAATTCTTTATTGAGAATAATACTCATTTGCAATTATGGCCTTCCCTACTACTGGCTCCAACACTGAGCTACAAGCTGTTAATCAGATCCTGGCGTCAGTTGGTCAGGCTCCTGTCACTACGTTGACAACTGATGAAACTTTTGTACTCAATGAATTAAGCCGATTTACTGGTTCTATTTCTGGTACTACTCTAACTACTACAACAGCTAACATTCCAGTCGGTACTTATATTAGTGGCCCTAATGTAGCTACTGGTACATCTATTGCCGTAGCTGGTGTAGAGGTATCTCCTGCTACAGATCCTGTTACATATAATTATACTATTAATATTTCACAGACTGTTAGCAGTCAAACCTTGACACAATCAGTTACTAAAAGTAGAGTTGAATCACAAACCAACCCGGACGTTGCGATTGCACTCAACACCCTTAGAGAAGTTTCGCGGGAAATACAATCAGAAGGATGGTCCTTTAATAAAGAATACGACTATTCTATTACGCCAGATTCAAATAATGAAGTTGTTATCCCTAACAACATGATTCAAATAGATTTGAATCAAACCTACACACAGAACATGGATCGAGATGCCATTAATCGTGAGGGTAAACTTTACGATAAGACAGCTCATTCATTTGTCTGGACAGATGATAAACTATATGTTGATGTTATTTGGTACTTTGATTGGACTAGTATCCCTACTCCTATTCAAGCATTTATTATTGCTAAAGCTGCTACGATTGTATCTAGTAGAATTATTGGCGATTCTAATCAGTACCAAATGCTGCAACAAAAAGAAGCCCTTGCTCAGGCTACAGCTCTAGAGTATGAGTGTAACCAAGGGGATTATACATTTTTCGGTAGTCCTAAAGGTAAGAATTTTTACCAAAGCTATCAACCGTTCCATACTCTTATGCGATAATGCCAGCTGTAACACAACTAGTACCAAACTTTCTTGGCGGTGTATCCCGTCAAAATGATGACAAAAAATTGTTAGGACAGGTAACTGAATGCATTAACGGTTACCCAGATCCTACTTTTGGTCTACTAAAAAGGCCAGGAATGCAGCATACAAATGTATTAAAAAAAGCTAACGGTACTGCATTTACTAAAGCTGAATTAGATGGTGCTGTCTGGTTTTTTATTGAACGAGATGATACTGGTTCTTATGTTGGTGCTATTAAAGGTTCTAACATTTATGTATGGACTACAACTGATGGCACTTTTTGTACTGTAACAAACAACGGTTCTTCATATCTAACTGGCACTACACAAAAAGATTACCACTTCCGTAGTGTACAAGATGTTACAGTTATTACAAACAAAACTGTGACAACAGCTATGCAGCCTGCTGGTACGTTTGTTTCAAACTCAGTAGCAACACTACATCTTAAATCACTTATTGCAAGTTATGATTATTCAGCTACTATTCAAGGCGTAAAATTTACAGCTACTGCGCAATCAGCTACAACATATGATGACATGTTGTTGTACGATAGTAGTGCTGTAAATGCATCACATAATCTTATTGATGCTATTAAAACTGGTATTGAAGCACAGCATACTGCAAGTAATGCAGACTTTGATGGTTCTTGGTATCTAGAAGGTTACTCTACTAGTCTTGTAATTAAACGTACTAACGGTAGTAATCAAGTTGTAACTGATTATAGCGCACCGTCCGGTACACCAGTAGCATTTACTATTGAGGCTAAAGGTGGTATCACTAACACAGCGCTAGAAGCGTTCTCAGATTCAGTAACGAGTGTATCTAGTTTACCTGTTGAATCATTCCACGATCACAATGTACAAATTGTAAACAGTGCATCAGCTGATGATGATTACTATCTTAAATTTGTAGCTTCTAATGGTACAAGAGGTAGGGGTTATTGGCAAGAAACTGTATCACGAACTGCTTCGCCTGGTGTTAATGCAGCAACCATGCCTCATCAGTTATCAAACACTGGTCCTACTACGTTTACTTTTGAACCTCTAGCATATACAGATAGGACAACTGGAGATGATGTAACAAGTCCAATCCCATCTTTTATCGGTCATCCTATTCAATCTACTTTCTTCTATAGTAATAGGTTTGGTATGCTTTCTGAAGACAATGTGATCTTTAGTAGAGCAAATGACTCGTTTAATTTCTTTGTTAAATCTGCTACGGTACAAACACCATCAGATCCTATCGACCTGAACTGTGCCAGTATCCGTCCAGTTACACTATCTGAAGTGCTACCTTCTCCACAAGGTTTGCTGCTATTCAGTGCACGACAGCAGTTTCAAGTATATGCTTCTGATTCTAACATCCTAACACCTTCTACATCAGTTATTAAAGATCTTTCTAACTATGAGATAGATCCAAATATTGCACCTGTTGATGTAGGTACTACAGCAGCATTTGTTACTAAGGTTCCTGGTTATAGTAAGCTGTTTACTATGCAGCTGCGGGATGTTGATCAAGGTCCGTTAGTTATTGACATCAGTAAGATCGTACTAGAGTGGATTCCAGAGACTGTTGATATGTTGACAGTTAGTCCGCAAAACTCTCTTATCATGCTTGTAGATACGTCTACACAATACCTTTATCTTTTTAGGTATTTTAATACAGGTCAAGAAAACCTGTTCCAAGCATGGACTAAGTGGAAACTACCTGGAACCATTCAGGCTACAGACATTATCAATGATTCTGTATTTGTTGTATCTAAACATGAAGATGAATACACACTAGGTAAAATTGTTCTTGACGAGATCCCTACAGGAAGCGCTGTAGCAACCGCCGATGGCATTATAGGTAATACATGCCTGGACATGGCTACACGCCCCGTCAAACCGCACTCATCGGTCGATGCGGTGGTATATGACTCCACCAATGATGTAACTAAAATCTATGTACCTTATACACCATTTGCTCAGACTAAAGGTGTGATGCTTCTTACTGTCCCAACAGCAGATGTAGGTACAGATTCAGCAGTAGATGCTGATGCTGGTTTTTATCTAGAGGCAGATGATCGTACAGAAATTGGTACAGGTTACCGTTACTTTGAAGTTAAAGGTAATTACTCTAGCTATGCTGATGGTATTGTCGTAGGTTATAACTACGATTTTGAAACAACACTACCTAAACTGTACTTTAAACAAGACCCTAATACATCAGACTATACAGCTACACTGACTATTTCTAGAGTAACATTTTCTGTAGGTAGAACCGGTCCAGTGTTATTTAAAGTAAAGGCTGATGGATCTGATGAATGGAAGAATGTAGAATATGTAACAGATGCTAATAGCTATCAAGCTGATAGCAGCCCTATTACAGACGAGCATCTCTTTACTATACCAATCCATCAACGTAACACTAATTTTAATTTAAAAGTGAGTAGTAAATTCCCGTACCCTGTATCCCTTGTTTCAATGACGTGGGAAGGTAACTATTCCCCACGTTTCTATAGGAGGGCTTAATGTTTGATATTGAATTTAACCCTAAAGGTAGTAATCTTCTAGATGAGCAGCTGGCCATCTCTGGTTTAGAGATGAATATAGTAGAAGTATTTGCAGGCATCAGTGCTGCAGCTTCTGTTGTTGGTGGTATTTTTGGCGCAAACCAGGCGTCTAAAAATAACAAGCGAGCTAAACGAAATAGAAAGAAGCAAAAAAGGTTTAATAAGCAAGTAGCTGAAAGAACAAACAGATATAACGCCCAGGTTTTAGCAAACCAAGAGGCTAATTACCATGCAATGCGTGACTTTAATCACGATGTCGCGATGGCTAATTGGCGGCGCGGTAAGCAAATTCAAGACTATGAATATGATGCTGCAATGAAGCAGTATGAAAAAAGTCAAGCAATTGGTGCTGCTCAACTTGGTTTAAACAGTAGAGAAGCTGCTGCTGCAATTGAGTCAGAAGAGTTAGCACTTCATGATGCTTATTTAGAACAACAGTTTGGAATAGCTGATTCAAAAGCTGCCTTGGCTGATGAAATTCAAAGACAAAATTTAAACAGACAGTCTGTTAATTTAGATAGAAAGCAGGCTAATGTAGAGGGAAGTCTTGGTAGACAAGAACAGCGCAATAGACTAAAAATTGCAGGTCAGCAAGCGGATATTGACTTTGCAAGCCAGCGGTCTAGTATGCAACAAACATACGCTCAGCAGGATCTTGGTACAAGAGAATCTCTTACCAATCTATCCGGTGAACTTGGTCGGCAAAACATTAACAGGCAAGAGCAATACGCACAGCTGCAAAGCATTAGGAGCCGAAAAAGTACAGGCGCTCAGTCTATTGAAAACACCATTGATCAGCTGACATCTTCAAGTAATTTTGAGAAAGAATCTGCTATGGTAGAAGGTTTACTTGCTGAAGGACGGGCTTCTTTAGGACAAGCTGGTAAGTCTACTGCTAAAGCTAAGCAATCCGCTAGAGCTGCGTTGCAGCGTAGCCTTATGTCTTTGGCTTCAGAAGTATCTGGTAAACGTAAGCAGGCTGGTATTCAGTTGGCTGAACTTAATGCAGAACTAAGTCTTGCTGAAACAGGAGTTGGTCTTAATCTACAGCGTATTGATGCTGCTGTTTCTGGTGCTCAAGCTGCCACTGGTCTTAATATTGAACGTATCAATACTCAGGTTAGAGGTGCTGAACGTGAAGCACAGCTTGCAGCGCGGCGAACTGATATGGATCTGATGGCAACTAAACGTGACGCTGAGCTTCAAACTAAGAGAATTAATGCTGCACAAAGGTTTGCTCTTGAGGGTGCTGCTATCCAAGAACAAGGTATTAATTATGCCATCGATGCTGCTAACAGGGATTACCTGCAAAATATGGAAGTATTGCGGGCTAACTATGATAGTGCTAAAGCACAAACAGAAATAAATATTGAAACCATTGGTATTCAAAAAGAAGTAGCTGATCTTAATACTGAGGCTGCAATGATGATAAAACCTGAAAGACTTCCTTATGACCCGGAACCTATGAAACCACCTGAACATATTTTCTTGGAAGCTATGGAAGCTGTTCCTGGTTTCGTACCATCACCACCACAGCAAAGTGTATTTGCACCTATACTACAAGGTATTGCTTCGGGAGCAGGTGTGATGTCGAGCCCTGGATTATTTCAAGGACAAGGAGGATCAGGAGGTTAAATTATGGCAAGATTAAAGTACAGATCATCAAGAAAAAGAAAAGCTTTTAATCCTCTTCAGCTCAGTACTCAAGGTATTACTGAGATGCGTAGGGATAGTGAGCGCAGGATCAGAGGTATGCGGCAAAACTTCGAGGCTGAAAGAGAACAGCAGCGAAGAGACCGTGAAGCAATGAAAGAGAATGCGGCTTTAGAACAAGACGCTATTAACAGAGATCGTCAGATTGAACTTGAAAATTTAAAGAACGAACAGACTGCAATGTCTCAACAGGCGTCTGTTGATAGACAGCAAGCTCAATATGATGCAGAAGCTACCACGACAATTATTAATAGCCTAGCAGGTCTTAGCAAAACTATTGCTGTTACAGCAGCTGAGCGTACAGCTAAGATGAAAAAGGATCAGACCGAAGAAGGTGAGAATCGTGATATTACTGAACTATACGATAAAACTGTAAAAGCACTTGATTCCTTGTACGTTGGCTCAACAGCAGCTAGTGCTGATATTCTTGAGAATGCTAACGAAACTAACGAACCTTTTTTAAAAACAATTGAAGCTATTGTCAGTGAGCCTGGACTTGGTGCTATTCAAGAAAGGATTGTTAAAAATAGAATTGTAGATAGATTGCATGGTAGAGAAATCAGTAAAGCATTACAAAGTACTGATGCAATTTATAGGGATGCACAAGGTAAAGCTTTTTCAGGTGTTGAAGCAGCTAATGATCCAAACAAAATGACTATTGTTACGGACACAATTCGTAATGATCTTATTAAAAGATTGGGTTTAGATACAGCTGCTCCTGGTTATCTTGATATTTCTAATGAATCTATTCGAAAAAGAGGTGATGCATTAATTGACCGTGCTTATAATGGTGGTGTTGCACAACAGCAAACAATCGCTAAAGCTAAGGCAGAAGACCTGAGATCTTCTGGGCTGGCGGCTGATATTGCTAAAGCATGGGAATTAGATGCAAACGTTTTTGGCAAAGCGGTTGCTCATAAAAATATCCGTACTATGCTTGAGGATCCCACAATCAATCCATCTACAGTAAGTGAAGCGCTAGCAATAGTTGATGGTGTTGATATGAAAGCTTATCATAAAAACCCTGAAAAATATTCCATACTTAATGCTGATCATCCAAGGGCTGTACAAATCCAACCACGGTTGGCAAAACGTTTAGAAAATCAACGTAAAGCAGATAAGGCAACCAGAGATTTTGCTAAAGCACAGTTGTACCAATTTGAATATGAAAACATTTCTACCATTACACAAGCCTTTAGAGAAAACTATCAGCAAGCTGAGAAGGCAGCACTAGAAAGAGCGCATAAAGCTGGTGTACCTCTGACACCTCTTATGAAAAGCATTATGTCGTCTGTTAAATCTGAATTAGAAACTGAAGAACGGGCAACCCTAGCGTCAAAAATTAGGTTCTCAGCGCTTTACGAAACTTATGTCAATAGCATCCAAAGCCCGACTATTAGAAAACAAGCTGTAGAAGCTTTGGCTAAACAGGAGGAGCAAAAGTATGGACCTGCAACAGTAGGTATTAAAAAGGGCTTTAAAGCTACAGCAAGAAGATTGACTAAAATCAACCCTAATGAAAATACTGGTAGTCCACAAACCTATCTTGTACAAGCAAGGCTTGAAAGAGAATATTCAAAACAATTAGCAATTACTCAAGATCCAATAGCTGCAAATAAAGCAGTTAATGACATGATTGATGCTGCTGTTAAAGGAGATAAAAGCAGCCCATTTTATAGTGAAACTGGTGAAAATAATAGGCTAATATTTACTAACATTGAAACAGCTGACACAGACCTGGCTCAAAAAAATCTGATGATTGACAAAAGGATGGTGACTTATGGTGCTGGTGTTGCATCACAGGCTGGCCTCTTGGCAACAGCAGATGAAATGGACGCTGCAATTGAATCAGCTCAATCTAATGGTACTATTATATACCCTAAAGGTGTTCTACGAGTTGCAGCAAAATTTGGTCTTAAACCGTCTGAAGTGTTTAATGAGCAACGGAAGGCTAATAATCTAGTAACTGGTGAAAATAAACCATTGATGACAGAATCTATTGGTACAGATGTGTTTGATGAACTAACGCCTGCTAACAGAGAAATCCACATAAAATCACAAGAGTTTAAAAGTTATCAACTTGGTCTACGTGTCCAAGCAAACTCTACTGGTACATTAAATAACCATGTACGTGGTAGTATGCAAAGATCATTTACTGGTGCTCTTTCATATAAATCTAATGAACAAACTTATAGGGATGTAGGAATTGCTCTTCAACAACTTAACTTTAGAGTAGCAGAACACCCTGATTTTGGTGGAAGCTCTGACGTTCATGCAGCTAATAGCTACCATAATTATGGCGAAGCGTTTGACGTTACACACCACATCGGTGATTACGCCAGCTCTATTGCCAAAACAGAAGCTTTGAAAAATAAAATTAGAGAACTTAATCTATTTGCTGAAGTAATTGGTCCTGGAGATGGTGATCCAAACCATGAGACACATCTACACCTTGGTGGTTTGATGCGGCCAATTACAGAAGAAGATATTAAAGCACTTAATTCACTTGGAATTTAACACAAAATGAATGACCCTTTAGACTATTCTAATGTGGGTGATGATTTTGTAATGGATGAAGAAGAACGGTCTCGCCGCCTAACTAATGAACAGATTGAAGAAATCAATCAACGAGCGGAAGCTGCTCAAGAGCAGAACGAGGCTATTCAACGTGAATCTATTGAACCTGCTAAGGCAGTACAATCTCAACCACAAGAAACACAACCTCAACCTAAGGGTGAGGATAAAAAAGAAACAGGATTTCTAGATTTCTCAGGATTTTCCTATTTTGGACAACCTATTGGGGAAACAAATCAACAGGTAAAAGAACGCCTAAGTGCACCAGGTCAGGGTCTTATTGATTTTGGAACTGACGCTATTAATGCAGCAGCTAGTTATCTTATGAGAGGCTTAGATGTCCCTCAAATCCCTAAAGCTACTAAATATGAAGATGAAGTAGCGACTGCTGCACGTTCAATATCTTCTGTTGTATTGCCAACAATAATGCTGCAAGGCACTGGTATGGCAGCAGGTAAGGCTGCTCAAACCAATGTTGGTTCTAAACTTGGTGAAACAGCTTTCATGAAGTTTATCGGAGCCCGAGGTGTTGAAGCAGCATCTAGCGTAACTGTTGGTGCTATCAGTTCTGAGTACGAAGAAGGTCATAACCTTTTGGGTCAGTTTAAAAAAGCATTGCCAGCACAATGGGATTTTATTCCTGATAACTGGGCAACTTTGGATACTGACAGTCCTGATCAAAAACGTCAGAAAAGTATTAACGAAGATTTAGCTCTAGGTTTTCTTATCCCTTTTGTAGGTTTTGCTGGTAAACTTGGTGCATCTTTAGATGAAACCGGTAAACTATTTAAAACACCTCCTGTAATTATTGGTGAATCTGATCAAGCAGTTAAGTACCTAGCAGATAATGCACCCACTCCTAGAAGTGATGACCTTGCTGAAGATCTAGCTAATTATGCTGCTAAGCAAGAGGCTGATCTAGATGAAATGGGTTATTACAATATGCAGTTTAACTCCGACTCTAGTGTTGCCTTGAAAGGTGTGCATGACCTGTTTGAATTTAGAGAAACAGGTATGAGGTCGTTAGATGACTTTGGTATTGTTGGTGCTAGTATTGATGCAGCACGTATCCAAACTAATAAAGGTACTGTGTACGGACGCCTAGGTAACTTTATTAGTGAACCAGCTCTTAAATATGGTATTGATACACCTGGTTGTGTTGAGGAAATTACTATCGGTTTAGCTGGACAGCTTAAAGAAGCTGATCGTTATGGTATGGTTGCAGAAGACTGGTCTGTTAGTTTTGATGAAATTTTAGCAGCTGGTGATAATCTTGTAGTAGAACTGTTTGATCCTTCTGCTGATGTAGTAAGTATTAGACGTTTACTTGGTTCTAGTATTAAAACTAATGAGTTTGGTGTTGAGGTATTGACTGATGATGGTTACAGTAGTGCGTTGCGTTCTATTAGTAACATGGTTAGTGAGTACTCTGACATGGATGTAGCTAGGGCACAGGCTTATACTGCCACATCAATGGCTGGTCAAATTGCTGATTTGTCTGAAGGTGTTCGTCTTAACAGAGGTTCTATTTCTGTTGACACTGCTAAAGCTAAACTTCGTGATAACCTTGCTTTTTTACAACAACTTGTAGGTTCTACTAGATACTATGCGACTCAAAAACGCGGGCTGCTTGCTATCGGTGAACGTTTGAAAAACTTTGGTAAATCACCTGAACAAATTGCACAATCAATTAGAGAATCTTACCCTCAAGCGCTAAGGACTATCCAAACAGATAGTGAAAAGTTTACTGAAAGTTGGGAGTATTTACAGGCTAATCGTCCAGAAATTCTAGACTCATTCCTAGAGTTGTATGAACTTAGTGATGGTAGAATTAATACAATTACTAAAATGAACGAAGATATTCTTAATAGCTTTGTTAGGTGGCGTCCTCTTATTGATAACAACCCTGAAGCACCTAATATTCTTGCACAAGCTGTTAGGTCTAATTACTACAATTCATTGCTATCTTCTGGTGCAACTGCAGCAAAAGCTTTGTATGGTAACTTTAGTGGGTTGATTGCAGAACCTGTTGCTTATTTTGGTGGTGCAATGCTACGTGGTGATCTTAAATCACTGCAGCGTGGGTATATGGCTTATAAGTCTATTATCGGTACACAAGAAAAAGCACTACCTTATGCAGCTAAACTGTTTACCAAGGCTTCACAAAACCCTAATTCTGTAAAAGGTCAATCACGTTTAGATCTTGTCATTAAGCAAGAGGAGAAACTAAATCAATATCGTTATATTGCTGAACAGGAAGCCATTCGTGGTAACGAAGGTTTTAAATTCCTTGTCAAACAATACGAGGAAATGCAAGCAATGGCTGCTGATCCTGTATTTCGACTAGTGCCTAATTTGTTTACTGGTTTTGACGGTTGGACTGGTGCTACTCTAGCTAATGCACAAGCACGTTTCCGTGCTATGGATGAGCTTGATAGACTTGGTGAAGCTGCAACACCAGCTAGAATTAAAGAATTAGCTGATGTTGAATATAACAGTATGTTTGACAACAACGGTATTGTTGTAGACCAAGCAGTTAAATATAATAATGCAGACATCGCTCTTAACCTAGATACAGGTATTAATAAAGCGTTAGATGGTCTCCTACAGCATGTACCAGGACTTACACCATTTTTGACTTTCCCTACAACTATGGCAAACGTAGTAAGGGTTGCTGATGATTACCTACCAGCTCCACTACGTTCCTTCCAAAAAGATGTAAATGATTTAGCATATACTTCTGTTGAAACATTTATGGCAAACCCTGAAATGATGGAAAACATCCTTGCTAGCAGAGGTTATAAAGTTTCTCAAATGGATGAAACTGCTAAACTAAATACTCTTATTGATCTAAAAAACAAAACACTTGGTAGGAAAGCAATAGGTACTTTTATTACTGGAACAGTCCTTACTGCAATTTTGCAAGACAGGTTCTTTGGTGATGGTCTTTATAACGTAACCGGCGACGGTTCGTTTGATCGTCAGCTTAATCGTGCCCGTCAAAAAAACAGTAACTTTAAAGCAAGGTCAATTATACTTACAGATGGTACACGTGTAGAATACAACGAACTGCTTGGACCTGGTCTGAGTAACTGGGTTGCAACTATTGCTAATATTGCTGATAATTTTGACATGCTTGGTGAAAGCTTTACCGAGAAAATGTTTGAAAAAGCAAGTTTTGTTCTAGCTTCTGGTTTAACTGATCAAGCTGGTATTTCTGCACTACGTCCACTTGTGGAGCTTTTTAGTGGTAATCAGTTTGCAGCTAATCGTTTTATTGCAGGTCAAATTAATTCACTTGGACCATTGGCTGGTATGCGTAATGAGTTTGGGCGAATTCTTGACGGTGGTTTGAAAGAAATAAACAACAATATTATTGAACAATTAGCTAATCGTAACCAAATGATTGGCATGATTGATCAGACAAACAGACTGCCTACTGTTGTCAGCCCTGTTAGCGGTGAAGCTCCTAATAAATATACCATGCTTCAACGTATTTATAATACGTATTCTCCACTTAAAGTACACCCAGCAATGTCTAAAGAAGAAAAATTCTTGTATGACATTGAGTATGACGTATCGTCTGCGTTTAGGACACGTAATGGTGTTACACTAGAAGCTCCTGAGCGAGCTGAACTTAACTCTATTATGGGTAGAATGGGAGTATTTAAAGAGTCTATTGGAAATATTATGCGTACTGCTGAAGCACGCAATACTATTAAAGAATTAAAAGAAGCACGTAGAAATGGTGTAACTTCTGAAACCACTCCTATCGGTAAATATGATCAAATTCATATTATGCTAAATGAAGCTCAAAAACAAGCTGAAGAATTAGCATTTAAAGAATTAGATTTTGAGATGCAATCTGCAATCCAACAGCGCATTCACCTCAGGAAGGTTAATCTGGATCGAGCTGAAATGGGCATTATACCTGGTAATCGTTACTAATGGCAATTACACAAACTACATATACAGGTAATGGTTCAACTACGAACTATTCATTTACATTTGAATATTTGAAACAATCTGATGTCAAGGTTACACTTGACTCAGTCGATACAACTGCATTTACTTTTGCCAATGCAACAACGCTTGCATTTACAACTGCACCCGGTAATGGTGTCGCTATCCGTATCTACCGTGATACTGCTATTGATACTTTAAGTTCTACCTTCTTCCCCGGTTCCGCCATTAAAGCTGAGGATCTAAACCAGAACTTTACTCAAAACCTATATGTTACACAAGAGGCTGATTTTGAAGTAAACACAGCTAACACAACTGCTGATACTGCAAAGACAACAGCAGATGCTGCTACGGCTACAGCTAACAGTGCAACTACCACTGCTAATAGTGCGGTGACTACTGCTAATAGTGCAGTGACTACCGCCAACAATGCTGTAACTACAGCTAATACTGCATCAACAAATGCTACTAATGCTGTTTCTACAGCTAACACTGCATCAACAAATGCTTCTAACGCTGTATCTACGGCAAACACAGCTTCGACAAATGCTACGAATGCTGTCAACACTGCTAACACAGCTAGTACAAACGCTACTGATGCACTGAATAATTCACGCGAAAGTGATGGTTCTGGTGGTTTTATTAGTGCTATTTCTAAAGCTAATACTGCTGTCACAACAGCTAACAGCGCAACATCAACAGCTAACACAGCTTCAACTAATGCCAGTACTGCTGTAGCTACTGCTAACGCTGCTTCTGCTACAGCTACGTCTGCACAAAACGCAGTGAATGCTGTGGTTCTGTATGACTCAGTTACTAATGTATCGTCAATCCCAGGGTCTCCTAGTAATGATGATCGTATCGAAGTAGATAACTCAACTGGTATTGAATCGTTCAGCCCTCTTACTGGAATGCCTTCTGGTTTTACTGGTACTACAACTTTAGCTGTTCGTCTACGTTATTCTACCTCTGGTAATACATGGAATTGGGTTGACTACAGAGCACCTGATCCTGATGCACGGTATTTTACTAAGTCATCAGGTAATACTAATACTACAAACATTGCTACTAACACTAGTAACATCAGTACCAATACTACAAACATTAGTACTAAAATGCCCCTGGCTGGTGGTACATTTACTGGTGCTGTTAATTTTGATGATGACGTTGTTGTTAAAGGCGACTCCACAAACGGTAGTGGTGAACTTACCCTTAACTGTGAGAACAATTCTCATGGTGTCAAGATTAAAGGGCCACCACATAGTGCTGCAGCTACATACACACTGACACTGCCTAACAATACTGGTACTAATGGGCAGGCACTAACTACAAATGGTAGCGGTGTTCTTAGTTTTGGTGATATTACATCTTCCATTATTACGCAAACTGACTTTGCTTATAAACCGTCAAGTAATTCGATAACATTTAATGATCCAGGTAATGCAGCAACTACTGCTTTTGGATTTGCAACTAGTGCTAGCAGCCCTAATTTTACTTACAACACAATTAATAGCAATGTAGTTGCTATTATGAATGGACTGTCAAATGGTGATAGTGTCACTATTGATTGGCTTCTTGCTAACGGTAATACTGTTTCTCAATCAACTACAGTATACACCGGAGCTTCTAGTACTCCTGTTAATTCAGGTGTTAGTACCATTGTATTTCAGAATAACATGTTTTACGATCATGGCTCTCTAACGTCTGTAACACTGACTTCATCTGCAATTGTTAATGGTATAGAACCTATTCTAAACAACCAAGTTCTTAGATATAAAACTGCAACCAATAAATGGACTGTAGACAACGCTGACGTTATTGCTATCTGCGACGGCGGTAATTTTGACAACGGTTCATCTCTAGCAACAACAACAACAACATTCGACGGAGGATCTTTCTGATGCCAACCCCTGCAACCCGAACTCCTCTGCGTGTAGCACGAGGTACATATTCTAATCTTAATAGCTCAGTCTCTGATATTCAAGAGGGTGAGATTTGTTACGCAACTGATCAGGACAAACTATATGTCAAGGAAGGTTCTGCTCTTGTAAGTACACAAGCTGTGATTGACCCTGACACAGCTTTGACAGATCAAGCCCAAACCTTTACCAATGCTCAACGTGGGCACATTACTATTTTAACAAGTGCTACTACTATTACACCTGACTTTGACTCTAGTAATAACTGGACCTGCACGCTAAATCATAACGCCACTATTGCTAACCCTACCAACCTTACTGCTGGTCAATCTGGTTCTATCTTCCTTGTCCAAGATGGCACTGGTAGCCGTACAGCCGCGTGGGGTTCTTACTGG
>MDTA01060766.1_pt1 | contig 16376 bp, 14 predicted proteins | sample 811151 | NCBI WGS metagenome assembly MDTA01 (sample SAMN05326648, study PRJNA326480) | marine metagenome | isolation source: seawater | place: Indian Ocean: South | collected 2010 | reverse complement strand
TCAGGGTATTAATACTCACTACTTAAATGAAGAATTAGGAACATATGTCCCTAGGCATCCGTTCGGGTCAGGTTTGTTTGCATCACCCTTTTTAGCATTTGGTTTATTAATAGAAAACTTATTTAATTTAAAAAATTTTTCATATTTTATTTATTCATTATCAGCAATCTTTTATTTATTTGTTTCATTTTTTCTTTTAAGTAAAACTTTATTAAGTGAGTCAAAGGGCAATTTATTCGTATTAATCGTATCATTTTTTGGTTCTGGAATTTCTTACTACGCATTTGAGCGTTTTTCAATGACCCATGTTTATGAAGTTTTTTCAATATCGCTAATTTTTTATTTTTGTGATTTAATTCAAGCTGGTAAAAATAAAAAAATAGAAAACCTTCTAGTTTTTTTGATTGGAATGTTTTCATTTGTTTTTCTATCGATACGATGGACAAACTATTTTCTTTTTTTGATTCCAATACTTTATTTTTCTATAAATGAAAACATTCTTTTCTATAAAACTAGGTTTTTAAAAAATAAATATCATTATTTAGGATTTGCATTAGGACTGGCTTTATTCTTAATACATTCCAAGTTAATTTATGGATTTTACACATTAAACCCAAGCCAAATATATTCTTCAGAATCAATCATCAATAATATTCCTTTTGATACAGAACAAGGATTATTTACAAATATTATCTCACTAACTGTATTTTCTTTTAAGAGTTTTTTCATGATTCTATTTTCATTTGAATTTGGATTATTTTTTATATCTCCTATTATCTTTCTTGTCTATGTTTCATTTGTAAACTTTATATTTAAAAAACAATTTCTAAATGCATTTTTAATATTTTTAATATTACTAATCCCTACTGGAACTGTTGTAGCTTGGCAGACTACAGCTTCTAGCTTTGGATTCAGATACTTATTTTGCTTGTTACCAATAGGAATGTTTGTTGTATATAAAACACTAAATTTTAATTTTGTTTTAAATTATCTAAAAGTTTTTGGTTTATTTAGTTTAGTTTCTTTATTATTTTTCGAAACAAATTCGATGACTATATTGCAAGGACAGATCAACAGCTTTGGTACTTTTCATGAGTTTTCAGCACCAAATTATGTAATTGGAGTTTTCTATTCAATATTTTCAATTAATAGTTATTTAAAAATAATTTTTACATCCTATTTGGGTGTTTTGTTTTTCAAGTTTTTAAATTTAATTAGTATTGACTCTTTGTTTTTGGAAAGAGTTGAACAGCTTGGGTACTTAAATGAGGATGTGATGAGAGTTTATAATTACAGTACTGATTTTTACTATGCAAATTACCTTATTTTTTTACTTTTGCTTCTACTAATAACAAAAAAATTATATAAACCTAATTCGAGTCAATAAACTCTTTGGTGGTTTTCACAACAAAATCCAAATGTTCTTTTGTCAGCCCTGGATAGACTCCAAGCCAAAATGTTCTATTAACAACAGAATTCGCAACGGGAAAATCTTCATTGTCACCTAAGTTCATATCTACATATGCGGGTTGCAGTACAATATTTCCTGCGAACAAAAGCCGGGTTCCTATATTGTTTTTATCATAATGTTTTAACAATTCGTTTCTATCAAATTTAACATTATCTTTTACTGATACCGGAAAACCAAACCAACTTGGGTCTGATTTATCATCCCAAACAGTCAATTCAAATTCCTCGAATTTTGAAAACTCTTCATAAAGATAATCAAAATTTTGTTTCCTGATCTCAATAAATTTAGGAAGTTTTTTTAACTGAGAAACTCCTAACGCAGCTTGCATGTCGGTTGATTTGAGATTGTACCCCACATGAGAATAAATATATTTATGATCGTACCCTTGAGGCAAGCCACCGAGCTGCCAATCATATCTTTTTTTACACGTATTGTCTTTACCTGGAGGACAATAACAGTCTCTTCCCCAGTCACGTAATGACTCAATTATTTTTTTTAGTTTTGGTTTATTGGTTAATACAGCTCCACCTTCACCAGTTGTTATGTGATGAGCTGGATAAAACGATAATGTTGCAACATCTCCAAATTGTCCAACAAGTTTTCCATCGTACTTCGACCCAAAAGCATCACACATATCTTCCATTAAAAATAAATTATGCTTGTCGCAAATTTCTTTAACTTTATTCAAATTAAAAGGGTTTCCTAAAGTATGAGCTAAAACAATCCCTTTGGTTTTGTCATTTATTTTTTCTTCAATTTTATCTGGATCTATATTGAAACTACCTTTTTCAGCATCAACCAGCACAGGTTTTAAATTGTTTTGAATAATTGGGTTCAGTGTTGTAGGAAAATTAACGGCAGAAGTTATAACCTCATCGCCATCATTTAGTTCATAAAAAATTTTAAGTGCTGATATTGCAAGGAGGTTTGCAGACGAACCACTGTTAACAAACAAAGCATGTCTTATTCCAGTAAACTGTTTTAATCCTTTTTCAAACTCTTCTGTATACTGACCTGCCGTTAACCACATTTCTAAGCTAGATTTTATTAGATACTCTTGATCTTCTTTGTCTAGTACCCTTCCAGCAACAGGTACGCTAGAGATGTGAGGCACAAAGGGTTTTGCGGAATGAACTTTTTCAAAATATTCTGTTGATAAATCTAATATATTTTGTTCAAGTTTTTTATCACTTTCATCCATTAGTTTATTGTAACTAATCAAACAAATAAAGAGAAGATGGGTAAATAAGGAACATTGCTTTCAATATGTTTAATTTATATAAAGTACAATAAAAACATGGAGTCTGACAAAAGTTCACTTACAGTTATTGTTCCTTTTTATAATGAAGAAACTACTTTAAAAAAATCTGTAACAAATTTAATTATTGAGAATGTTGCAGATTCTATAATACTTGTAGATGACTATTCTTCAGACAATTCTTTAAAAATTGCAGAAAGTTTAGTTAGAGAACATCCAAATTTATTGTTACTTAAAAAGGAAACTAACGAAGGTAAAGGCAGTGCTGTTTATTTTGCAAAACCTTATGTGAAAACCACACACGTTATAGTGCATGATGCTGATCTAGAATATTATCCATCAGATATTACAAAAATGTTTGAAATCTCTAAACAGAATCCAAATAGTTTGATAATCGGAACAAGAACTCAAAAGGGTATAGAGCGAAAAAAAATATATAAAACATTAGTATTTATTAACAAATTGCTAACGTATCTCTTTAATATACTTAATTTAACGAGAATTACTGACATTGCTACGTGTTACATGCTTATGCCATCAAATTTTTATAAAGAAAAATTAGGTAAGGAAAAAAAGTTTTGTGTGGAAGTAGAAATACTTTCTCAATTTAATAAATCCAATAATTCAATTATTGAGATGCCAATAAAATATACTGGCAGAAAGTATTCAGAAGGAAAAAAAATTAATTTTATTGATGGTTTATCAATTTTGGTAAAAATTATTCAATATAGCAAGTTTCTTAATTTCTTTAATTTTTCCAAAAAATTATAAGCTAGAAACAAAGTCTGATGGAAAATGTGAAAGATATGTTTGAAAATTATAAACATATATAGAGAAGAGTAATACAAGTACACTCTTGTATAGTTGCGGCTTTTCCTTTTTTATAGATTCAAGATATAAAGAAGATGAAAAAATTATTAGATGAAACATTTGAATAATATATGTTGCTTTGACAGTATCACCAGCCGGTTCCGGATAAGAAATAGTAAACCATAAATAGCCCAATAAGCTGAACAGAACTGAGAAACTAATATATTTAATTACGAAATGATTTTTAAATTTTCTATTCGCAAGAAAAAAGCAAGTAATAGCTACCGTAGTAGTAAAAACTGAAAGTTTGTTTACATTTGCAAAATAAGATCCTATCTCAAGTTGATTCCTGCCAATATCTAAATATTGTGATGTAAAAGAAAAGTATCCCCAATAGTCACCCCAAACATCTGCATATAAGGATGTCACAAACTGATTATTCAAATATGGCCTTATTGGATTAGTAAACAAATATACAAAATGTTCTGTATTAGGCAAATAAAAAATGGGTGGTTTATTTAAAAAGTTAAAACCAAGACTATCTTTGTTAAATGCTGTAAAGGTTCCGTATTCAAAATATAAACTGAAATAAAACCAACTAGATAGAACAAACCCAATAGAAAAGGAGAACAATAAAAACTTGAAATAATTTCGAGACCTATTAATGCTCGGATGAAAAAATAATATACCAAATGCCGGGAAAAGTAGAAATCCCCATTGTCTACTAAGTGCGATCAATGCAATTAATAAACCTACAATTAAATAAACTTTTCTTTCTACTTTGAAATTTAACGTATGAGTATCAATTAAGAAATATACAAGCAAACTCAAGAAAAATAAAATATAGGGCTCTCCCCTAATCATCGATATAGTTCTGTAGTTCACAGCCAACATTGAGACCAAGAGAAAGTACATAGTAACTTGATAAGATTCAAGATTTAGTAATTTTTGAATAGACTTTAAATTTATAAATATTGTTAATAAATATATTAAAGCCTGTAAAATCATTGTGAAATTTCCATAGACAGATTGACAGTCAGATAAAAAATTATTGCTATCAATAACATTTCTACAAATAACTTGAACAAGTGACGGAAATATATAGGCAACTGGTGGATTAAAAAATTCTCTACTATCCGAATCAGATGGTAATTTAATGCTGTCTGGCAAGTATTTAGAAAAATAATCTACGTAACTAAAGTGAGCCGGCGCGTCATATCCTAACTTGGGAGAGTAGTGAAAGTAATTGTAAGTAAGTACAAATAATGTAGAAATAAAAACTGTATAAAAAATTACTTTTTCTAAGCTCAATTTTTTCATAAATGAAGTTTAAATATAATTGTTAATAAATATCACCAAAAAATAAATAGCTTTAATAAATACTGGCCTTTAAAATTTAAGAAGTGATAGAAAATAAAATACTTATCGTTTTGCCTTGTTTTAATGAAGAAAATTTTGTCGATAATGCATTGGGCAATTTAGATAAAATTTTAGAGAGAGAAGATGTTTTTCTACTAGCGATTGATGACGGCAGCACTGACAATACAATGAATGTATTAAAAAATGATAATAGAGTCGACTTTATACTAAAGAGCAATCAAAACCAAGGTCTTGCTAAAGTATTTTCCTCTGCCCAGAATTTTGTCATTAATAACAAATTTGATTTTATGATCATATATGATTGCGACTCTCAATATCCTACATCCCAAATAGAGGAATTAATTCAAGAAGCTGAAAATAACGATATCGTAATTGGTTGTAGAAATTTTAAAAATAATGATGTGTTCTCATATTCAAAAAATTTATTACAAAGAATTGGTAGTGCTTCAATAAGTAATATTGCAGGTTTAAAAATAAAAGATGTTACTTCTGGCTTTAGGATATTTAACTTTCATTCTCTGAGTAAAATCATTATTACAGATACTTTTACATACACTATTGACTCAATACTACAATCTAAAAATCTTGGTTTAAAAATTGAAACAATAGATTTGAAGACATTTAATAAAACAAGAAGCTCTAGATTATTCAAGAACAATTTTCAATACTTATACTTAACCCTAAAAACTATTTTTAACTCATTTTTAATATATAAAGAAAAGTCCATAACAAGATTTCTTTATCTTATAAATATTTTTATTAGTTTAATAGCACTGTCTAGGTTTTTTATTCCTTACTTCAGAGATGGTCAAAACCCAGGGAATGTACAATCATTAATTTTTGGTACATTTCTAATTTTGTTTACAATCTTGATAAATATGCTTATTAATCAAAAAATACAAAATAAAAAAATTGATAGTTTATCTAATCAATCAAAATATAGCAATCACACATTAGTTAATTGAAAATAAATAGCTACATTAGTTATTTAATTTATATAATTGATTATCAATATGATAAAAATATACAAAAATTTAATATCTTTTTTTGCAAAATTTATTAGGTTTTTTTACAAATCAATAACTTTAGAATCTTATATAACAAACCATAAACAATTCTTAGATCTAAAAGTTCCTTACATTAGTAAACGAGCAACAATATATATTGAAAAACTTATAAATGATAAAAAATATTTAACTTGCTTTGAGTGGGGCTCAGGTGGCTCTACACTCTGGCTTGAGAGCAAAATGTCAAAAATTACTTCTGTTGAGGAGTCTGATTTTTGGTTTAAATTACTAAAAAATAAAATTAATCCAGATATAACAAACTTAATTTTTATCAATACTACAGAAAGCTCTGCTGATGATAAAAATAATTATCTCAGATCACAAAAAAGAGGTTTTAAAAATAAAAACTACTTTGAGTATGCGAAATGTATTGATAATTTTGGTAAATTTGATCTTATAATAATTGACGGAAGGGTTCGAGAAGCCTGTTTATATAAAGCTCTAAATCATTTAAATAAAAAAGGTGCAATTATATTTGATGATACATACAGAAAAAGATACAAGAAAGTAATTAAATCTTTGGATAACAAGTTGTACAAATTAAAAAATATATATGGTCTCAGTAGATTTCAATTAAAAATTTCAAAAGTAACCATTATTACTTCGGTGGGATTGTGAAGCTGTTTAAGCACTACTCAAATTCATTATTAAGTTATATCTCAAGAATAATTTATACTTTTATTTTAAGTTTGTTCATAAATAACTATTTTTTAATATTTTTTATGGCTTATTTTTTGGTTATTTTTCAAAGCTTTTTAATAAATTCAAAAATAATATTTAATACAGAGAGCGACAAGGCAAGATTTATGAAGTTTATTATATTTAATTTAGCCTTGAGTGGGTTAGAGTTTATTGTCTTTTCATATTTGTTAAATTTTGTACAATCTTTGATACAGGTCACCGCATTAAGTGCAGTGACATCAAGCGCACTTAGATTTGTAATTTATAAAACCTATATATTTAAAAATTAACTTTTTCACTAACAATAAAGTGTGGTCTTTTTTTTGTCTCCTCATATATCAATCCTAGATATTCACTAATTATGCTTAAAATTAAAAATATTAAGGAGAAAAACAATAATACAACTCCTACTAAGGTGCCAAAGCCATCAAAAGGGACTCCGTTGTTAATCCAATTAAATATTTGATAAACAAGAATAGTGATAGACAAAATGGAAGTCACTAAGGTAAAAACAATTGAAACTCTTAAAGGCTTGGTTGAAAAAGCTAGAAGACCTCTTATTGCGAAATTTAATACAGGTATAGTTTTTGCATGAGATTTTCCAGAAAATCTTTTTTTTCTTTCAAACTCTATTCCAATTGATTTAAACCCTACCCAAGAAAAGAATCCCCTGTAAAATCTATTAACCTCACCTAATTTTTGCACCGCATCTAAAACTTTTCTATCGACAAGTCGATAATCGCTTACATTTTCAGGTATTAAACTATCTGAAAATTTATTTATCAATTTATAGAACAACTTGGAATTAAATTTTCTAAATATAGATTTTCCCGGTCTAGATTTTACAATTCCATAAACGTGTTCGTATCCCTCTTCCCATTTTTCAATGAATTGTTTTATAACTTTTGGATCATCTTGCAAATTTGCAGTCATTATAATTGTTGCATCGCTTTCTACAACGCTGATTCCTGCTGCTATAGCTCCGTCCATTTTGAAATTTCTTGAAAGTTTTAAAATTTTTACTCTTTCATCTACTGAACAAAGGCTTTTTAAATTTTCAAAAGTATTATCGGTACTTCCATTTTCTACATATAAAAAGGAAAAGTTGTATTTTTGAATAGATTGAATATTGTGAGATATCTGACTATAAAGTTCTTCAATATTTCCCTCCTCATTGTAAGCAGGAATTAAAAATGTTATTGTTTTCATATCATGATGATAATAAGTTTATTTTAGAAATGCTCAACTACAGTTAGGTGTAAGCCTGCCTTGTTGTGACCAATTAAATCTTTCTATGCTTCAGGAAACATTATTTACAATATTAGTCGATTAATTTATGGGCTTCTTTCCATTATTTGTAACAGTTTTTAATTCAAAGTTAATTATTCTATATTTTTGGTATAAAACCTTCTTCTCCAGCTTCAACATCAAATCCACGAGACATAATTTTTTTTCTCATTTTTTCATTTTTAGCATATGGAGTGTCCATTTTTTCGATCATTATAGGTTCATTAGCAGAGATGTCTTCAAGAATAACCTCACCTTCAACAAGCTCTCTGCAAGAAAGTTGACCAAATTGAAGAGGTATTGCCATGAAGTAGTCTGTAGATTTAAGTACGTCTCCTTTTTTTAAATCTTTTTTGGCGTACACCCCTCTAACAAGTTTATCAAGGTATTCAATTTCTCTTTTTACTGGGATTCTTTTTTGGGTACCTGGTGCTCCACACATTTCTTTTGCTAAGTGATATGCTTCAAGCCATTCGTCAATTTGTTCTGGCAAAGAACAGTAAGGAGAAACACTATACTTTCCATCATCTATGTCTACATGTCTTTCCCAAGTTCGTGCACCCTTTGCGTAACTTAGATACATTGACGCTTGCCAAGAAGTCATTTCATGACTGGAAAAACCTATAACAGTATTTGGAAATCTGTTTTTAAGAAAGTCAATTTGATTTAACTCTAATTCAAAGTCTTCAGAAGGATATAAGGATACACAGTGATTTAAGGCAAGGGGTATGTTCTTTTTTTTAAAAAATGAAACAACATCATCTACATCTTTTAGAGAGGAACCTCCAGAGGATACAATTGTTGGCATACCTAAAGTAGCAATTTTTTCTAATAAAGGCCAGTCGTTTATATCGGAGCTCGCAACTTTCATAATATCAAGATCTAAACGTTGAAAAAGATCAACTGATTTTTCATCAAAACAAGTAGCCATTGGGTACATACCTTGTTGCCTTGTATATTCAACAAGCTCTCCAAGCTGATTTTCACTGAGTTTTGTTTGTTTTGTCTTCCATACGTATCTCATGTCTTCTCTATCGACAAAATCTGGATGAATAAAAGAATCAACATCTCTAAATTGAAATTTAATTGCTGCTTTTACATTATTATGTCTAATAACTCTAGAATATTCATGAATAATTTTTTTTCCTCTTTCAACGCTTCCCCAATGATTATTTGCAATTTCCAAAACAAATAAATCTTCAAATATTGAGTTACTAGACATGAAAATAATTATAATTTCCTTTTTTATTTGTCATTATTTTTTAATAAAAAAAAGTGAGTCTTTAAAACATCATTTTTGTTATATTTAATTTCAATATCATGAAAGATATGTTTTAGACCATCTTTGATAAAATTATAATTTTCTATTATTGATCCACTCATAACAATTTTATTAAAGTTGTACTCTTTTTTGTAGAGATTAATTAGGTAGGCATATTTTTTTAATAATGAAGATAATAAATAATCATCAGCTTGAGATTGGTATTTCTCTGTTAAATTTTGTAAGTACATTATCATTTCTTTTTTTGAAAATAAATCTGGGCAAATAGAAGATTTTTTTAAAATAGATTCATTAAACTTTCGATTACTTAAACTTAATAAATCACTATTTGTAGATTTTAGATATAAATCAATTAGCCTTCCAGCTGGAAGTTGTGTGATACAGTCATAAGAGTAATTATTGTTAATTGATGGTCTAGTTTGAAAAAGAGAATTTTTTTTTCTTTTAATAATTGCAATTTGTCCTCCTGTGGCAATATTTATTGAAAGAGTATTTTCATCACTAATATTATCCGCCATAGACATCTGAAAATCTCCAAATGGTAGTGATATTTTGCCATGACTGTTATTTAGTTTATAGAACTGAACACCATTAACTATTTGGGGGAGTATGATTTTAGGAATAAAATTAGAAATAATAGAATGTTCCCAGTCATTTTTTTTAAAATCAAAAAATCCTGTCCCGGCTGCTTCAGATTGGTGTATTAAGCTATAGTTGCCTGTTAAATCTCCAAAAATTTTAGTTAATAAAGTTGCATACATGCCTTCCAAATTTGAAATATTAAATATTGGATATCCCCTTTTTAAATCAAGTATATTTTTGTTGGATGAAATTTGATCAAAAATATCTGGATTCTTCTCAGATTGCCAGGAATGTGGACCGTCAATAATTTCAGAATTATTTAATAACATACTCGAATGCATTTGACCTGAAATTGTGACTAAACTAATTTTTTCTTGGCCAATATCAGTTATTTGAGTAATAATCGTTTTAAGGATCTTATTATAATTTAAATATGAAATATCATCAGAAACTATATTTTTTGATGTTGAAATTGTAATTTTTTTGCTTCACTATAGTTAGATATATTTTTTTCAAAGTAAATAAATTTTGTATTTGTAGCCCCAACATCAATACCTAACTTAAACATTTAATTCATAAAATTCATTAATTAATTGGCCTAATTTATGGTCTAATTTAATTTTTTTTATAAATAATTCACCATATCCAGCACATAAAACAAAATTTGTATAGTTTCCTTCTGTTTTTTTGTCAGTTTTAATAACCTTTAAAAATTCTTCTCCAGAAAATTTAAACTTTTTAATAATTTTTTGAAAATCAAAAACTCGATAGCTTGAATTATAAATTTTATAGAATGTTTTGCTATCTAAATAACCCATTCGGTAGGAAATAAAATTTGCAAGATTCAGACCAAATCCAACTGAATGTCCATGTGCTAATTTGTTTTTTGATAAAGATTCAATTGCATGTGCAAATGTGTGACCATAATTTAATATTCTCCTGTAATCTAGTTCGTACTCGTCAATTTCAACTACATGTTTTTTAGAAGTCAGACTCAATCTTATAAATTTATTAACTTCATCAGCATCAAACTTATCTTTATCTAGGTATTCAAGAAAATTATTTGTTTGTGACTTATTTTTTGTAATTAATAATTTTAATATCTCACCGTATCCGTCAATAAGTAGGTTTTTACTTAGTGTTTGTGTAAATCCTTTAAAAATGTATATATCTTTTGGAGATTCGAATACTCCAACCTGATTTTTAAAACTACCAACATTTATTCCACACTTGCCACCCATACAAGAGTCAGCCATTGATAGAAGGGTTGTCGGAATTAAAGTTAGATTTGTACCTCTGTGATAAATATGAGATGTGAATTGGCTTATATCTTGAATGAAGCCTCCGCCTATTCCTATAATGTTGGAATGCTTATTAGCTCCTTTTTTTATAAGGTTTAATGATATTTCTTCGATAATTTTTAGAGTTTTAATCTTTTCATCCGGTTTAAAAACACTAACTATATTTTTTTCAAATTTTTTATTTATTAAATTAAAATTATCAAAAACAAATTTATCGATAATGAAAAAATTATTTTTATGATTTATTGTATTTGAAATTTCTTTAAGACTCTCAAAAAAATTTACATTATAATCCCCACCACCAGATTTAATTTTTATTGAGTTAACCAATGCTCCACCCACCATCGATTAATATATTTTGACCAGTTATATAAGTATTATCTTCTGATCCTAAAAAATACACCAGTGGTGATACTTCATGACTGTCTGCAAATCTGCCTATAGGTATTTGATTTTTAAAATTATTAATTTGTTCCTGGCTAAGGTTCTTAGATGTCATTTCTGAATTAACAAATCCTGGTGATACTGTATTTACAAGAATATTGAATTCGCCAAGCTCAATAGATGCAGACTGTCCAAGTGAAACAAGTGCAGATTTTGAAATTGAATAAAATAACTTTTCATTTCTTACATACTTTGACCACAAGCTACCTATTAATACTATTCTTCCAAAATTTGAGTCTTTCATATCTAATGAACAATTTTGTATTAATGAAATATTGGATAACAGATTAACATTTATTATTTTTTGACCTGACAAATAGTCATAATTTTTGAGATTTTTATTTTCATTTATTCCAGCGCAACATATTAAAACATCGATATTTTTTCCTTTTTTAAATTTTTTTAAATTTTTGCCAATTTCATCTATTCTTTCTAAATCTATATCTTCTCGTGTTGGGGTCAATACATCATGGCCTTTATCAATATAGAACTGAGCAATACTTTTTCCTATACCTCGACTTGCTCCAGTGATTAGTACTGTATATTTTTTACTCATAATTTATTATTTCTTCAATTATTTTACTATCGAGAAAAGGGAACAAGTCATAAAGGGGGGCAGACTTCATACGTCCATCGGGATATAGTTTTGAAGAAGCTTTTGGTTCAAACTCCTGGTTTTTATCTATAAATACCTCACATAAAACCGGTCCTTTATCTTTAGTTACTTCTTTTATCACTTTGGGCAATCTAATTGAAGAATTAATTTGTTTATATTTTAAACCATACCCACTTGCGATTAATTTAAAATCAGGAAATTGCAGTCCACTTTCTGGCCCACAACCTACAGTATTATCAGGAAAGTATTTGTTTTGGGTTTGCCTAATAGAATGATATCCATCATTTGAAAGTATGAATATTTTAATTGGTAAATTATGTTTACTGACAGTTGCAAGATCTTGAATATTCATTTGTACACTGCCATCACCTTCAATACAGTAGGTCTCTTTCATGCCATTTGCAAAACAAGTACCTATTGCAGCTGGGAGGCCAAAACCCATTGATGCTGATCCAGAGTTGCTGAAAAGTCTTTGGTCTTTTTTTAAGATTGCCCCTTGGAATGTTGTAACAACTGCAGTTCCATCTGATGTGACAATATGGTCTTTTTCTTTTAAGTTTTTAAATAATTCGTCTACAAAGTAATAGGGGTTTACCTTTCTTGAACTTTTGTACTCCTTTTTAAAAATTGGGAAAGACGTGTTAAGCTCTTTACACCAAGTTAGATATTTTTTATGCTCATTGATATTCAATTTTTTGAATGAAATATTTACAGCTTTAAGAAACTCCTTGAGGTCATAATTTATTTTTAAATCAATATCTAAAGTTTTTTTATTAAGTTCTTCTTCATCAATATCAACCATAATTTTGAAAGAGTTTTTTGAAAATTCTTCAAAATTATATCCAATTTGCCTAATATTTAATCTTGAGCCTAGAACAATTAATACGTCGCAATTCTCTACTATAAAATTTCCAGCTCTATTTCCAACAGTTCCAGGTCGTCCAGCGTAATTTTTATGATTTTCGTGTAATACATCATGGGCATTCCATGCAGTAAGAACAGGAATGTCCGTTTTATTTATAAATTTTAAAAATTCTTTATGAGAACCAGAAGCTCTAATGCCTCCTCCAACCAAAATTGCTGGTCTTTTTGAATTTTTGATAATTTTTTCAACTTTATTAATAGTTTCTTTATTAACTTTTTTTACTTTTGGAATTGATAATCTCTGTAACTTTCTTTGATTACTTTTTTGATAAGGTGCGCCTTGAATATCTATTGGTATATCGATCCAAACGGGACCCGGTCTTCCCGTTGATGCGATTTTTAGCGCTTTTGAGATAACATCATCTACATAGTTTGGGTTTTTTAAAATATAGGAAAACTTAGTAATATTTTTTACCATTGAGACAATATTGTTTTCTTGATCACCAAGTTGTCTTAGTTTTGAATTATCAAAATTTAGAGTCTCTCTTTTCACTTGTCCTGAAATTACAATCATTGGAACTGAATCGGTCCATGCACCAAACACTCCATTAATTGCATTGATACCTCCCGGTCCAGTTGTTACATTTACACAAGCCATTTGGTTATTTGTTCTCGCATAACCATCTGCAGCCATTGAGCAAGCTTGTTCATGATGCATGTTAATTACTTTTAATGAGTGGTTTCTACCAAATGCATCATTTAAATGCATTGCACCTCCGCCTGTCACCATAAAAACATGCTGTATGCCAAATTCAACAAGCAATTCTGAAATTCTATCTGAAACTCTTTTCATAATTACATATTATCCTAAAGTTAAAGCTCTATATTTTTTGTTCAAAATAAATAATTAATAGTTATTTATTGTAATTTATTTGTTAGATTTTATATTTTTTGAAGTTTAAATTGCATGAATAAGGCATGTTTTTATTTTTAATTTAAAATTTAATGTATGTCGAATATTAATAAAGACTTAAATATTTTACGTATATCTTATAGAAATGAAATTAATGGCCTGAGAGCCATAGCTGTAATATCTGTTGTCTTATATCACGCTGGATATGAACAGTTTAATGGCGGTTGGTTGGGTGTTGATATATTTTTTGTAATTAGTGGTTATTTAATTTCAAATATCATCCTATCTGAACTGCACAAAGGTGATTTCTCATTTAAAACATTTTACATGCGAAGAGTAAAACGGATTCTTCCTGCATTATTTTCAACATTGGTTTTTACAGTTCCTATTTCATACTGGCTTTTAACGCCTAAGGGCATGATAGAGTATCTTGACTCTGTCTTTGCTTCGATATTTTTTTACGCAAACTATTTTTTTCAAAATTTAGATTTTTATACTGCTGAACCGACAAAATACATGCCCTTACTTCATACATGGAGCTTAGCTATTGAAGAACAGTTTTATTTAATTTTTCCCTTGCTTTGTTTTATTATTTTTAAAATATTTAAAAAATATACGTTTTTACTTTTATCCCTAGTCTTTTTATATTCCATTTTTTTAAATTCAACTACTGGTGATTTAATAAAATTTTATCAGCTTCAATTTAGAGCTTGGGAATTAATTTTGGGTGCCCTGATTATGATTATCAGTCAAAAATTAATGTTTAAACATATTGAAAAATTGGGATTTGTAATTATCTTATTTTCAATATTTTATTTTGATGATCAAATGATTACGATAAATTCATTCGAACCTAAAGCACTTGTTAATTTAGGCACTGCATTTATATTGTTATCCAAAAATAATTCTGGAATAATCTTTAGCACATTAAGTAATAATATTTCTACTTTCTTAGGTAAAATTTCTTACTCACTTTACTTATTTCATCAACCTTTTTATGCATTCATTCTTATTTACCAAAGAAAATACAGTCAAACTCTTTCAAGTAATTTAGATTTTTTAATAATTTTGTTACTCATCTTTCTTTCATTTCTTAATTGGAAATTTGTCGAGGAATTATTTTTAAAAGCTGAATTTAGAAAAGTTGTTATAGTCTTGATTTCCTGCCTGTTGATCTTGTTGTCTTTTATATATTTTGGCAAACAAAGTGATGGCTATAGGGAACGATACTCACATGTCCCAGATGAAGTTCTTTTTTATTCAATAAACACAAATTTATTCTCAACACAGGAAGATGTAGATAGTTTTAATCAATATTGTGAAAGTAAAGATAATAAGGAAAACTTATATATAATTGGAGACTCTCATGTAACTAATTTTTCATATACATTGCTTAATAACTATAAATCATTGTCATGTGATTATGAATTAAAAATCTATGGTACTTCTGCAGGTAGATGTTTGTTGTCTATGCAGTCAGATATCGTAGGGTATGTTGGATGGTGTACAGAAGAATATTTACAAAAATTTACTACTCAAATGAAAAACGATTCACCAACTGTTGTCTTGTTTGGAAGATTTGATACATGGTTGGATGAAAGTAAGGGTGGAAAAGAAATAAAATGTGAAAGCTGTAACTATATTGAAGTACTTTCAAATAGATTTTCTAACATAATTGAAAACTCAAAACAAACAGTAATCATCACTCCAGTTCCTACTTATAGAGAAAACATTGCTGAGAGTTATTTATATAAAGACTACGTATGGGGTGATGAAATAACTTTAAACAAGAGTGAGTGGGATGAATACATAAAAGAAACAAAAGAATACTTAATTTCATTTTCTAATGAAAATACTATTTTTTTAAATTCTGAAGAAGTTTTATGTAACACAAAGATTAATAAATGTTTTGCATCAAAAGATAACGAAATATACTACACAGATAATAATCACCTCTCAATTGAAGGAAGTCAGCTTTTAATTGATGAGATAATATATAAGCTAACTAATTAATAAACGATTAAAAACAATGCTAATTCTATAAGTAATATTTTTCTACAATACTTTTAAGGTTTTCAATATAACTATTTTTTGAATAATATTTTTCAAACTCTTTGAAAGAATTAATCGATAAATGCTCATAAAGACTGGGGTCATTCATTAACTTAACAAGATTTTTTGAGATTGTATTGATATCTCTAGGTTCAGAAAGTAATCCATTGTGACTATCTTTTATCAAATTGTTAATACCTCTCCATTTATAAGCTACAACGGGAATATGAAAACTCAATGCTTCAATTATTACTGATGGTTGTTGCTCATAAAAATAAGTTGATGGGTAAATAAATATCTTTGATGATGAAAAAAGCTCAAGTACTAATTTTCTATGAGGATTAATTATCAATTCTGTGTTTTTCATT